>Ga0097691_1000062_pt1 | contig 98094 bp, 87 predicted proteins | sample NGESurdeep072012_8_FD_72858 | JGI IMG/M metagenome (GOLD analysis project Ga0097691, IMG submission 72858) | Arctic peat soil microbial communities from Barrow, Alaska - NGEE Surface sample 210-1 deep-072012 | ecosystem: Environmental > Terrestrial > Soil > Wetlands > Peat ... | reverse complement strand
TCCTCTGAGATCGTCCGAGAGGATCGCAAGACACCCCCGAGGACGAAAATGACCCTCGCAACGGGACAGCGCGACGAAGTTGGTGAACTAGATCAGCAGCCTCCTAGGGGGTGGTCATGGCCGGGGTGTAGAGCGGAATGGTCCCGCCCGGCAGGGTGAACGGGCGAATGATCCCGTTCGGGAAGAGGCTGATGCAGGTGTCTCCCACGTCGACCAGGGCGCTGCCCTCCGCCACCCGCCCGGTAGCACGCCGCCCGAAGAACCCCTACGGCGATGGCGGCGACGGTGGCCCGCAGCATCCGGCTCGCTCCACGCGCGATCCCCGCCTCAGTGCCAGTGGTGGACTCCGACGACAAGGGCCTCGAATGGCCTCGTCGGTGTCATGTCACTTCGGCGGGCAAGCCCCCCGTTGGAACTTGGCGGCGGCCAGCACTTCGGCGCAGCGCCGATAGTGGGCGTTTCCGGTGGATACGACAAAGAGCCGGCGGCTGATCGCCGCCGGCTCTTTGCTTCTTACTCGATACCGTATTTACAGTATCATCACCGCGCTCGTCGATGCCGACGACGCCGAGTCGCCCACGCAGTTCGTGGCGACCACGGTGAACGTGTACCAGTCACCGGTGGTGAGGCCCGAGCCCACCGCGATCGTGCTGCCTGGACCGGTGGCGGTCTCACCGTTAATGGCAGTCGTCAGGTCCGTGGCGGTCACGGTGTAACTGGTGATGGGGCACCAACCAATGCTGGCCGGCGCGGTGAAGCTCACCGTCGCCTGGTGGTTGCCCGGCGTTGCCGTGCCGATGGTCGGCGCACCGGAGACCGTGAACGGTGCGAAGTACCCGAAGAGGTCGATGACCACGTCGACGTTACCGAAGTAGTTGTAGACATTCAGCTCCGACAGTGATCCGGTGCCAACGAGGTCTCCATTGGAGATGATCGAACCGGCGACCCAGTTGTTGTCCGACGCCCAGGGCCTCGACGACCCGCCCGGCCAGACCGTGAGGAACGAAGGCGCCGTGGCGTCAGTCACCGTCGTGTTGATGTCCACGGCAGTAAAGTCCCACGGGGCGTGCGGTCCCGATCCGAAGGTGTCGACTGGCATGCCGAAGACGCGGCTGGCTCCCGCACTCAGCGACTGGTCGCCGCCTTGATAACCCGAACCCGCCCGGGTGTCCACGACCCGCTGAGAGTTGACCAGCGGGTAGTAGAGCTGGCCCATGACGTTGTCTTCGTGGTGCCCGGCGGCGAAGTAGCCGTCGACGTCCACCACCACGTCGGTACCGACGTTGCTATAGATCGACACCTTTCCGGTGATCGGGTCGATCGGCACGATCACCCGGTTCGGGATGGTCGTTCCGGCCGAGGGCCAGTTCAGGTCCGAGGCCAGAGGCTGGCTTCCATTGGCGGCCCATAGGGTCAGGAAACCGGGGGCAGTGTTATTGGTAGCCGTCACGTTGAGCACCACCGCGGTGGCGTCAATGGGAACGGGAGTGGCCCACGGTAGGAAGCTCCGCGTCCCGGGGTAGAAGCTGATCTGTGTCCCCGCACTGATCGTCTCACCCTGACCCTGCTGTCCGGAGAGCACCCGTGTGTCGAGAACCCGGAAGGGCGTCAACGAGTAGAAGCTGGCGGCGCGCTCGTTAGGGTTAGCGTGGTAGTACCCCTGGACGTCGACGGCCACATCGGTGGAGCCGGTGAAGTTGGTGATGTCGATCGACCCGTTCTCTCCGGTGATGTCCGCGCCGACGGTGATGGTCGCCTCGTTGGCGATGGTCTCGCCCGCCAGGAAGTTCACCGTCGAGGTGGCCGGCGCTGGCTGACCGTTCGCGGATGCTTTCAACCAGCCAGCTTCGGTCGGGTTAATCGCCGTGATGTTGACCACGACGGCCGTGATGGCATGCTGCTTCCAGGTGTTGAAGTCGGGGACACCGCAGTTGTGGCCGGCGAGCATGACGTTCAAGCTGTGACCGGCGGTCAAGGTGTTGCCCTGCCCTTGGAGGCCCGAGTTCTGCCGGGTGTCGGCCAGGCGGCACGGTGTGATGGGGGTATAGGAGGAACCGCCCGTGGCCGGGTGGCTGATCTGGGCCGATGCCGGAGAGACGGCCAAGCCGGCCGCCGCGACGAGGCCAGTCGGCAGAATGAGACTGGCGGCGACCGCCAACCCGGTGATCTGGCGGCGGCGACTCCCTCCAGATCCTCGTGACTTCAGAAACAATTTCATGGTGCACCTTTCGTCGGTGATCTAGGAGGGCAATGTAACACGACAGTGGATTTTGGCCACGTACTGTTTAACTCCGGTGTCGGTCCGTTGTGACAGATCTTCTTTGATTCCCATCCGCGGGCCTCTGTCCAGGTACTGTTCTGTGGCGGCGAGATGGAGTAAACTCACCAGTGCCCGCTCCCGGGATCGGTGGCGCTATGGGCAGATGGCCAAAACGGGTCAAACGGCCCGAAATGTTTCCGGCGGACAGGGGTAGGTGTGTCGATGCACTTGGAGACTCTGGAGGATAAGGGCAGCCAAGAGTTGGTGCGCGCGTTCCAATCGGGTGATCCCGACGCCTTCACCGAGATCGTGGCCACTTACCGCGGCGTGTTGCTGGCCAGGGCTCGTCGACAGCTTCGCAACAGCGATGACGCCCAAGATGCGGTGCAGGAGACGTTTCTTCGCGCTTATCGATCCTTGCCTGAGTTTGCCGGGAAATACCAGCTCGCAGCCTGGTTGAACCGAATTCTCGACAACGTGGTCGCCGACATGAAGCGCCGTTATGGTGGAGAGGTGCGCCTCCGCGTACGCCTGGCTGGCGTTCGCGAGGAGGGACAGACGACCGAGGACCTCATTACCGACGAGGTGGCCGGTGAGCGGCTCCGCGCTGCAGTCTCTGGCGCCTTGGCCTCATTGTCTGAGACCCACCGCCAGGCCTTTGTGCTGCGTGAGGTTGAAGACCGCTCCTACACCGAGGTGGCCGCGCTGATGGCCATCACTGAAATGAACGCCCGGGCACGGGTGCATCGGGCCCGGGCGAGCCTGCAGCGTTCGTTGCGTTCGATTGGCCCAACCCTCGGAGCGGTGGTGGCTCCCTTATGTCCGCGTATTCCAAGCCTGCGCGCCCATTGGACCAATCGGTCCGCCGACACTTTCGCAACCGCTCCCCTCTCGGCGCCGGTCGGGTCGTCTTCGTGGTCCGTCACGCAGACCGTGGCGCTCAGCAGCCCCGGTGCCCAATCAGTGCTCAGCGTCGCCTCAGAGGCAGGCCGGTCTCTTCTACCCAGCACCGGAGCCCTCGTGACCTTGGCCAGTGCGGCAGCTGCCATCATGACCCCGGTCATCGTCCTTCTCGCTCCACTCGTGCCAACCACGCCAGCCCTTGCTCCGGTGGCCCAGATAGGCGTGCCTCAGAGCCCTGGGGCTTGGTCGAGTGAGCCCGCGCTCGCCGCAGATTCAACCCCCACCACCTCACCGATCCCGTCTACGACCACCACGACCACCCAACCTTCGGTCGCGGCGGCTTCGGTCGCGGCGACTGCGGCCGCTGGTTCGACCCCAGGCGCCGCGCCATTGGCAGCTTGGACCAGCCAGACCGTGCCCTCGGGTGCGGGCGGCCTCTACGGTGTCGCCTGCCCGTCGGCCAGTGACTGCTACGCCGTCGGGGGTGCCGGCACCCTCCCTGGGGCCGGCGTCATCCTCGCCACCACGAACGGGGGGACCACCTGGACCAGCCAGACCGTGCCCTCGGGAGTGGGCGGCCTCTACGGCGTCGCCTGCCCGTCGGCCAGTGACTGCTCCGCCGTCGGGGGTGCCGGCACCGCCGGCGTCATCCTCGCCACCACGAACGGGGGGACCACCTGGACCAGCCAGACCGTGCCCTCGGGTGCGGGCGGCCTCTACGGCGTCGCCTGCCCGTCGGCCAGTGACTGCTCCGCCGTCGGGGGTGCCGGCACCCTCCCTGGGGCCGGCGTCATCCTCACGGCTCCGGCTTCGCTGACGCCCACGTCGACCACGGTCGCGGTGTCGCCCGACCGCTAGGACGCTGCTGATCTATTGCCATTCCAAATAGGCGCGGTTATCCACATTCCTCTGAGATCGTCCGAGAGGATCGCAAGACACCCCCGAGGACGAAAATGACCCTCGCAACGGGACAGCGCGACGAAGTTGGTGAACTAGATCAGCAGCCTCCTAGGTGGCTGGTGTCAAACAGGGGGCTACCGGGAGCCCCGAAAACGGCCTCCGCACAGGATCGCCCGTGTGGCCCGATCTCGGCCGAGATGACTCGAACCGGCCCTAGTTTTCAGTCGTTCTAGAGGATTTTCACACAGGGCCTCCTTTGCGTGTCATCTGTTACGTGTTACTGATGCGAACAGGATTTATCGTAAGAGATAGCTCGATCCTTCAGGACCTCCCTCCTGGACAAGTCGTCAGGTCCCGCAATGGCAGACCAAAAGTGGAGACAAACACGCACGTCAACGAGGCATTCAATGCGTGCAGCCAAGCAGTTGCAGCTCGACCCCGCCGAACGGCAGGCCGCTCGGAGGCTTCACAACGATGTCACGAGCCACCTATCGGAGGCCGGCCTCATTGCCGGATCCTTTCTTCAGGGGAGCTTCGCCCGAAAGACGATGCTCTCTCCGCTTCACGACGTCGACAAGGTTGTGACCCTGCGCTCCGGACTCGCTCCAATCAGGCCCGTCGACATCATGCGTCGCATCGAGTCGGCCCTTCACGGCAGGGTTACCGGGCCACTGTGAAACGACCGGCCGATGGAAGGCAGAGCGATCCCGACCACGGTAACGTCGAGAATGGCGATCCCCGAGCCGAGGACCGCGGCGGAGATGACCCACCGACCCCGGGCCGTCCGGTAGAAGAGTTGGTCACTAGCCACAACTGCTACTGAATTGTCGAGCGCTAAGTCGCCAACTCCACGTACCGGCACAAGCCGTTGACCAGGCGTAGCTGGTCGACCGACCTGCACTTGACTGTCAACAGCTTCGGGCTCCCGACCACGATGGTCAGCGCCTGGGCCCGCGACACGGCCACATTCAGTCGGTTCCGGCTGTAGAGGAACTCCATCCCGCGAGGAATGTCCTCGAGGCTCGAGGTGGTCAGCGAGACGATGACCACCGGGGCCTCCCGGCCTTGATACTTGTCGACGGTTCCCACCAGGGCATCGGGAGGCAACATCTCCTTCAGCATCCGGACCTGGGCATTATATGGCGCCACCACCAGCACGTCCTGAGGGAGGATCGAACGCTCAGCGCCATCCCGATCAGTGAAAGCGCGACCGAGGAGTGCCCGGTAGCAATCGAGGACCTCGTGGGCCTCCTCGGGGGAGTCGACTCGATTGCCGGAATGGTCCACCGGTCTCCATCGCAGTCCCGAACCGCCGAGGCCGGCGCCACCGCTGATGGCCTGTCGCTCGCAACCCGGCACGGAATGAAGGCGGCCTTCATAGACAATTTCGGAGATGAACGCGCAGATCTCCGGATGCAGCCGATAGGTTCGATCGAGAAAGATCCCGAGGTCATCGGCCAGGGTGCCCGAATCGCCGAGCATGTGACCCAACGCCGATGCGTCAGCTCCTATCGGATGGGTACCAGTTGAGGGCTGCGGCAACTGCAGCGGGTCCCCGACCAGGACCAGGTTTCGGGCCGCACCGGCGATGGCCACCGCGTTGGCCAAGGAGAACTGGCCGGCCTCATCCAGGATGAGAAAGTCGAGGCTTTGGCTGAACTCGGGACGAGCGAACATCCAGGCGGTGCCGGCCAGGACATCAACCCCGGCCGTCAGGTCAGCGGCCATCTGGTCATTACTCGCCCGCTGGGTCACCGTCGGATGATGCGAAAAGTGTTCTCCGTTGCCCTTCTGCGAGGCTTTCAGGACCACACCGGCGGCATCCGCTTGACGCCCGATCTCGTCCAGAAGATTGGTGATCACCGCATGGCTGTTCGCGGTGATGCCAACCGTCTTACCGGCCTCGATAAGGGTGATGGCCAGTCGAGCCGCGGCTCGGGTCTTCCCCGATCCGGGTGGGCCCTGCACGGCGAGGCAGCCCTGGTCGAGTTGTGACCCAACCCGCACCACCGCATCTCCGGCTGATTCACCGGAGATCACCAGGTTGCCCGCTGCGAATGCCGGGCTGGTACGAGGCGGTCTCCGGAGCAACAGGTCCCGGACAGCCCGATAGGGACCATCCCCATCGATGCCGTGCTGGATCACGCTGGAGGCAATCCGTTGCAATGCTTCTTGTTGGTAGACAGTGATGAGTGGTCCCCCGGGGATCAGATTCCGAGGATGCGGAGCCGCCGAGTTGGCGCCTCGTTTCAGCTCCAAGACGCCGGCGTCGGCGTCAACCGAGACCAATGTCCCGGGACTCGCCACTTTGGCCTCGCCCGTGAACTGTGCGCGTACCGACTCGGGGTCGGCGGCAGAATCTCCCGCACGGAGCTTGAACTCTTGGGCAGGGTCGAAGCCATAGCGATGGACGATCGACTTCTTCTCGTGCCGGACCTCTCCCTGGTAGTCGAGCCCGGCGATCGACTCGGTGTCCTCGTAGAGATCATCCTCATCACAGTCCAACGCCCGGTGGAAGTACATCCACCACATCGGCTTGTCCTCCCGGCGATGCCAATCGAGAAGGTGACCGAGGAGTTCACATGCCTGTCCCGCGGTGGCGTCGGAGCCGCCAGTGGCCGCTGAGTCGAGCAGCGCTTCACGGAACGCGTCGTTTTCCGCCATCTGATCTGTCACCCCTGGTGAGGCGTCACCGCACACCGCACTGGGGCGGAGCGGAACTTCTCCGAATGTCGAGTCGAACTCGGCTCGACGAGCTTCAAGCCAGGCGCGCAGCAACCGGGTGGAATCACAGTCGACCCGGTTGTACTCCTCGATGTCATCGAGGATGTGTTGGTCGGGGTCCGCCAACCACCGTTCGTACTCGATGATCGACGAGCCGGCATCGGTGATGGCTTCGGTCCGGGCCCGCATGTAGAGAGCCTCGAGCTTTTTCAAAGAGTAGGAAGGTGTTCCGATCCGCACTCCTTGTCGCACCACCCGGAACAAGTCGACAAGCACCTTGCCCCTCAACAGGAAATCGACTTCCTCCTCACGGGTTCCGTAGCGCCCCATGAGCTTGCCGAGGGCCGTCGGCTCGTAGGGGGCGTAGTGATAGATGTGGAGGTCGGGGTGTTCGTCCAGGCGGTCCATGACAAAATCGATGAACGCCTCGAACGAGGTTTTCTCCTCCTCGGGGGTATGGGCCCAGAACGCGTGGAAGCCAAAACTCCGGTCTGGTTCCAGCCAACCCACGCCCAACAGATACTCGAGACCCCCGTCTCCGACAAAGGGATCACCTTCGATGTCGAAGAACAGATCACCAGCGGACGGATCCGGTAGTGCCGCCAACCCGAACCCGGGCTCGTTTACATTCAGCAACTCATACGGTGGTGGCGCCTCCGGGTGGGCACGGGCCTGAACCTGCAAGACGGCCTGGCGGCGGAGCTTGTCGAAGGTAGAACGGTTGATGCCCGACACCTGGTCGTCATCGCAAGCGGCCAACTCGGCCACCGTGGCAATACCGACCCCTTCGATGAGTTTGCGGGCCTGGTCGGTGCGCAGCCCGAACACCAGAGTCAGATGGTCGTCTTCGATGCGTTGGTTGTCACACCGCGATCGCCATGAGCAGACCGCGCAATGTTCGACCGGCTCGGGATAGGCCACCACGCCGTTGGTGCAAGCATCGACGAAGCGAGCCTTGGCCGCCCGGAAGTAGGCGCCGAATTCGGCCAACCGGAGCGAGACCTTCTCCTGTCCGCCGAGCACGATATGGATGAGTTCGGGAGGGTGGCCCTGGTGGCGGGCGAGCTGTTCGGCGTATTGGCAGAGTTGGAGAACCGCGGAGGGGCGGACCTGGCGGGCGAGCTTGGTGTCCTCCGGTTCGTAGGAGTAGCTGCCGAACAGACTTGGTTCCGGGACCCTGGACAGGAAGTCGGCGTGTCCTCTCCAGATCGGGCCTTCTCCGCCGGCATCGACGAAGGTGGCCTGGTAGATCACGTCAGGTCCGTCGGCCAGCGCCTTTTCGGTGAGCTGGACCCGTGCACCGAGATCGCCGGTGCCGGGAATCTCCGTGACTCCGAAGCCGTCGGCACGGAGCCGGGTCAGGTATTCCTTCTCATGCGCATTGCCTCGCCGTTGGACGACCGTCAACTCAGGATCATCATCGGCTGGCTTGGCCAGGTTGTGGTGGGCAACCAGGAGGGACAGCTCGGTCAAATGGTCGCAGTAGAGGAAACCGACCAGGTCGGTCGGACTCAGGACCAACCGTTCGCCATCGAGGTACATACCGCTCCTCCCGGGCTTGATCATGCCAGCCACCACTGGTCCCCGCTGGCTGCCATCCAGCCACCAGCGGCCACCCGGCAAGCGCTGTCAGGCGGGGTCGATGGGGCTGTGCAACGAGAGACCTCCGTCACAGTCGAGGATGTGGCCGGTGACCCAGTCGAGCTGATGGAGGGCAAGGGCGGCCTCCGCAATGTCGGATGGTTCGCCCACACGGCCTATGGCGGTGCGGCTGGCCACGCCTTTGAGCCACCCGGTCTCGAGGGGAGCTCCCCCCAGCATGGCGGTGTTGGTGACACCCGGAGCAACCGCGTTGACCCGGATGCCGTGGGGCGCCCATTCGCGAGCCGCCACCTTCACCAGCATGTCGAGCGCGGCCTTGGAGGAGCAGTAGGCGCCCATGGTTCGATCGGCCAGGCGCGAACTGATGCTTGATGTCGCCACGATGGACCCGGGCACGTGGGCGTCAATCATCGCTCGTGCCGCGGTGCGCATGGTGAGCCATGGCCCGCGAGCGTTGATGGCCATGACTCGATCCCATTCGTCCGGCTCGATGTCGAGGAGGCGCCCACCGTGTCCGACGCCGGCAGAGATGGTCAACTGGTCAGGTACACCGACCCTTTCGACGGTGCCGGACATGGCAGTTTCGATCTGCTCGGGATCGCGGATGTCGCACTCGATGTCGCACGGCGTAGCGATGTCCCATATCAAGACGGTGCGTCCCGCAGCCTTCTGGGCGGCGGCGATGGCGGCACCGATGCCGGACGCACCTCCGACCACCACGCTCGCATTGGTCATGGCTCGGAGCCGTCGAGAACGAATGAGCTGGGCATTGACAAATTCCTTTCGCATGCGGGGACAGCCAGAGCCGGGTCTGTGTCCCGCCGGAGGCATGTTCCCCGAGGGTCACCAGCCAGTCAACTGGGTCCACGCACCTGCTCCCTGGTCCCTACTCCCTGGTCCCAGCCACGAGGGGGCTTTGACCAGAACCATCCGTGCACTCTTCGACAGTCACCAATCAGGAACCGGGCGTTGGGTCAGAGTGTACATTTCGCTAGTCGCCTTCATGTACGCTTTCGGAAATGGATGTCTCTGTCAGCGAATTACGAGCGCACATGAGCGACTGGCTCAACCAGGCTCAGATGGGCCACGAAGTGATTGTCACCGATCGTGGCGTCCCCGTAGCCCGGCTGCTTGGAATCAGCGCCACCGCCACACTCGAACGCCTGACCGCAAATGGTGTCATCTCCCGACCCGAGCAGTCGGCGCGACCAGCCGCATCAGGGCAGCCCCGGCCGCGTCCCCGGCGTTCAGTGGCGGAGCTGGTCAGCGAGCAGCGTCGCTGAGCCGTGGCGCTCGTCTATTTCGATGCCAGCGCCTTCGTCAAGCTGGTGGTCGAAGAGGTCGGCACCGAGCTGGCAGCCGATCTGTGGGATGGCTGCGACGCGGCGGTCTCGAGCCGGATCGCTTACCCCGAGGTGCGAGCTGCACTCGCTGCTGCTGCTCGGAATCACGACCTTGACGAGAGCGGCTTGGCGTTGGCCGAGCACATCTGGGAGCAGTACTGGGCAGCCACCCGACCGGTCGAGCTCACTCCAGCTGTCGAGCGGGGCGCGGGCCGGTTGGCGAGTCTCCATGCTCTTCGAGGCGCCGACGCCATTCACCTGGCCAGCGCCCTGGCCATCGAAGATGCCGACCTGGTGATGGCGGTGTGGGACCGAAGACTCCATGCCGGTGCCGTCGCCACCCACCTCCGCGTCGCACCAAACCAACTCGAGCGGTAACCCCACCGCCCGAGCGTCACCAGGTCCGCTGGTACGCCAGTTCCATCGAAGGACGGCGTCCAGCCGCCGCCTGCTGGCTCGACGAACGTGTCTCCGCCTCAGTCGAGGAAGCTGAACAGGGAGAGTTGGGTGGCATAGGCCACCAATCGAGGTGCGTCTGCCCTGTCGGCCCCGAAGTCCCACAGTGCCATGTCGACCGACGCGTACCCGTCGCCGGAGTGACGGGCGCGGTTGTGGGCCAACACCCATGGGGAACGGCAGTCGTCGAGCAGGTGCACGCTCAGGTCGACACTCGGAGAGAACCACTGACGATCCTGTCGGCCCACCTTCTCGCCGATGGCGCCGGGCATGGTGTCGATGAGAACGACGAGAGAAAGCGGATCAATCGTTCCGTCGGAGAGAAACGGCGGGTCGTCGAAGCGATACCAGGTTGCCGTCTCCGCCCGATCGGGCACATAGTCCTCGTCCCACCGGTGTCCCAGCGCCCGTCTCCCTTCGACCCGCCTGTCCCAGAATGGCATTGGGTCGAAGGCGTCGTCGGGTGCCGGGTCGCGGAACGACGGGCAGTCGTCCGGGGGCGGGATGTTCGCCGGAGGCGCAAGATCGGTGAAGGCGAAACCCACCCGGGTCGATCCGAACACTCCGGTGGTGAGGTGACCACGATTGGCGCCGACATTGGCAACTTCGGCCCGCAGGTGGGACATCGTCCGGCCCCGTCGAAGTTGATCGACCTCGACGGTGACATCCCCAGCCGCCACCTGGGCGATGAACGCGGTGTGCAATGTCCGTAACCGCTGGGTCGGGTCGTCGAGCGCGTCGCTCATGGCCCGCAGCGCAATGGCAGTGACGATGCCGCCCTGGGGAAGTGGGCGCAAGTTCCACGATTCGTCGATGGTCGCCTGGTAGCTGCCCACCGAGTCGGTCGGTCGGACGGACGTCGTTTCGAAGAAAGGGATCCCCACCGGCGTCATGGTCGCAGATCCCACCGCAGCGGACAAACAGTTCCACCCGGCCGGAGTTCGTCTGGGACCCACAAGTAGGGCTGGGCGTGCTTGTCGGGGCTGACGTCGATGCGGTCGATGAGTTCGTCGAGGATGCCTTGACGACGTCCGGGCGCGGAGGTCGTCGGTGGTGGTGTTCGCTACGAGGGCAGAAAGCTTCTTCCCGATGTCGACGAGTCCGTAGCCGAGGTGGCAGGTTGGATGACCCAGCGGGTTGGCGACGTCGGTCCGACCACCAACGCCATGGTGTTCCGCAACGCTGTCGAGGCTGCAGAACGCGCCCGCTGAAGGGCCTGTGCCAACGGGTCGGTACGTCGGTACCGCGGATCGACCTCGAACAGTGAGGGCGGACCCTTGCGGGCCCGCCCTCGACACTGTGCGGCCGGATTCTCTTCTACTGAGTAGAGAATCCCGGATAGACGTCGGTCATCAGGTTCGTGTAGGCGTTCACACGGAAGGCCAGGCGGGCAAGCCCGATCATGTACTTCCTCATACCCTCTGGCCACTTACCGGTGAAGAGAACCGCGAAGAAGCCGATCACCAACACGACGTAAGCGCCAATGCCGAGGACCATCAGGACGAACAACACCGGGATCACAAGGAGCCACTTGACGAAGATGAGCCCTCGGCTGAGCTTCTCCGGATAGGGGATGGAGAACGTCGCAGGATCGTCGCCCGGATCAGCCGTGGTGCTCACCAACGTGAACGTCGGGTACGGCTCCCGCATGAAGAGGTAGAAGGTGCCGAGGCGCCACTGGTACCTCATCACTCCGGCCGCGAACCCGAACATCGACTCCGGATACTTGCCGGTGAACAGAATCGCCCACCAGGCGATGAACGTGATCACACCGACCACGATGGAGAGAAGCATCAGGTAAACGTAGAGGGGAATTGCCATGATCGGATTGCCGATGACCCGCCAGCGAGCTACCGCGAGAGGTGAACTGAGATCCAGTTGGACAGGATGAGCGACTGCAGGTGGTGCAGAAACGGATGTAGTCATGGTTACCCCCCTAGGGTTCTGATTGCTGTGGGCTGTCGCGAGCAGACGCCTCGGAAGCCGCCGGTCTGGCTCTTACGGCAACAGTGTGCCAGATTCTGGTTTGGCGCGACGGGATGGGAGCTCTACGGGTTGAAGTGGCCGATCTGGAGCGCCGCTTTTGACCTCGACCGACCCTGATCGCAGATCGTGACAGATACTGCGGAGATGGGAGATCGCAACGTGTTGGGTGGCCGGTTGGAGCCCTTCGGCAATGACCCGGTCACCGGTTTCTTTCGAGACGGCTGCTGCCATACCGGTCCCGAGGACCGGGGCAGCCACACCATCTGAGCGGTGGTGACTGCTGAGTTCCTCGAGCACCAGCAACGGATCGGCAACGATCTGAGCACCCCGATGCTCCAGTACGGGTTCCCCGGCCTGGTACCCGGGGACCGCTGGTGGGTGACAGCTGTGAATTGGCTGCGGGCCCACCACGACGGGGCTGCCGCCTACGTGGTGTTGGTTTCTTCCTCCAGCGGGCTCTGGAGATCGTGCCCTTGGAGGCACTCGAAGAGCACACCGTCGATGTACCGGCCAGTCCCGGTGGCCTCGAAGGTCATCGCATTTGTCACGCCGGTCAGCGTTCGGGGCCGGCGATCTCCTGTTGGCCGGAGCGACGTAATTCACGATTTGGGAATTGCCGTCCGGGCCCGGGGATCAATTCGCATCCCAGACGGCTACCATATTGGTATGAGCAGGCAGATAGCCGTCAGGCTGCCCGACCACCTGGTCGAGTTCGTGGACCAGTTGGTGGGCGAGGGCCGGGCGGCCAGCCGAGCGGCTTTCGTGTCGAGCGCCTTGGAGCGCGAACAGCGCCGCCAGATCGCGGCTCGGGATGCGGCCATTCTGACCACGGGCGGGGATGATCCCGACATGAACAGCCTGGCGCAGCACGTCGCCAGCATGCTTGCCGTCGATTAGTGCGCCCCATCCACACTGCCAGGTTCGACAAGGTGCGGCCCGTTCTGGTGCTGACCCGAGAGCTGGTCCGGCCCCACCTGGCGCGAGTGACGGTAGCTCCGATCACGACCACCGTCCGAGGCTTGTCCACCGAAGTACCGGTCGGCCCGGCCAATGGGCTGGACCCCAACTCGGTCATCAGCTGCGACAACATCGTGACCATCCCGAAAAGCCTTCTCGGCGACCTGATCGGCTTTCTCCTTCCCGATCAGGAGGAGGCGTTGACCGCCGCCATCCACGCCGCTTTCGACCTCGACCAATCCTGACTCCAGTTGATGAGAGATACTGCGGAGATGGAGGATCGCAACGTGTTGGGTGGCCGGTTGGAGCCCTGCGGAAACGACCCGGTCACCGGATTCTTTCGTGACGGCTGCTGCCATACCAGTCCCGAGGACCGGGGCAGCCACACCATCTGCGCGGTGGTAACCCCTGAGTTCCTCCAGCACCAGCAACGGATCGGCAACGATCTGATCACCCCGATGCTCCAGTACGGGTTCCCCGGCCTGGTACCCGGGGACCGCTGGTGCGTGACGGCTGGCAATTGGCTGCAGGCCCACCACGACGGGGCGGCCGCCTATGTCGTGCTGGCATCCACCCACCTGCGGGCCTTGGAGATCGTGCCCCTGGCCGCACTCGAAGAGCATGCCGTCGATATCCCGGCCAGTCCCGGCGGCCTCGAAAGCTGACAATTAGAACTACGCGGTCTGCCGTCACCCACCGGCGCCGGCCGACTGTTCAGGCCTTCAGACCGCCGACGCAATTCCGAGGATCACAACGATGGCTCGGTTCAGCCGAACCACGTCGGCATCGGCGAGCACCCCCACCTGCTCGCCGAGCTTGGAGCGATGAACCGTGATGATCTTGTCCACACGGTACCTACCCGGGCGATCCTGGGCCCGATTGGCGGGGCCGTTCCAGATAGGAAGGATTGGCCACCCGAAGCTGATCAAGGGCCGACGCCGCCAACACCGCGCCCACCCGTCGCCAGTCGTCGTCGAACTGGCCGGCCCGGATGGCGGCCACCAGATCGCCATCGCTGCCCACACCCAGGTCCGACAACCGACGGGCATGGTCCTGAGCAATACCGGGTCCCAGCCGCATCTCCCGCTCGGCGATGTGCAGAACATTGCGGGCCACCCGGGCTTCGAAGGCGCCTCGTCCAGAGCTCTTCTCCATCACGCCGGCTTCGAGGTACTCGGCCACGGCTTCGACCAACTCGGCCGCCGTAGGTCGGCCAAACGGAGGAGTACTGGCGGTGACCGGGCTTCGATCCGGTTCCGGATCCGGGGCCACCGGCTCCTCGGGCCCGACCCCCATCAATGCCAACAGATCCCATTCGCTCTCGCAGATACGGCGCCCGATGGCGGCCAACTCCACCGAGCGGGTGCTCCCGCTCAGGTGGGCCGAAACCTGCAGCCCGCACACCACCGCCCACTTCATGGTGGCGTGCGCCTCCCACCACGTCACATCGATGGGGTCGACAGTCCTGCCACCCGCTGCCTCATACGCCTCGAGCAGGGCACTCAGATCGCCGAAGCCTCCGACCCTCCCGGCTCCCCCGAAACGCCAGGCCGGGGCGCAGAGCCACCCGATGTCCTCCAGCGGGTCGCCCACGTGGGCCAACTCCCAGTCGAGCACCGCCTGCAGACCGTCGGGGCCCACCATCAGGTTGCCCAGCCGAAAATCCCCGTGCACTGTTCGACGGGGTCCCCCCTTCGGCCGGTGGGCGTTGAGCCAACGCACCCCGAGCTCGAGGGCGGGACGGACCTCACCCAGCGCATCCAGTAGCGGCAGCGGTTCGGCCAAGGGGTCGGTGGCGCTGAGACCCGGGATCGAGTCGGGGGCGATGGCATGGATGGCGGCCAGGGCCCGTCCGCACTGGGCGGTCAAGGCCCGCCGGGCCGTGTCCCACTCGGGGTCCCGGAGGATTTTGCGCGGGATGGTCTCCCCCTCCACCCGGGTGGCCACCAGCCACCGGGGGCCGAGGCCTTCTCCTTCCCCCGACGCCACCACCTCGGCTACCGGCACCCCGCCCCGGTGGGCAGCCCGCAACAGTGCTGCTTCCGCGCTGACCGCGCCGATCTGGGTGGCACCGTCCCCGCGGTCCTGTTGGATGACCAACTGGCGACGGACTCCGGCGTTGTCGATCAGGTCGAAGGATGAAGTGACCCGCGACGCCCCTCCCGACAGTCGCCGGAGGTCCTCGACCCGGCCTCCCAACACCCGGCCCAGGGCGTCGACGACTTCGACACGAGCTGCGGCCATGGTCTATTCGACGGGGACGACGGGCATGCCGCGGTCGTCGAGTTGATGTAGGTACTCACAGATCCCATAACCGGTGCGGTCCTCGTAGGTCCACCGGGCCAGCCCCTCGTTGACCACCGTGCCCCGGCCCTGACCGATGTCGGCCACCCGCATCACATCACCGCGCAGGTCGTACGTGCGATCCTTCTTATCCAGCACCTGTACGTGCACCACCCGGTGGGTGAAGCCGTCGTCCTCGAGTTCGGTGCGGAGCCTCCACTCGGCGATGCTGGTGGCCCGCTCGCCGTTCCACACCCAACCCCGGTGGAGGTCACCGGCTTCGGTGCCGAGCCAGATGCCCCCGAAGTGCATGTCCTCGCCCACATTGATGCTGAACCAGCGCCACATCTTGGGACCGCCCCAGCGCCGCGGCCCCCAGGACCGGTCCCGGTTGCCGTGGGCTCCCGACCACACCGAGCGCACCCCGTCGACCTCCAGCCAGCCCGTCCACCGGCCGGCTTGTTCGAGGTGGCCCTTCCCCACCGTGCCCGCCGCCGCGGCTGCCTCTTTGGAACGGGTGCCCCGCGGCTGCCCGTCGGTGCCGATGGCCGGGGTCACCGCATCGAAGCGCACGTCCAGAGCCACATGGGCGGTGTGGGTGACCTCCGCCCCCGGAGTACAGGCCCGGGCCGGTATGTCGGTGTCCATGGTGAGCCGCCACGACTCGAGCGGGGCCAGCATCTCGTAGCGCACCGGGCCCACCTCGAGCACGGTGTCCACCATCTCGTGTTGCTCTTTCACCCCACGGTGCTCGGCCAACCCGCCACCGGGCAACCACACCGACATCCCGACGTCCATGGTCCCCTCGTTGGGGCGGATACCGACGCGGGTGAAGAAGCCCGAGTCGGTCCCGGGATCGAAGGCGTTGAAGTAGTACGACTCGCTCCAGGCGGTGTCGCCCTCGACAGGATGGGCCAAGTCGTGGTGGGGTTCGAGAATGGGCATGGCTACACCATCGTCTGTCCGGCGCTGACGTTCAACGCCTCCCCGGTGACCCCTCGGGCGTCATCGGACAGGAGCCAGCAGATGGCGGCGGCGATCTCCTCGGCACTCTGCAACCGGCCCAGCGGGATCTCCCGGGCGATGTAAGCAGCCAGGCCCTCGGGTCCACCCATGAGCTGTTCGAACATGGCGTCCTTGTTGATCAGATTGGTGTCGACGGTGCCGGGGCAGACAGCATTGACCGAAATGCCCGAGGGGCCGAGCTCGGTGGCCATGGTCTGGGTCAACAGGATGATTCCCGCCTTGGCCGCGCAGTACGGCCCCAGAAACGGAAACGCCCGCTTCCCGGCCTGGCTGGAGACGTTACAGATTCGGCCGGCCAGGTCAGCGGCGATCATCCGATTGGCACAGGCCTTCGACACCAGCCAGGTACCGATGACGTTCACATCGAGGACCCGGCGGAACTCCTCGACCGGAATGTTGAGGAGTGGCCCGAGTCCGAATCCGGGCCCACTGCCTCCGGCCACATTGGCCACCAGAGTGACGGTCCCCAACTCTTCGCTGACCTGGGCCACCGCGTTTTCGACTTCGTCCTCCACCGACACGTCGGCCACCGCGGTAGCCACCCGCGCCCCCAGACCCCGGAGCTCGGCCGCCAGCTCGTCGAGTTCACCGGCGCTGGCCGTGCCATGGGCGGGGGCGTCGTCATAGGGCCGGGCGATGTCCAGACAGGCGATGTCGGCTCCGGACCGGGCCAGCTGCACGGCAGTTGCCCGCCCGATCCCCCGGGGTCGGGCCGCACCGGTGACCAGTGCCACCTTGCCGGCCAGCGGGCTGAGGGGGCTGAGCGGTTCCGTCGAACTCATCAGGCAAACGTAGCGACGATCGGGGCGGGGGTCGATCCGGTCCGGGGGAGGATGATGGGCGCTGTCGCCACCATCAAGTCGGGGACGGTGGTCCGGGATCACGATGAGTCCACCGGGGCACGCCCCGGCCGCCTGTTGCGGGGCCCGCAGCCGGCCCCGGCCCACCCATAAGGGGAAACGAGAACCGGTTCTCAGTTTCCTGCCTGCCAGGGACTCATTTCGAAAGATATCGCCTAGTCGTGCGTTCTACCCCTAGCTACGATGAGGGGAACAAGTTGCAAGTGCCAAGGGGGGGAGTGTCGATGCCATCTTCATCGCGCCACGAAGCGCCACTGCTAGCGGGCCATCCATCGGGGTCGGGGCTGCGGAACTATCGCCGCACCGGTCTGGCTCTCATCCTGTTTGCCGCCACCACCTTGACCCTCATGGTGACCGCTCCCGGTGGTGCCTCGGCCGACACCGCCGCCTTCTACCCCGGCACCGCCACCGCCACCGCTCAGCCGATGGCCATCAAACCAACCACCGCCGGCCTGGGCTACACCATGACCCTGGCCAACACGAGCGCCGAGTATGAGCAGGGACTGGCCAAAGCCCTTTCCCAGACCCTCAACCTGGGCGCCATCGGGACTTCACTCACCAGCGCCAGCTGCGGAAAGCCCCCCTCCGTCCAAGCCAGCCAGTTCCCCCAGCCGGCCAGCGCCGAAAGCAGTCAGGGTCCTCCCTCCCAGACCCTCACCTCTGCCGGCAGCTTCAACGGCTCCGGCGCCGGGGCCGGGGTCGAACAGGCATCGGTCACCAATCAGCCGTTGGCCACGGCTATCGCCAAGGGCGGTGACATGAACGTTGCCGGTGCCTTCGACATGTCCGGTCTTCAGAGCATGGCCCAGGCCCAGGTGGTCAATGGCCAGACCCGCGCCGTCCTGGCCACCTCCGATGTGGGGGAGATCTCGTTGCTGGGCGGCGTCATCGTCCTCAAGGGTCTGCATTGGGAGGCCGCCCAGCAGACCGGAGCGGCCAACACATCGAACGCGTCGTTCTCCCTCGGGTCCATCGTCGTCAGCGGAGTTCCCTTGCCTACCGCCACCCCTGCCCAGTTGGCCGCCTCCCTCGGCATTGTGAACACGGCGCTGGCGCCGAGCGGCTTCCACATCACGCCGCCCCAGGTCATTGAGACGCCTGATGCCCATGATGGCAACGGTTCCACCACCCAGGTGACCGACCTGTCGATCGGGATCGAGAATTCCGCCCTCGGTGCCGCGGTGGTCGGGAGCCAACTTCCCACCGTTCAGCCTCTTCGTACAGCCATCGACCAGGCCATCATCGGGGCCAGTTGCAGCCTCGGTGACCAATTGGTGATCGGCGATATCATCTTGGGGGTCCCGGCCGGCGGTGGAAGTCTCGACTTCAACTTCGGGAGTGCCACCGTCAACATCAACGCCGACCCCCCGGTCAATGCCTTCGGGAGCTTCGGCCTGGCCGGTGCCAACTCGGGACCCACCGACACCGGGAGCTCGACGGGATCCTTTGCCCCCGGAGATGCCGGTTCCTCGTCTATCGCCGGCACCCCGGGGACCGACTCGTCCGGTGGCAGTCCGACATCCTCAGCTCCTTCCTCGGGTCCCTCGGGGGCTCAATCACTCGGCGCCACCCAGGCCTCGGCCTGTCGGAGCCTCAGTGAGGCCGGGGGCTCGTGTAGCGGCGGCGGGGCGGCACTCCCCATCGGCATCGCCGCTTTGATTTTCCTCCTGGCCACCTTTGCCTGGGATCTTGTCCGACAGCGCCGACAACGCCTCACTACCGGAAAGACACTATGAGCGACGCAGCATCCCCGGGTACCTCCAAACTGCGACTGCCCACCGGGTCGGGTGAGAAGCGGCTCCTGAAGGGCTATGGCCCATTGGCAGCTCTGTTGGCGGCATTCGCCCTGATGGCCGCCCTGGTGCCCAGCGTCTCTCCCCAACAGGTGACGGTCACCAAAACCCATAACGTGAGCACCTCCGGCGGCAATGGGGGCACCGGCGGGAGTACAGCCGCGGCCGGAGGCACGTCTGGAGGCACCGCCGGATCGGGCGGCAGCACCGGGTCGGGCGGAACGACCAGCGGAGGAAGCGCGGGACAGGTGACCGGCGGCCACTCGACCCCGTGCCCGGGCAAGACCCTCCAGGTCACTGGCGACCCCTACTCCCCTCCCTGTGTCGCCTTCGCGGGCGGTAACGGTGGTGCCACCTCGCCGGGGGTTTCCCCCACCGCCATCACCGTGTCCTACCGACAGACCAGCGACCCCGGGTTCCAACAGACCCTGGCCTCCATCGGCGGCGCCCAGTTCCTCGACACCCCGGCTGACGTCATCCGCACCGTCCAGGGGCTGGCCGACTACTTCAACAAGAACTTTCAACTCTATGGACGAAAGGTCAATATCGTCCCCTTCAACGGGCAGGGCAGCCAGACCTCTGAGCTCCTCGGCCAGGGCCAGCAGCAGGCCAACGCCGACGCCATCACCGTCGGGCAGCAGACAAAGGCCTTCGCCGAGCTCAACGGGTCGACCGAGCCGTACGACACGGCCCTGGCCCAGCAGAAGGTCATGTCCTTCGGGGCGCCGTATCTGGCGGCAGATTTCATAGCCAAGTACGACCCGTATATGTGGAGTATCGCCACCGAGGGCAACGACGTGGTAGCCGCCACCGCGGCCGTGGGATTGGCACAACTGGCCGGAAAGCCGGCCGCTTACGCCGGGGGTTCGCTGAAGAACCAGCCCCGTAAGATCGCCATCATCGCCCCGGACAACCCCTGGTATCAGTCCAGTGCCGCCATTGCAGTCAAGCAGTTCGCCGCCGCCGGACACCCGGTGGCCGATGACATCCAGTACAAGTTGGACCTCGGCACCCTCTCGAGTCAGGCCGCCACCATCATCTCCAAGCTCCAGAACGACGGGATCACCACAGTGGTCTGCGGCTGCGACCCGGTGATGCCTGTCTATCTCACCTCCCGGGCCAAAGAGCAGGGCTACATCCCCGAATGGAACGTGGCCGGAGTCGCCCTCACCGACAACGACATCGTGGGCCAGCTCTTCGACCAGACCGAATGGGCCCACGCCTTCGGGATCTCCTTCCAAGGACCGACCCTGCCGAAGAACTCGACGCTGGGGTACGCCGCCTACAAGTCGGTCCGGCCCGACGAGCCGGCCAACATCGTGGACCTCATCTACGCCCAGATGTACCAGATGATGATCGGCATCCAAATGGCCGGTCCCAACCTCACCCCTCAGACCTTCGAACAGGGGGAGCGTGCCTATCCGGGCAGTCTGGCCGGCGCCTCGAATGCCGAGTTCGGCACTTGGAGTATGCCGGCCGGCCACTACTCGCCCCAGGCCGATTTCCAAGAGATCTACTGGAATCCGAGCAAGGCCTCCACCTATAACGGCAAGAAGGGCTCCTACGTCGCCATGGGTCCGCGCTACAAGATCGGGGCCGTCCCATCAGGTCCGCCACCGCTCCCCGCGGGCTTCGGCCAGTAGTTAAGAACCGGTAATCGGAACGTCACGCGTGCCCACTCTTCGAATACCCCCGTTCCTCACCAATCTGACCCCGCGTCTCCGCGGCGTCCTGCTGGTGGTGCTCGGCGCCCTGATCGTCATCTTCGTGGTGCCGGCCATCGCCCCCCACACCGCGCCGCTCGGACTCCTCATCCAAGGGGCGGAGCTCGGCGCAGTCAACGGATTGCTGGCCCTCGGGCTGGTGCTGACCTACCGGTCCACCCGGATCATCAACTTCGCCTATGGCGCCATGGGCGGCCTGGCCGGCACCGTGGGGGTGATGCTCGATCTCGGCGAGCACTGGAACTGGTTTGTGGCCCTGGCCGTCGGATTGGTCCTCGGTGCCCTGTTGGGTGCGGCGGTGGACATCTTTGTGATGCGCCGCTTCTTCAATGCCCCCCGGTTGATCGTGTTGGTGGCCACCATCGGCCTGGCCCAGGTGCTGGGTGGTATCCAACTGCTGGTCCCGGGCTGGTTGCACGGACCGCCCCTGGTCGGTGGGCTCACCACACCGCTTTCGCATGCCCACGTGAACATCCACCCGGTGCTGTTCAACGGTGACGACCTGCTCATCGCCTGCGTGGTTCCGTTGGTCCTCCTCGGGCTCGGCTGGTTTCTGCTGCGCACCGATGCCGGGGTGGCCGTTCGATCGGTGGCCGACAACTCCGAGCGGGCCCTCCTCTTAGGCATCCCGGTCAAGCGCCTCTCCACCCTGGTGTGGATCATCGCCGGGGGACTGGCCGCATTGACGGTCATGGTCAATGCGCCGTCCCAGGGACTCACCCTCTCGGCCGCCGCCGGACCCACCTTGTTGCTACCGGCCCTGGCCGCCGCGGTCATCGCCCGGATGGAGAACCTACCGGTGGCGTTCGGGGCCGGGGTGGTCCTCGGCATCGTGAACTCGGTGGTCGGGTTCAACGTGCGCCAGGAGTCGGTCACCGACGTGGTCTTTCTGGTGGTCATCCTTTTGGCCCTGCTCTTGCAACGGAAGAAGGCGGGACGGGCCAACGACGCCGGCGATTCGTGGCTCTCCACTGGAGTGCTCAAGCCCATTCCCGACGTGTTGAAGCGGCTCCCCGAGGTCATCGCCGGTCGGGCCATCATCGGGGCCATCATCGCCACCGTCCTCATCATCACCCCGTTGCTGGCCGGTCCGGGCACCACCCTCGAGTTCACCGCCGCCATCATCTTCGGGATCGTTGCCGTCTCGCTGGTGGTGTTGTCAGGCTGGTCGGGAAATATCAGCTTGGGCCAGTTCGCCTTTGCCGGGATCGGTGGCGTGATCGCCGGTGACCTCATCGAAAAAGCCAACCTCGACTTCTTCGTGTCGATCGCCTGCGCCGCGATCGGCGGCGCGTTGCTGGCCATTCTGGTGGGTCTGCCGGCATTGCGCATCCGGGGGATGTTCCTGGCCGCCACCACCTTGGCCCTGGCCGTGGCCGTCGACTCCTTCTTCCTCAATCCGTCCAACTTCTCGACAGCTATTCCCCAGGGCTTTCTACGGCCGGTGCTCTGGAAGCGCTTCGACTTGGCCAATGGGCGGACCTACTACTTCTTCTGTCTGGCCATCCTGTTGTTGGTCGTGGTGTTCGTGAAGGGCCTGCGTAAAGCTCGAGCCGGCCGGGTGTTGCTGGCCAACCGCGACAATCAGAACGCCGCCTCGGCTATGGCGGTCCCCTCCGTCCGGGTCAAGCTGGTCGGTTTCGTGTTGGCCGGCGCCATTGCCGGGATTGCCGGTGCCCTCTACGCCACCTCCCTGCGCTCGGTGGGCTTCCACACCTTCGACTCCTCCCTCAGCCTGATTGTCTTCTCCATGGCCGTCATCGGTGGTCTCGAGTCGATCAGCGGCGCGTTGCTCGGCGTAGCTCTGATCGAAATCGGCAGCGATGCGTTCCCGCAGTACCAACTGCTGATCACCGGTACCGGATTGTTGATCGTCCTGCTGATTCTGCCCGGCGGCCTCGGCGCCGGCATCCAGCGCGTGCGGGATCGCCTGCTCCGGGTGGTGGCGGAACGGCGAGGCCTGTTGGTGCCGAGCCTGGTGGCCGATCGCCGGGACGACACGGGCGATGCATCCCACGAGGCCCACGCACCAAAAGAGGACTCACTGCTGACCGCCGCCCTCACCGGTGACGCCCCGGTGGCAAACGGAAACGGAACGGGCACCGCGCTGGCGCTTGATGTCCCCGACGATTTCGGCGCCCACAGCATAGGCATCCATGCCGGCCCGGCCACCACCGGGACCGATGGCTCGGCTGCTCCGATGTCCATTCCCGAGTTCAGCGGCGAGCCGACCGGCCAGTTGGAGAATGCCCTGGGCCCGGAGTTCGAACCCAAGCGTCCCCTCGCCCTCCGTTGCCGCGCGGTAGAAGTGTCCTACGGGCCCGTTCAGATCCTGTTCGGCATCGATCTCGATGTGGCCGAGGGCGAGATTGTGGCTCTGCTCGGAACCAACGGAGCCGGCAAGTCGACCCTGTTGAAAGGCATCACCGGCCTGGCCAAGGTCGGTGGGGGCTCGGTGGAGTTCGACGGGAAGATAATCACCAACAACGCCCCTGATGCCACTGCCCACCTCGGCCTTTCGCTCATGCCCGGTGGGCGTGGGGTGTTCCCCACCCTGACGGTGGATGAGAATCTCCGCCTCGGCGCCTGGTTGGTGCGCAAAGACCGAGGGGCGGCCACCGAGGCCCGCAACCGGGTCCTCGCCCTGTTCCCCATTCTCGACAGTCGTCACAACCAGCAGGCCGGGAACCTTTCCGGCGGCGAGCAGCAGATGCTGTCGTTGGCCATGGCCCTGATGGTGACCCCCAAGGTGCTGATGATCGACGAGCTGTCGCTCGGGTTGGCCCCCACCATCGTCGCCCAGCTGATGGATGTGGTGGCCATGCTGCACCAGAACGGCACCACCATCGTGGTGGTCGAACAGTCGGTGAACGTGGCGCTGGAGTTGGCCCAACGGGCCGTCTTCCTCGAGAAGGGCGAGGTCCGTTTCAGCGGTCCGACCGCTGAGCTCTTGGAACGACCCGACATCCTGCGCTCAGTCTTCATCGCCGGCGCCAGCGCAGTGACCGACGGTCAATCCGACAGCAGCGCCATTGACGCCGACCACGGAGCGGCCTCGGTGACCGCCAGTCTGGCCGCCGACCCGTCGGCAGCTCTCGGAGGCAATAGCCATGCCCGGGTGGCTCCAAACGCAGAGGCGCCGGTGGTGCTCGAGTGCCGCGGGGTGATCAAGCGCTTCGGTGGGATCACCGCGGTCAACGATGTCCACATTGAGCTGCGGGAGGGCGAGATCCTCGGGCTCATCGGCCACAACGGGGCGGGCAAGACCACCCTGTTCGACCTGATGTCGGGCTTCCTCCCCCTCGACGGAGGGCAGATCCTTCTCGGCGGGGCCAACATCGGCACCTGGCCCGCCCACATGCGGGCCACCGCCGGCCTTGGGCGCACCTTCCAAGAGGCTCGGCTCTTCCCCTCCCTCACCGTCGAAGAGACCATCGCGGTGGCATTCGAACGGCACCTCGACTCCCGCGACCTCATCGCCGCCGGCCTCCGCCTGCCGGCCTCTCTCGACTCCGAGTTCGCCGTCATCGGCAAGGTCGACGAGCTGGTCACCCTGATGGGGCTGGGCGCCTTCGCCGAGAAGTTGGTGGGTGAGCTTTCGACAGGCACCCGCCGCATCGTGGAGTTGGCCTGCGTGTTGGCCCAGGACCCTGCCGTCCTCATGCTCGATGAGCCCTCCGGTGGGGTGGCTCAGCGCGAGACCGAGGCGATGGGCCCGTTGCTGCAACGGGTGCAGCTCCACTCGGGATGCTCGATTTTGGTGGTCGAGCACGATATGCCCCTGTTGACCACCATCTGTGACCGGATGATCGCCCTGGAGCTCGGCGAGGTCATCGCCCAGGGGACCCCGACCGAGGTTCTCGACCACCCACAGGTGGTGGAGTCCTACCTGGGCACCAAGGAATCAGCTATCCAGCGATCCGGGGTCGGCGCCACCCGCTAGGCCGCACCACCGCCGGATCTAACCGGGGTTCGTGAACCCCGCCCTGCAACCGATCCCCCGCCCAACCGATCCCCCGCCCTGCTCGGTGCCCTCCCCGATCTGGGCGTGGACACTGCGACGATCCTCAATGACGTGGACGCCGGACGAGCTGATAGGTGATCGTGGTCGACGCTTCGGCGGCGCTGTCAGCACTTCTCAACGCCGGCCCGGCGCGGCGCGCTCTCGCCAGCGAGCAACTGCATGCCCCACACCTCATCGACTCCGAAGTCGCCAGCGGACTACGCCGGAGGGTCGCGGCTCAGCAGCTGGGTGCGGGTGCGGGCTGGACCGCCTTGGATACCCTGCGACGGCTCGGGATGACGCGGTACCCGGTGTTCTCACTCCTGGATCGGGTGTGGGAACTCGGGGACAACCTGTCGGCCTCCGACGCCTCGTACGTCGCGCTGGCAGAACTCCTGGACTGCAATCTGCTCACCGCCGACGCGCGACTGAGCCGGGCGCCTGGTATCCGCTGTCCGATCACCGTGGTACCCCGGTAGCGGATCGTCGTGCTGGGTGTCACTGCCGGCGCGGTCACAGGGTGCCAGGTGACGACGGGGCCTGACCGTCCTGTTGGGCCATCATGGCCGCCTGCACCACCTGCAGATCGGAGGGACCGATGGCCAATGGGCCACCGGCCACCGGGACCTGCCAGACGTGGGTCATGTACGGGGTCCTCCCGTTGTGGAAGGTGCCCGGCGCACACGGGGTGAATCCCACAATCTGGTGGGTGGTGGACGAGGTGCACAGATTGGTGTGGGCGTGCCACTGGACCAGGCATCCATAGGGCATGGGGCCGTTGTCGGAGGTGGGCAGGAGATACATGGCCGCCACCAGCACCGGTCCGTTGGGGGTGAAGGCGTAGACCAACGAGTCGACGCGATTGGGATCGAGGATGTCCTGATTGTTCATGTACGAGAGGTTCAGGTAGTGCACGACCGGATAGGCGCTGCTGGTGATGGGAATGTACCCAGCCGCGGTGGCCGCACTCAGGTTCTTGTACTTGGCCACCGCCGCCGAGGTGGCCTGCACGTACTGCACGGCCCCCAGTACCTGGTCGGCGGTCGGCGCGGTGCTGCAGTTCGGGGTCTGCATGGCGTGCCCGGTGTCGGTGACGTCACCCACAGAGGTAAGTAGAGCCGTCTCGCTGGTCGACAACGGGGGGCCGCTGTACTTCCAGTTGGGATTGGTGACCCCCAGACCGGCCATTCCCGCCATGTTCATCGAGTTGGCAGTTCCACCCTTGGCCGACGATCCCGACCCGCCTTTCACGTTCGGCGTGGCCGTCGAACCGGTGGCACTGGGTGAGTTGGTCGAGGAGCTCGAACCGGAACCCGATCCCGATCCCGACATGGTCATGTGTTGCATGTTGGTTGCCGTCGAGGCGGCCACCGCCGGTGCGTCGGGGATCACCGCCACCGCGGCGGGAACGATGGCCAGCCCCACGATCCCGAGGGTGGCCAAAATCTGGTGACGGCCAAAGGCCACGGCAGCGGGCACCGGAGCCGAAACCGGGTCGAGCGCTAGGGGTAAGAAGGCCGCCCCCAACAGAATCAGTAGCGGGCCGGCATTGGGATCCGTCGACATCCCGGTCATGATCCCGCCCATGGCTTGGCCGGTGAACCAGAACAATGCGGCCACTCCCATGCCGATCCCGATGAAGACATCCGGACGCCGGGTGACGAACGGCCCCAGGCCGATCATCAGGAACAGGGTGGCCAACAGCACCGCCGCCGGTGTACCGGCTCCGGAGAAGGCATGACCGAGCGAGTTCAACAGGTGCCCGTACCAACCCGGCTCCCCGTCGGCCATGCCGGTCAGGGAGTCGGACAGCCATCCCGACGACCGGTTCTGGGGCAGAAACTGGAGCACGGCGAAGAAGGTCCAGATGGCAGCCCATATCCAGAGGCCTCCCAATGCGCCCAGGGGTCCATTCCCGGCGGCCGACGAGGCCAGACCCGTACGCGGTTCCCTGTCTGGCTGGTCCGCGGCTTCGCCCTCGGCGTTCGGCCACACCAGGATGCCGATCACCGCGTAGAGGAGGACAGCTCCCGGTGCCCCCATCAGGGCGTTGGCGTGTCCGGTGAAGATGCCGCCGAATCCCTCCCCGAACCACCACACCCCGGCCACCCAGGCGAACGATGCCACCAGGGCGATCTTCACCGTGCGCCGCCTCAGGAGTGCGATCCCGATGGCCAACTGGGTGAGTCCGAAGATGGTGTTCCACAGGCCCACGTCCCGGGAAAGGAAGTGGGCCATGTGGGTGATAGATGAAGCGATGACGTGAGGCTGCCCGGCGGCATTGGGGGCGATCACCATCGACACGAAGTCGGTGCCGAACATCCGGGGTTGAAACTGCAATCCGGCGTCGATGATCCACATGACGCCGAGGACGATCTGAATGGTCCGCTTGTTGATGTGCAACCGCTCGGCCATGGTCGAGCGCCCGATGTCCCCCGGACTGTCAGCCACCGGCGTTGCCTTGCCACGAATGACGGTAGTCATGTTCCCCCCGTTGTCAGGTGCGAAGCATCCCCATGCCCACGGTGGCCAACCTACCCGCCTCGACGGGAATATCGGTCCGGCCCGGTGCGGGATCAGCTCGCTAGGGTCGTAACGTGCCGGTCCTCGTCGCTGCTCCTGACAAGTTCCGGGGCACCGCCACCGCTGGCCAGGTAGCCGGTGCCATGGCCCGGGCCGCGTCCCAACGGGGCTGGTCGGCCATCCGGTCTCCGCTCTCCGATGGGGGGGAAGGGTTGCTCGAGGTCTGCCACCTCCCGGGTGACCGGGTCGAGACGACCGAGGTGACCGGTCCACTGGGACAGCCGGTCGCGGCCTCGTGGCTTCGGGGTGAGGATCGGGCGGTCATCGAGATGGCCCTGGCCTCGGGCCTCGCCCTGGCCGGTGGTCCCGACGCCAACCGGCCGATGGAGGCAACCACCCGGGGCACCGGTCAACTTTTGGTGGCGGCGGCCCGGGCCCTTACTGACGTCGGGGCCGGGACATCTCCGACCATCGTGGTTGGGCTGGGGGGCTCGGCCACCACCGACGGAGGGTTGGGCGCGCTGACCTGCATCGAGGAATCCGGTGGCCTTGGCCAGGTGGAACTGATCGCCGCCTGCGATGTCAGCGTGGGCTTTCTCGACGCCGCCCGGCTCTTCGCTCCCCAAAAAGGAGCCACCCCTCAACAGGTGGCCGAGCTCACCGACCGGCTCGGTCGGCTGGCCGACCAGTACCAACAGCGCTTCGGCATCGACGTCCGCGACATTCCCGGTGCGGGTGCCGCCGGGGGTCTCGGCGGGGCACTGGCGACCCTGGGAGGAAGCCTTCGGTTGGGGTACCGACTGGTGGCGGATCTGGTTGGCCTGCAGCACTCCCTCGAGCACGCGCAGTTGGTGGTCACCGGTGAAGGTGCGCTCGACGCCACCTCGTTTGACGGCAAGGTGGTCGGCAGTGTCCTCGGCGACTCCTCGGCACTCGGGATCCCCTCGCTGGTGATTGTGGGACGGGCGACGACCGAGGCCGATGAAGCCGCCCGCGGCTACGGGGCTCAGGTGGTGTCGCTGAGTGACCGGTTCGGAGAGGACCGCGCCCTCCACGACACCTTGGCCTGCGTGGAGACGGCGGTCGCGGAGTCACTCGATTCGTTCGGCATCACCTGAGTGGACGCATCCTCTTCGCTGGGGACCATGAGCCGAGCCGGCTCGGCTCAGCGAAGGCCGGCCGCCACCGCCTCGGCCGTCTGTTCCCCCGACCGGACAGCTCCCTCCATGTAACCGTTCCACACCGACGAGCACTCCGCCCCGGCCCAGTGGATGAGCCCCACCGGTTCGGTGAGGGCGGGACCGTAGTCACTCCACACTCCGGGGGTGAAGTGGGCTCCGTAACAACCGCGACTGAACTCCTCGGCCATCCAGTCGCGCTCGATGTACTCGATGGGGTGAGCGGCCTTGGGCCCGAAGTAGCGGACAAAACACTCCACCGCCGCCGCCCGGCGCTCCGACACCGAGAGGCGCCCGGCCATCCGGCCGTCGTTGGCCTCCATAAAGCCCATCATGATCCCCGGTGCACCACCGGGGGGAGAGTTGTCGAAGGTCACCTTGATCGGCCCCTGATCGGAGGCGGCCTGGCCGGTGAGCCCATCCTGGCGCCAGAACGGCTCGTTGTACACCGCGTACAACTTGATCACCGAGCCGGCCGGCAGTCGCTGGGTGAGCTGGTCCCGCCACGACGGCAAAATCGGCCCGTACTCGAGACGCCCGGCCAGTGTTGGAGGAAGGGTCACGATGGCCCGCTCACCTTCGAAGACCTCCCCGGCGCTGGTGGTCACCACCACCTGCTCACTGCTCTGTTCGATGCGTCGCACAGGGCATCCGAGATGGATGCTCTCGGCCAGTTCGGCCCCCATCAACTCACTGATCTGGATCGAACCACCCACCACCCGATCCTGTTGGGCGCCGCGATCGACCGACAGCAGCCCCTCCAGGTCGGTTCCGGAGTGGGCGTAGAACAGGGCATGCAGTGCTGACAGATTGCTGCTCTCGGCCGAAAACACCGCTTCAGTGGCGATGCGGAAATACGCCCGGGCGGTGGAGGTGCGGAGATTCCGGAGGATCCAGGTCTCGAATGTCTGACCGTCCAGGGCGTGGGCGTTGGGTGCCGTCCACGGCTCATCGAGCGGCACCCGGTCGGCCAGTCGCTTGAAGCGGGTGAGTCCCTGAAACAGATCGGCGAGCACAAACGGGTTGAGCTTGGGAACCGCCCCCCGGCGGGAGGCCATTCGACGTAGGGAACCACCTAGCTGCACTACGTGCTTCCCGGTATTGAAGGTCGGGAAGGTCTCGAGACCCAACTCGCCGATGAGCTCGTACATCCGGGTCTGGGTGGGCCCTACCCACTGGCCCCCGAGTTCGACAGGAGTGCCGTCGGCGGTGATTCCCCCTTCGGTACGGCCTCCTACCCGGGACCTGGCCTCGACCACCGACACCTCGATCCCCAATGTACGCAGTCGGCGGGCCGCCGACAGGCCGGCCAGGCCGGCCCCGATCACCACTACCTGATTGCCGCTCATCGAACCAACTCCCTCCCGAAGTGTGCCGCGTCATCCATGCGTCGCCATGCCCGCCGGACCCAGACGGGCCGTGAGTCCTCAAGGTGGGCGCCGGCCACGTCGGCGAACCAGCGGCGCTCGAGCCGGTCAGCCTGATCGAATGCCTCCTTGGCCGACGGCGGATCGGCGATCCAACGGGCTTCGGTCCGACTCCGAGCCAGTTGGTAGCGCGGGATGAGGGTGCTGTAGGCCACCATGGTGCTGCGATGGAGCAGTTCGTGTCGCCACCACACCGTCTCGGGATCGAACACGTTGGTGGGTGCTGGGCCCAGGTCCACCGACACATCGATCTGCACCGGTTTGAACAGCGAGGTGCACGGGGCCGAGGTGGCGGTGGCCCAGTGACGGGTCCCATCCCGGAGATCGGAGACCCACGACGCGGTGCTCTGGCTCGAGGCGATCAATCCACCGGCGTGCACACACGGCGCCCCCAGGCCTCCGTGGATGGGAGACCAGTGGGGTGAGGGGCTCATCCCGTGATCCCGGAGTGCCGCCATCAGGTCGGCGGGCCCGGTGGCAGAACAGGCGGCGGCCTGGGTACGCCGACGGCGTATGGCCGCCGCGGAGGCCCACCCCCGCAACGGTTTGGCGTGGGCCTTGGCGAAGGCCGGGATGGTGAGCGAGTTGGAGATGCTCCGGCCCGGCCCGCGCACCTCCTCGATGGACCAGTGGGACCCGGCGGTCTCGAGCACCAGGGCGCCATCGGGGTCGGCCACCAGAAAACTGCTGTGGTAGGTGAACCGCGGGTGCTCATGGCTGCAGGGCCCGCCCTGTCCGTGACGTTCGATCAGCTCCACCATCACGGCCGCGGCTTCGGTGGCAGTGGTCGCCCGCTCCAGAGCCAACCTCAGCAGATCCATGCCCAACAGGGCCTTTTCTGTCGACGGCTCTTTGGTGAAGACGGCCTCGTTACCGATCACCACGCCGTGCTCGTTGGCCCCCATTTCCGCCCCCCACATCCACCACGGACGGGACACCAGCACCGCGTGGGTGTGGGCGACCTGGGGGATATCGATCCAGGTGCAGCTCACCCGATCACCGGCTGGGTGGTCAGCGGCGGGGATCCACTCCAGCGGCTGGGCCTCGTTGGGATCCCGATCACTGTTTTTGGCGAACATCACCCCGTTGTCGGTGATGGTCACAAACGAGTCGCACATTCGAGCCCCTATCTCCGGTGGTCGACGCTATGCCATGACGCCATGCCATCGCGGCACCCGCCACGGCACCCGCCACGGCACCCGCCACGGCAACGGCGAACGATGCTGGCACAATGGGCGCCGTTCACAAGCGAGAATGGAATCACGTGATGCATCGGCGACGGGGACTGGGTGGGTTGTTCGCCATCTCGATGGTGTGCCTGGTCGGCTGCGGGCACGGCGTCGGCGGACCGCCCGTCACCATTCCGAGGAGCCCTTCGCACTCCACCGCCACCTCCGCCACTACCCACCCGACCAAGTCGAGCACCACTGTTCCTCCCGCCCGTTCGACCACTACAACCACCGTTCCGCCACCGCCTGCGGCTCTGGTTCCGCTGGTAACCCCGGCCCTGGCCGGAGAGGGACAGTGGACGGCGGCCGGGCGGAGCGTCGGGGGTGCCCCGGTGCTCTACATCACCACCCTTCGGGCTGCCGGTTCGGGTACTCCGGCCGGGATCGCCTGGATGGACGCCCACCGTCTGCGCGGCAACCTCTATTCGGGCAGCATCAGCCCCGGGCAGGGCCCCTGGACCTATACAGCCCCCATTCAGCCCGATGCCGCTCTTACCCTGGTGTGCGCCTTCAACGGTGGGTTCAAGCTGGCCGACTCGCACGGCGGTTACTACGCGGAGAGTCGGTACTTCGCCCCGCTGGTGGACGGGGCGGCCTCTCTGGTCATCACCCAAGACGGCACGGTCACCGTGGGGCAATGGAATCGGGATATCTCGATGTCCGCCATCGTTGTGGCTGTACGCCAGAACCTCACGCTCCTGGTCGACCACGGCGCGCCGGCACCCGGACTGTCCCCCTACGACGCGTCTGCCTGGGGGTCGACCATCGGCAACGTCTCCCAGACCTACCGCTCCGGGGTCGGAGTCACCGCCAGCGGTGCGATCGTCTACGTGTCGGGACCCTCTCTGAATGTCACCCAATTGGCCGGGCTGCTGGTGGCGGCCGGGGCCGTGCGGGGTATGGAGCTCGACATCAACCCGAACTGGGACACCTTCACCTTCTATACCCCTCCCACCCCGACCGGAGCGGCGGCGCCGGCCAACGGCACCGACCTGCTGGCCTCCATGTCGGGGGGACCATCCAGATTCTTCGAGGCGTCGTGGGCACGTGACTTCATCACCATGTCCACCCGCTGAGCCCGGACGACAGCGTGTCGTATCCTGACCCCATGGAGCGAGATGAGGTCACAGCGGCCCACGCCGCGGCTATCGCCGCAGGTCAGGCCGGGTATATGGATCCGGTTTCCGGTCTGTTCGTCCTCACCGCCGCCTACCTGAGAAACCGGGGCACCTGTTGTGGCAACGGCTGCCGGCACTGCCCCTACGGGGACGGATCCACCTCGGCGTCGTCGTAGAGTTCCCCACTCCCCCTCGGCCCAATTTGGGCCCCGAAGGCAATAATTCGTCAAGCGCACGACCATTACCGTCGATGTTTTCACTATGGCAACTACCGGCGGCGTCGAGAGCAGCAAGCGTGGCGCGCTCGCCGCGCTTGGTCATGCGCTCCTCACACCATCGGCCAGCATCGGGGTGACGGTCGCATCCCTGGGTGACGACCCCGCCGTGGTGCTTTCCCACGCCGCCGGAGCCATGTACCAGGCCAAGCAGCGGGGCCGGGCCCGATGCGAGTTCTATGCCGGGGTGGACTGAAGCGAAAAGACGTCCAGGATGTCAACCGCGTCCCATTTGATCACCTCGGTGAGTGGAGTGTGTCCGGCGAGGGCTTCATCCCAATCGAATGCCGAGAGATCCTGGACCCGCAGAGTGTTGCCGGTCCAGGCACGCACGAGTCCAGCCAGCGCGTCGACCTGCGTTTTCCACATCACCTGGGGGTCTTCGGTGGCGGACCGGCTCGGTCGGTCGCCATCTGTCTCGCGGGGTACGACCGACTCCGTTTCCACCCCTCGTCGGGGTTCGGGCTCGCCGGGAAAGACCGGATGAACGAGTAGTAGTTCGAAGTCACCGTCAGGTTCTCCGATGCCGGCGGTTGGCGACCCGAACGCACTGGCGTAGACGGGGGGCACCTCCCACGACTCCAAGGTGTGGCGCAGACGTCGGGTCAACTCCTCACGCAACCTACCCAGGAGGTCCGCAATTGGGGCGGCGAGGTGCATGCGGTTGAGTTCGTGGACGCGGTATCTCCCCACCTCGGTGGCGAGCACGATCCCCTGATCGACCAGGCGGGCGAGGCAGCGCCTGATCCCAATTTCTGAGCCCCGAACCGCCCGTTTGGCAATGTCACCGGCAATGAGCGGCCGGTCGGCTCGCGACAGCACCGCCAGCACCGGGCCGTCGAGCGAGGATGTGACCGAACGGGTGGGATCGTGGATGTCCATGGGCTCAATTTATCGCTTCCTATCAAAAAGGATATCTCTCGATAGTATTCGATAGCGATTTTGAAAAGGTCTATGCCGACGGCTGACCGTCAGGCAGCAGAGCGGGACGCGAGCCAGCAGCTGGCGGCGGAATGCGGCGCTCGCGGACAGCCGCCTGTCAGGCAGTGAACCGGGCTGAAGCCCCGGCATCCACGTCGATGACCGATCCGGTGATGTGGCGGGCCCCTTCGGAGACCAGATACACCACCGCGGCCGTGATCTCTTCGGGCTCGAGCCAGGGAACCGGCTGCACGTGGAGGCCGACCATGACCGGGGCCACATCGTCCTTGGTGGCGTGCTCGAGATCGGGCCGCATCAGCCGATAGAGCTCCTCATTGTGAATCATGGGGGTCGACACGTTGCCCGGGGCAATTACGTTGACGGTCACCCCGAAGCTGGCCAGCTCGTAGGCGGCGGACTTGCACAGCCCGATGACTCCCCACTTGGAGGCGGTATAGGCGGGGATCGCCGGTTGCGAGGTGCGACCCATGATCGACGAGATGCCGATGATCCGGCCGGAACGCTGAGTTCTCATGTGGGGCGCGGCGGCCCGGATGGCATTGAATACGCCCGTCAAGTTGATGTCGATGACATCGCCCCAATGGGCGGCATCCATGTCGCAGATCGAGCCGATGGCCATCACCCCGGCGTTGGCCAGCATGATGTCGACCGAGCCCAACGACGCCTGCACCTCGTCGACGAAGGCGATGACCGCTTCCAGGTCCCGGACGTCCACCACTTCTGACACACACCGTCGCCCGGCCGCTTCCACCAGCTTGGCCGTCTCGGCCAGGTCGTCGCGGGTGGCCAACCGGTACCCGACGGTAGCGACGTCTTCACACATGTCGCAGAGGGCTACATCCGCGCCCAGGCGGGCAAGCTCCAGCGCATGGCTACGGCCCTGACCCCGGGCCCCTCCGGTGATGATCGCCACTTGTCCCTGCAACGGCTGTGATGGGTCAGCCTCGCTCATATGTCTCCTTGGTTGGTCGATGACGGTGGCCGTCAGGCGGTGCGACTCCACTTCTCGAGGATCGAGCGATAGCGGGCGTCCCAGTCGTCATACTGCTCCCTGAGTGACCCACCCGGCCAGCTGGCGGGCAGCAGTTCGACGGGCAGCAGGGGATCGGCTTGTAGGTGGCGGAGGACCGAAGCCGACAACTCGAAGCCGGGAGCCAGATCGGAGGGCCCCGTGGGGAGTTGGTCGGCCATCTGGCGCATCAGCCGGCGGGTCCGCCGTCCCCATGCCTCCACATCCCAGAGCCTGGACGCCAACTCGGTCTGGTCCTCTTCGAGCCTGGCCATCAACGCGGTGGAGTCCCGCTGCACCTCGGGGTCGAGTCGGACCTCGAGGTTGTCGGGACGCATCCATATCCCTTCGCGCAGCTCCGCCAACCGGGCAAAGGCCAGGGCACTGCGCCGTTTGGCCCGGATCTCCGCCGAGCTTCCCGACGTGGTCACCACCACCACCCGCCACTCCCCCGACCACTGACCGGTGCGTCCGGCCCGGCTGGCTCGCTGCCGTCCTTGCCGATCGAGGAGGCGGCCGGCCAATCGATACCGTCCGGCGCCGTCGGTGCTCGCCTCTCCCGATGCCACCATCCGGCTCAGTGCCACCCGGGCCCGGTTGTCATTGATCCCGAACAGGCCGGCCACATGGACCAGGTAGGCCACCGGCAGCTCGGGGGGATCTACCCCCAGCAAGGTGCTGGCCAGGACCGATCGGGCGGTCAACGGGGCATTACGGTCTTGCGGCATCTGTTTTTTCATTGTAATATACAAATCGTGACAGCCACCATGGTCCCCGATGCCGCGGTGCGTCCGTCGGTATTGCCCACGGACCGCCTGTTGGTCAGTGGCAAGTGCCGGCCCGAGCTACGCCAGGACCTCCGGCGGATCAACGATTTCCGCAACGCTCTCACTGTCGGCGGACTGTGGGTGTGGGTGATGGCCATGGTCGCTTTGGCGGTGTGGATCGACAACCCCTTGGCGTACCTGGCGGTGTTCATCCTGATGGGCCCGATCCACGCCCGCTTCGCCATCCTCATGCACGAGGCGGCCCACAAACTCCTCTTCACCAGCAAGAGGATCAACGACTGGGTCGGGACCTGGGTCGTCGCCTACCCGGCGTTGGTTCCCATTCAGCTCTACCGGCGGGGCCACTTCTCCCATCACCGCCAGGAGTTCGGGCCGGAGGAGCCGGACATGGCCTACTACGGCGGTTACCAGTGTGACCGACGTACCCTGGCCCGACGGCTGGTACGCGACGCGGTGGGCATCTCGGGATGGAAAAACCTCTCCCCGCTGTTGAAATCGGTGAAGGTGCGGGCCTACCGGCCGGTGGCACTCCCGATCATCGGCATGCAGGTCGGACTGTGGGCGGTGGCATGGGCGGCCACCGGTCGGTGGTGGATCTACCCGCTGTTGTGGTTGGCACCGTGGATGACCCAGTGGAAGGTGATCAACCGGCTACGCGCCATCGCCGAACACGGAGGCATGGAGGCGAGCGACGACCGCCGAGTGACCACCCACAACGTCCGCCAGTCACTGCTGGCCCGGTTCTGGATCGTCCCCTACAACACCGGTTGGCATCTGGCCCATCACGTGGACATGGGCATCCCGTTCCGCAATCTCCCCAGATTCCACGCCGAGTTGATCGAAGCCGGTTACGTGACCCCCGGCATCACCTATCCCAACTACCGCTCGCTGTGGAAGGCCCTCGCCTCCGCCTGAGCGTTGCCTAGCCGATCCGACCCCGCAGCTTGCGGTAGTGGCGCACCAGTTCGGCCGTCGAGGCGTCCTGGTCGGAAAGATCCGGCGCTGCGGTGTCGATGAGTACCGGAGCCAGTTGCTTGGCCATCACCTTGCCCAACTCCACCCCCCACTGGTCGAACGAGTCGATCCCCCAGATGACCCCTTCGGTAAAGACGGTGTGCTCATAGAGGGCCACCAGTTGGCCCAGCACCGACGGGGTCAACTTGGGCGCCACGATGGTGGAGCTGGGCCGATTGCCGGGCATCACCTTGTGGGGCACCAACTCGGCGGGGGTTCCATCTGCCGCCACCTGCTCGGCGGTGCGCCCGAAGGCCAACACCTTCGACTGGGCGAAGCAGTTGGCCATGAGCAGGTCCTGCTGGTCGCGGGTCTCGTGGGTGGAGTCGACGAATCCGATGAAGTCGGCGGGGATGAGCTTGGTGCCCTGATGGATGAGTTGATAAAAGGCGTGTTGCCCGTTGGTCCCGGGCTCGCCCCAAAAGATCTCTCCGGTCTGCCCGGTGACCGGCGACCCGTCGCGTTTCACCGACTTGCCGTTCGATTCCATGGTCAACTGCTGCAGATAGGCCGGGAAGCGGGCCAACCGCTGGTTGTAGGGCAGCACCGCGTGGGTCTGGGCGCCGAAGAAGTTGTTGTACCAGACGTTGAGCATCCCCTGGATGACCGGCATGTTGGCCTCCAGCGGAGCAGTGGCGAAGTGCCGATCCATGGCGTAGAAGCCGGTCAGCATTTCGGCGAAGGCATCGGGCCCGATGGCCAGCATCAAGGAGAAGCCGATGGCGGAGTCGTAGGAGTAGCGACCGCCCACCCAATCCCAGAAGCCGAACATGTTGGCCGGGTCGATCCCGAACTCGGTGACCGCCTCCTCATTGGTGGAGACGGCCACGAAATGTTTGGCCACCGCCTCGTTGCCGGCCCCTATCCCGGTGAGCAGCCACTCCCGGGCGGCGGCGGCATTGGTCAGGGTCTCGAGGGTGGTGAACGTCTTGGAACTGACCACGAATAGCGTCTCGGCCGGATTGAGGTCGCGAGTCTTGTTGAAGAGGTCGACCGGGTCGACGTTGGAGACGAACCGGCAGGTGATGTCGTCAGCGGCGTAGTCGGCCAGGGCTTCATAGGCCATGGCCGGGCCCAAGTCCGATCCCCCGATGCCGATGTTGACCACCGCGGTGATCCGGTGACCGGTGTGGCCTGTCCACTCCCCCGAGCGGATGCGCTGGGCCACCTCACCCATGCGGTCGAGTACCTGGTGGACGTCGCCCACCACGCTTTGCCCGTCGACGGTCAGCTGAGCATCCCTGGGCATCCGGAGCGCCACGTGGAGCACGGCCCGGTCCTCGGTGGTGTTGATGTGCTGGCCGGCGAACATGGCGTCGCGTCGCGCTTCGACGCCGGCCGCCCGGGCCACCGCCATCAGGGCGGTCATTGTCTCCTCGGTAACCCGGTGCTTGGAGTAGTCGAGATAGAGATCGGCGGCGCTCACCGTCATCCGGGTCCCGCGCTCGGGATCGGCGTCAAACAAGTGGCGCAGGCTGTCCTGGCCGATCTGGTCGAAATAGCCGCTGAGGAGACGCCACTCCTCGGTCCCGGTGATGTCGTCTACGTCGGTCATGCTGGGCTCCGTTCCCGTGGTGATCAGACCGACCCGGAATTCCGGGTGCTCTTCGCACCGTACTGCGACCGAAACGGAACGATCAGGTGGCCGGGGTCAGGGAGGGTTCTCTGGTGGGCTCGCTGGAGGGCTCGGACCCCAGCTCCCCACCCGGTCCGGCGGCAATCCGGGCCTTCTTGTTCTCGTCGGACTGCGCCTTGGCGTTGGCCTTGGCCTGGCTGTGGCGGACCATGGTGTTGGCGGCATCGGCATCGCTGATGGTGAGTGCCACCAGGGAGCCGAGGACGGCGATACCGGCGGCCACCATGAAGGCCACGTGATACGCAGCCAGGTTGGCGGTGAGGTGACCCCTCGCCACGTGTTCGGTGCCCACCGCGGCCAACACGGTGGAGAGAATGGCCACACCGATGGCACTTCCCAACTGGCGCTCACTGTTGAACAGTGATGACGCCTGCCCAGTATCGGCATGGGAGATGGTGGCGAACGATGCCGCCTGGCTCGAGATGAATACTTGCGCCATCGAAAGCCCCATGGTGAACATGAGCAGCCGCATCCACCACAAGTCGGTGCCGAAGCCGATCAGGGTCATCAATCCGATCGACACTGCCACCCCGAGTAACCCGCCGACCACCAGCCGGCGTGGCCCGAGGTTGGGGTAGAGGTAGCGGCTGGCGAACTGGGCGCCGACCATGATGCCGATGGCCTCGGGGAAGGTATTCAACCCTGACTGCAGTGCCGAGAGCCCGAGAGCCAACTGAAAGAAGAGGGGCACCACGAACAGCACGCCCAGAAACGCCATCATCGACAGAATCAGCACCAGGCTGGTGGAGCGGAACAGTCGGTCGGCGAACAGTCGCAGGTGCAGCAAGGGGGCCTTGGTGCGCAGCTCGATCACCACCATGACGATGATCATGGCCACGCCCACCGCAATGGCCGCGACGATCATCGGCGAGCCCCATCCCCGGTTGGGTGCTTCACTGATACCGAACATCAGCAGGGCGAAACCCACCCCGGACAGCACAAATCCCGGGATGTCGAACCGGCCTTTGACCGAATGGCGTTGCTCCTCCAGACAGATGAGGCCGAACAGGAAGGCCAGGATCCCGATGGGGAGGTTGACGAAGAAGACCCACCGCCACGACAGATCGGTCACCAACAGTCCTCCGAGCACCGGACCCACGGCCGGGGCGACGGCGGTGGGAACTGTGAGAATGCTCGCGGCCCTCACCCGTTCCGCCGGCGGGAAGGCGCGGAACAGCATGGCCATCCCCACCGGGGTCAACATGCCCCCGCCCACCCCCTGGATGACCCGGAACAGCACCAGTTGCGAGAGGGTCCCGGCCATACCGCACAACACCGAGGACGCGGTGAAGATGGCGATGGCGATGAGCAGCACTCGCTTCATGCCGAACCGGTCACCCAGCCATCCGGCGGCCGGAATGAAGACGGCCAGGCTCACCAGGAACCCGATCACGATGGAGTCGAGGCTGGCTGTGCTCTCGTGGAACTGCTTGCCGATGCTGGGCAGGGCCACATTGACGATGGTGATGTCCATGATGCTCATGAACATGGCGGAGACGAAGACGACGCTTACCGCGACCTTCTGGCTGATGTGAATACGGGGCATACGAAGTCCTCGACTGACAGGTGGGTGTTTCGGGTGCCTCGGCACACTACGAACTACCTAAGGTGAACGCCGATGGCTCCCCGATCATTCCAGCCGGGGCCGATCGGTCAGCCGGACACGAAGCTGAAGCGCACCGTCCGATGGGGATTGTCCTCGTTGGTGTCCACCAGCACCACTTTTTGCCATATTCCCAACTGCAGGGTGCCGTCGAATACCGGCAGCACCATGGACGGACTGATAAAGACCGGGAGGACGTGGTCGGCACCGTGTCCAGTGGCGCCGTGCCGGTGCCGGTAGCGGTCGTCCCGGGGCAGCAGGCGTTCGACGGCCTCGACCAGGTCCGACTCCGACCCGGACCCCAGCTCCATCAGGGCCACCCCGGCGGTGGCGTGGGGGGCGAACACGTGCACCAGCCCGTCTCCCTTGCCCTCACAAAACGACGACACTGCTCCGGTCAGGTCGACCACCTGGCGACCAGAAGTGTCCACCCCGATGAGCTGAGTCTCCATGTCCGCATCCTGCCACCCGCCCACACATGGCCGCTCTACACTGAGCGAGGCGATGGAGCTCGCCCCAACCGCCGGCGACGGCTGATGGCTCCTACCGGAACACCGCGAGTCGTGACACCGGAAGGAGAGTCTGTGCCCTCACCGACGAAGCGAGCCACCGGACGGGACGCCGCGTCCGTACTCCGCATCGTTGTCATCGCCGCCGGCGGTGCCCTCGGCACCCTGGCCCGCTACGAGGTAAACCAAGCGGTGGTCGTCTCCGCCAACGGATTCCCATGGGCCACATTCGCCGTCAATGTGGTCGGCTCTCTACTGCTGGGGGTGATCATCACCGTGGTGGCCGAACGGTGGCCCCCTACCCGCTACGTCCTGCCGTTTGCCGCCATCGGGTTCTGCGGCGGATTCACCACCTTCTCCACCTTGATGGTCGAAGCCGTCCGGCGGACTCAGGACGGCCATCCGACTCTGGGCGTCGTTTACCTGTTCGCCTCGGTGGTGGCCGGTGTGGTGGCGGTGGGGCTTGGTGTCCTTTTGGCCCGCAGCCGGCGCGGCGGCACCTCAGGTCTGCTGAGTACCGATCCTGACTCCGAACTCGACGCCCATCCCGAACTCGAACCCGAACAAAGGACAACCCCATGACCACTCTCTCCGGACCGGCCGAACGCCTCACCATCTATATCGGCGAGTCAGACCGCCATCATCACGTGGCCATGCACGCGGAGATCATCCACCGGGCCCATGCCGCCGGCATGGCCGGTGCTTCGGCGTGGAAGGGCTTTGAAGGGTACGGCGCCAACAATCACATCCACACCACCCGTATCCTCAGCCTCAGCGATGACCTGCCCATCATGGTGGAGATCATCGACACCACCGAGAAGATCGACGCCTTTCTGCCCCAGATCCGTGACCTGGAGGTGAGCGGTCTCGTGGTGCGGGAGCCGATTCAGGTGGTCTCCTACGGCTCCGGTCCGACTCCCGATCCGGGGGCGACCACGTGATCATCGGCGGTCTGATGATCGCCGGGGGAGCCGGAGCGGTCCTCCGGTATCTGGTCGACCGGTTGGTCCAGGAGAGGGTCGAATCCGACTTTCCCTACGGGACCCTGGTGATCAACGTGACCGGCTCGCTGGTTCTGGGCTTCCTCACCGGTTCGGCCCTCCATCACGGCCTGGCCGCCAACTGGGTGACGGTGTTCGGCACCGGTCTGATCGGCGCCTACACCACGTTCTCGACGTTCACCTACGACACCTTTCGGCTGTTCGGGAGCGACGCGCCTGCCGCCGCGGTGACGAACGTGCTCGTCAGCCTGGTGGCTGGGCTGGGTGCCGCTATCGCCGGGCTGGCGCTCGGCACGCTCATCTGAAACCCATGGCGGCTACCGGCCAGGCACCGGCCGGGAATACTCACATCGGCATTCGGTTGATATAGCAACAGTTACAACTGACAGCTGAGCCGAACGGAGTACCAGTGGAAAAGACAGTGGACGAGATCAACCAGAATCTGCCCTTGCTCCCCCTCACCTCGGGCGTGGTGCTGCCCGGGATGGTCTTCAACATGGCTCTGGAGTCCGAGGACGCCAAGGCCGCGGTGGAGGCGGCCGGGGCATCCGGCGGCCGCCTGGTGATCGTTCCCTTCATCGATGAGCGCTACGCCGCAGTGGGTGTGATCGCCGAAGTGATGGAGACCGGAGAGCTGCCGGGCGGGATGCAGGCGGTGGTGGTGCAGGGCACCGAGCGGGCCACCCTGGGCACCGCGGTACCCGGCACCGGTCAGGCGCTGTGGGTCCAGGTCGAGGCCATCGAAGACCCCGAGCCGTCCGACGAGGTCATCGAGTTGGCCCGCGAGTACCGCGCCGTCCTCGAGAACATTCTGTTGAGCCGCGGGGCCGGTCGGTTCGCCGAGCGCCTCCGGGACGTCACCGTCCCGGGCCGGATCGCCGACGTGGCCGGCTACTCACCCGACCTGTCGCTCGACCAAAAAGTAGAGGTCCTCGAGACCATCGATGTCGAGGCACGCCTGCGTCTGGTGCTGGGCTGGGCTCGCGAGGTCCTGGCCGACATCACCTTGCGTGAGCGGGTGAAGAACGACGTCGAGGAGGGCATGGAGAAGACCCAACGCGAATTCCTGTTACGGCGTCAGCTCGAGTCCATCCGCAAGGAGCTCGGCCAGATCAATCCCGACGACGAGGACGCCCCCGACGATTACCGGACAGCCATTGAGGGCAGGGATCTGCCCGAGGCAGTGCGCAAGGCAGTCGAACGCGAGATCAGCAAGCTCGAACGCACCAGTGAGCAGAATCCTGAGAACGGGTGGATCCGCAGCTGGCTCGACACCGTGCTCGAGCTCCCCTGGGGCAAGCTTTCCGACGACCGTCTGGACATCGATGAAGCCTCCCGCATCCTCGATGAGGACCACGACGGCCTCGACGATGTGAAAGAGCGCATCCTCGAGCACCTGGCCGTCCGCAAACTGCAGGCCGAGCGCGGCCTGGCCCCGGTGGCCGGTCGCGGCAGCGGCGCCATTCTGGCCCTGGTGGGTCCGCCCGGAGTGGGCAAGACCTCCCTGGGTGAGTCGGTGGCCCGGGCCCTCGGGCGTTCCTTCGTCCGGGTAGCCCTCGGCGGGGTGCGGGACGAGGCCGAGATAAGGGGTCACCGTCGTACCTACGTGGGCGCACAACCGGGCCGGTTGGTGCGGGCGCTTCGCGAGGCCCAGACCATGAACCCGGTCATCGTCCTCGACGAGGTGGACAAGTTGGGTGCCGACTACCGGGGCGACCCGTCGTCGGCTCTGCTCGAAGTCCTCGACCCGGCCCAGAACCACACCTTCCGTGACCACTACCTCGAGGTGGAGCTCGATCTGTCGCGGGTGCTGTTCATCGCCACCGCCAACATGATCGACACCATTCCCGGGCCCCTGCTCGACCGGATGGAGATCATCCGCCTCGACGGCTACACCGAGGAAGAGAAGGTGGCCATCGCCCGGCACCATCTGGTCGCCCGCCAACTCGAGCGGTCCGCTTTGAGGGTCGACGAGGTGACCATCACCGATGAGGCCCTGCGCAACGTGGTGGCCGACTACACCCGGGAAGCCGGCGTGCGGTCTCTCGAGCGCGAGCTCGGTCGGCTGCTGCGCAAGGTGGCGACCCGCATCGCCTCGGGCGAGAGCGAGGCACCGGTAGCTGTCGACGCCGATGACGTCCGGGGTTGGCTGGGTCGCCCGCGCTTCTTCTTCGAAGCCGCCGATCGCACCGCAGTGCCCGGGGTCGCCACCGGTCTGGCCGTCACCGGCATCGGTGGCGATGTCCTCTACGTGGAGGCCTCGATGATGGACGGGCCGGAAGGCCTGACCCTCACCGGGCAGTTGGGTGACGTGATGAAGGAGTCGGCGGAGATCGCCCTCTCCTATGTCCGGTCACACGCCGAGGAGCTCGATATCGACAGCCACCTCTTCGTGGGCAAGCGGTTCCACGTGCACGTCCCCGCCGGGGCAACCCCCAAGGACGGGCCGTCGGCCGGGGTCACCATGACCACCGCGCTGGTGAGCCTGCTCCGGGACATCCCGGTGCGCTCGGCGGTGGCCATGACCGGCGAGGTGACGCTCCAGGGCCGGGTGCTGCCCATCGGTGGTGTGCGACAGAAGGTGCTGGCCGCCCACCGGGCCGGTCTCACCGAGGTGGTGCTTCCTGCCCGTAACGGCCCCGACCTCGAGGACGTTCCTGAAGCAGTTCGGGACCAGATGACCTTCCATCTGGCCGCGGAGATCGGTGATGTGCTCGGCGCGGCGTTGGCCGTGCCGGACGCGGCCGCCGATGAGCGCACCGATGCCGTAGCGGCCGCCGCTTAGACACCCCATGTGCGGCCTCCCGTCGGCCGAGGGCTCAGTCTTCGTCCAAGATGCTGGCGAGGATCCGGGCCAGCTCCAGTGGTTGGTCGCCCTGGATGCTGTGCCCCGCCTCGGCCACCACCATGACCTCGGCGTCGGGCCGACGCCGGATGAACTCGGCCACGTCGGCGTCGTCGACCACCGGCGAGAGCCCGCCACGCACCAACAAGGTGGGGGCGGTGATGCTCCCGAGGTCATCCCACAGCGAAGTGAACTCCACTGATTCGAGGTGCAGACCCGAGGAACCCGAGGGCCGGCCCAGTTGGTGACGCCAGGTCCACGTCCCGTCCTCGCGTTGCACCGAGTTGTGGAGGACGCCCCGCCGGAGCGATGACTCGGAGCGGGTGGGATTGAAGAGAATGGTGCGCTCGAGGATCTCGTCGAAACTGGCGAACGTCTCGGGCCCGGCCAGAAAGGCCAGGATGTCCGAGCTCTTCTCCCGGTCGGTTCCCGGGGTGATGTCGACCAGCACCAGTCGGGGTACCACCTCGGGGTGACGGGTGGCCAGGACGATGGCGGTGATCCCCCCCAGCGACATCCCCACCACCACCCGTGCCGCTGGGGCCAAGGCGCCGATCACCTGGGCCACGTCGTCGGCCATGGCCGCCGGGTCGAGAGCCCGGGCGTCACCGGGCCAGTCGGAGTGACCGTGCCCGGGGAGGTCAATGGCTACCAGTGGGAGGTCCAGGGCCAGCGCCACGGTGTCCCAGGTGTGGGCGTTCTGTCCGCCGCCATGGAGCAGCACCAGCTCGGCCGGCTCGGTCCCCCACACCAGGGCGCTGAGCCGTCGGCCCGGGGCCACTTCGACCCAGGTGCGGCGCACGACGGGATCGCCATGCCAGGGGAGTCCGGCTTCGGAGGCGTTGTCGGCGAAGAGGGAGAACTCGTCGTAGTCCATCGGGGGCTCGGTACTCACGTAGGTACCTCCTTGTCTCGTTCGGGGGGCTCGGATGCGGCACGCAGCTCGCCGATCAGCTCGCCAAGGGTATCCTCGGCCACCAGGTACGGGGTGTAGAACCCCACCCGGTCGACCCGGTCGCCGAACCGGGTGGCGATGTCGGCGGCCACCTCCTTCGGCGTCCCCACCGCCGCGATGGTGGCCAGCATGGTGTCGTCGATCATCCCGGGCATCTCGTCCCACCGGCCCGACTTGGACAGGGCGTTGAGCTCGGGCTGGAGGTCCCCCCACCCCTCGACCTCGAGCACCGGCCGGTAGGAGGGGGTCGAGGCGTAGAACGACAGCAGCCACCGGCCGGCCAGCCTGGCCGTCTCCAACTCCACGTCGGAGCGCCCGCAGCAGACGATCACCTCCCCGGTGACCGTCAGGTCAGACGCCTTCCGCCCGCCACGAGCCACCCCCTCGTCGATGGCCGGCACGGTGCGCTCGGCGAAGTGCCTCCCGGTGTTGAACGGCATCACCAGCAGCCCGTCGGCCACCTCGGCGGCCAGCCGCACCATCTGGGGGCCCAGCCCACCCAGGGCAATGGGTGGTGGACCGAAGGGGTTGGGCCCCGGGTTGAACATGGGCGGCATCAGAGTGTGGGAGGTGAACTCGCCCCGGTAGTCGAGCTGGTCGCCGGTCTCCCAGGTGGCGAAGATGGCCCGGAGGGCAGCCACCAGGTCGCGCATCCGGGCGATGGGCCGCTCGAACTGGGCGCCGTACCGCTTCTCCACCTGGGCTCGGATCTGGGTGCCGAGCCCCAGGGTGAACCGCCCGTTCGACAGCAGCTGCAGGTCGTAGGCCTGGTGGGCCAGCTGCACCGGGTTGCGGGGGAAGGCGATGGCCACGTTGGTTGCCAGCTCGAGGGAAGTGGTGGTACCGGCGGCCAGGATCAGCGGGGTGAAGACGTCGTGCGGTCCCTCGAAGGTAAACGCCCCGTCCGCACCCAGCTCCTCCAGTCGGCGGGCATGGCCGGCTGCGCCCTCGAGACCCGAGAGCATGGTGTCGATCTTCATCGGCGTACCGGGTCGGCAGCATCGTCCACAACGTCCAGGTCCCCGACCTTACGGGAACCCGGGAGTGCCCGACACCCCGACGGGTAGGGCCGGAACGAGCGCGTGCCCGTGCGTCGCCCACGACGTCAGCAAGCACCCGGAGTACGCCGACCCGGTGGCCGACCGAGGTGGACCTACTGGCTGGCCGACCCCACGATGGGACTGGCCGGCGGGGTGGTCAACGATCCGACCACCGGTGGCACTGGAACCCTGGGCACCGTAGAGGTCGAAGGTCGCCGACGTCACCCCGGGTGGTACCTGAAAGTACTGTGCCCCACCGGTGTAGGCGATGCTGAGCGTCTAGGCGCCGGACGGGACTGCAGCCGCCGCTGTAAAGGCACCGGCCACCACCGTCCCGAACGCTCCCACCGCGATCACCACGGCCATCATCGCCCCATACGAACTCGTGTCGCCATGCTGCGTGCTACGAACAACAGTCCCCCCGGATCCGTGGCTTACCGCGCTTGAGGAATGAATCAGCACATAAACAAGCCCGCCTGAACGGTAGCGGAGACCTACCAGAATGCATGGGTGATTTGCACCTGATATCGCGTTTATTTCACCGCCGCTGTCGTTAGATGACACAGGACTCGTCCACATGATCCACACGCCGTCCGACCCGGTGGCACACTGAGGACCCATGTCACCCCGAATCTGCACACCTGCCGAGGCCGCCGCCCTGGTCCGGCCCCGTGACACCATCGGCTTCGGCCTGGGACCGGCCAATCCCGATGCCTTCCTCACCGCCCTCGGGACTCGTGACGACTGGGAGGACCTGACCCTCGGCGGTGCCCTGCTGCTCGGGTACTACATGGTGCTCACCCACCCCAAGGTGTCGTACAGGTGTGGGTTCTTCGGTCCGGCCGAGCGGGTCCTGTTGGGCCAGGGTTACAACGTGGAGCTGGTCCCCGGCGGGTTCCGCCAGTTCGCCCCCATCCTGCGCCGGTTCGCTCCCCGGATCATGACCGCGGTGGCCACACCACCCGATAAGGATGGCAACGTCAACCTCTCCCTCCACCTGGGGGGCACCTACAAGGAGCTGGTGAGAGCGGGCCAAGACCCCGACCGGTTGCTGGTGGTCGAGGTCAATCCCAACTTCCCCCGGACCCGGTCCCTCCCCCCGGAGTACACCAATACCCTGTCGGTGGACCTCATCGACGTACTGGTGGAGGCCGACGGCCAGCCCTATGCCCTCTCCGAAGCCCCTCCCGATGAGATCGACCATGCCATCGCCGACGTGGCCTGCACCTTCGTCCCCGACGGGGCCACCCTGCAGATCGGCATCGGCGCCATCCCCAACATCATCGCCCATCAGTTGGCCACCGGTGCGGGGGGAGGCTACGGGATCCACAGCGAAATGTTCACCGACGGCCTCATGGCTCTGCAGCAGTCCGGCAAGGTCACCAACACGGCCAAGGGGCTCTTCGACGGGGTATCGGTCACGACCTTCGCCCTCGGATCCTCCGAGCTCTACACCTGGCTGGATGACAATGCTGAGGTCGCCTTTCTGCCGGTGGACGTGATCAACGACCCCACCATCATCGCCCGCAACCGCTCGCTCATCTCCATCAACGGCGCCCTCAGCCTCGACCTCTACGGCCAGGTGGTGGCGGACGTAATCGACGGTCGCCAAATTTCGGGGGTGGGCGGTCACGAGGACTTCGTGGCCGGCGCCGGGTTGGGCGACGATGACCACTCATTGATCTGTCTGAGCTCGACCGCCACCGTCAACGGCGAGCTGCGGTCACGCATCGTGGCCGCCCTGCCCGAGGGCTCGGTCGTCTCGACCCCGCGTCACCACACAGGGGTGGTCATCACCGAGCACGGGGCCGCCGACCTCTACAGCTTGACGGTACGGGAGCGGGCCTACGCCCTGGCCGAGATCGCAGCCCCCCAGTTCCGCGGTGACCTCCAGTCGGCCGCCTCCACCCTGGGTCGACTCTGAGCCGGGCGGACGAGGGCGTCGGGCGGATGGACGAGGGCGTCGGGTGGGTGGACGGCACCGATGGCCGGGTGGGTGGCACCGATGGCCGGGTGGGTGGCACCGGTGACCGGCCCCAGCTCACCCTGGCCACCTTCAATGTGCACGGCGGCGTCGACGGATGGGGTCGTCCCTTTGACGTGGTAGCGGAGTGCGCCGCTCTCGACGCCGATGTGCTGGTGCTGCAGGAATCATGGGCTCCAGCGGGCGGAGGGCTGAGCACGGCCGCCACCGTGGGTGACCACCTCGGCTACGACGTCATCGAAGAAGGAATGGCTCGAGGCCGGCTCTTCAGTCCCAATCCGGCAGCCAATCATCGGTGGGGGCCGCGGCCCCGCTACGCCCATATTGCCTTCCGCCTCGATGACCCCCGGCGCTCCCGCCGCAACTTCGATCGCCTTCATCCGCATTTCACCACCGGATCGTGGGGGATGGCCATGCTCACCCGCATTCCGGTGTCCGACATGGTGGTGATGCCGTTGGGCCAACTGAAGCGGGACCCGTCCCGCCGGCTGGCCATCGCCTGCACCGTCTCGGTCGGCGGGGAGGCGTTGACGGTTGTCGGCACCCACATGTCCCACCTGTTGCAACGCTCCCCGGTGCAGTTCCGCGAATTGCGGTCTTTCTTACCCGACCCCGGAGGTTCCGCCGTCGCCCTGACCGGTGACATGAACCTGTGGGGACCGCCGCTGGTCGCACTCTTCCCGGGTTGGCGACGGGCGGTCCGCGGACGCACCTGGCCGTCCTTCCGCCCGCACAGCCAACTCGATCACGTGCTGGTCACCCCGTCGGTATCGGTGATCGACGCCCGGATCGCCGAGCGCTCGGGCTCTGATCATCTTCCGGTGCGGGTGTCGCTGGGGGTGGGGATGTTGTCGACCGCGTGAAGCGATCTTGATCCCATCCGGAACTGGTCGGGCCACCGTCAGGTCCGGCGTCAGGGCCACCGGGGGGGTACCGGACTAGCGTCAGCGCATGGTCGACGCACTGGATGGATTCGAAAAGAGCCGATTCACCGCCGTGGGCACCACCCGAACCGTGTACAGGACAGGGACGGGGCCGGCGGTGATCGTGATCAGTGAGATTCCGGGCATCACACCCCACGTCGCCGAGTTCGGGCGAAAAGTAGCTGCATCCGGCTGCACGGCTGTGCTGCCTCACGTGTTCGGTGAGGATGGGCGCCGACCGACGATGGGGTACGCGGCCAAGTCGCTGGCCCAGGGATGCATCTCCCGCGAGTTCACCACCATGGCGCTGAATAAGACCAGTCCCATCACCACCTGGCTGCGGGCCTTGGCCAAGGCCGAGCACGCCACCTGTGGGGGACCGGGAGTTGGTGTCGTGGGGATGTGCTTCACCGGAGGGTTCGCACTGGCCATGATGGTCGACGACGTGGTGGTCGCACCGGTGCTGAGCCAACCGTCCCTGCCGTTTCCGATAGGCAAGAGCCATAAGAAAGGTCTGGGGATCTCCGACGCCGATCTCAAGGTCGTCCAGGATCGGGTGGCGGCCGGAACGTGTGTCTTGGGGTTGCGCTTCACCGGCGATCGGCACAGTCCTCCCGAACGGTTCGAACACCTCCGGGAGGTGTTGGGCGACGGTTTCATCGCGGTGGAGATCGACTCATCCCCCGGAAATCCCTACGGGCATAAATCCATGGCCCATTCGGTCCTCACCGAAGACCTCGATGACCGGGAGGGTACCCCTACCCGGGCCGCCCTCGATCAAGTGCTGGCCTTCTTCACTGAGCGACTCCTCGGGTGACCGCCGCAACCGACGCTTGGGAGCAGCGGGGTGGGCGTATCCCGCTCGCCGGGCACGAAGTCTTCGTGATCGACATCGACCCAAGCGGGGCCGAGCCGGGTGAGGCTGAGCCCGGCGAGGCCGAGGGGTCCGGGGTCGAGAGGTGCGAACCGCTGCTGGTGATCCACGGCTTTCCCACCTCGTCCTTCGACTTTCACCTGGTGGCCGACGACCTGGCCCGGGATCGGCGGGTGGTCCTCTTCGACATGGTCGGCTTCGGATTGTCGGCGAAACCCGACCTGGCCTACACCGTCGATCTCCAGGCCGACGTGGTGATGGCCCTCACCGAACGGCTGAGACTCGGCAAGATTTCTCTGCTCACCCACGATTATGGGGACACCGTGGGGGGCGAACTCCTGGCCCGCCAGGAGGAAGGGCGCTGGCCGGTGGAGATCGTGCGGCGGGTGATTACCAACGGCAGCATCTACATGGAGCTGGCTCATCTCACTGCCGGCCAGGAGTTTCTGTTGAGCTTGCCCGATCAACGTCTGGGCGACGATGCGCCGATGGACGCGGACACCTTGGCCGGTGGTCTGGCCGCCACCTTCAGCCCTTCGTCTTCGGTACGTGCAGCAGAGCTTGCCGGCCCCTGTGAGCTGGTGGCCCGGTCCGGTGGGCTGTCTCTCCTTCCCCGGACCATCCGCTACATCGAGGAGCGGCGCCGGAACGAAGAGCGGTTCACCGGCGCTATCGAAGACCATCCCTCACCGTTGCGCATTGTGTGGGGGGCCGACGATCCAATCGCGGTGATCGCCATGGTCGACCGCCTCGGCCAGGCCCGACCCGACGCCGGAGTTGAGGTTCTCGACGGTGTCGGCCACTTCCCCATGATCGAAGCTCCCGACAGATTCCTTGCCGGGGTGCAACGCGGGCTGAACTGAGGGGAACGCCTGCCCGACAACCCGGCATGCCGGCTACACGGCGTACCCGCGTTCCGGCTGCACGGTGCAGATGACCTCACCGTGCAGGATGGCAAACCAACCGTCGGGCTCGGACGCCCAGCCCCGCCAGGCGGCGGCGAAACTAGCCAGATCATCTTCGGTGGCGATGTGGCGGGCCAGCAATTGGTCGGCCAACGATGACGTGGTCACCCGATCGGCCCATAGATCGCCCCACCACCTCCGCTCCTCGGGAGTGGCGTAACACCAGGCCGACGCCGACGGGACCACCGACGCGAAACCGGCTCGGTGGGCCCAGCTGAGGATCTTCCGGCCGGCGTCACACTGGGCGCCATTGGCCAGGGTGGCGGCCCGATAGGCCTCCAGGCTTCTTTTGAGCTCGGGGCAAGCAGGAAAGAAGGTCATGGACGGGTAATCACCGTCACGCACCGCCACCACTCCGCCAGACCGGCACACCCGTTTCATCTCGACCAGTGCCGCCACCGGGTCCCCGACGTGTTGGAGGACCTGGTGGGCATGCACGACGTCGAAGGTCCCGTCCTCGTAGTCGAGGTTGAAGAGGTCACCCACCTCAAAGGTCAATCCCGCGGTCCCCTGTTCGGCGGCCGCCCGGCGCGCTTCTTCGATCACCTCGACCGAAGCGTCGAGTCCCACCACCCGGCCCGGCGCCAGAAGAGCGGCCAGGTCGCTGGTGATCGTCCCCGGTCCGCACCCCACGTCGAGCAGGGACATCCCCGGAGCCAAGTGGGGAAGCAGGTAGCCGGCCGAGTTTTCGGCGGTGCGCCAGCGATGCGACCTCAGCACGCTGTCGTGATGGCCGTGGGTATAGGGGACGTTGTGCCCGTCCTGGTGCTGTTCTTCGTCGGTGACGGTGTTCATAGTTCCAGTGTGGGCCGGCTTCGCCCCATTCGCAAAGAAGTATCAGTGACGGCTTATATAAGCTGAACGAATGCCTGCATCCGAGTGGCTCCGCACCTTCGTGGCCATCTACCGGGCAGGATCGGTGACCGCCGGGGCGGCGCTGAGGGGACTCTCCCAACCCGCAGCCAGCCAGCACCTCAGTGGCCTCGAGCGCAACGCCGGCATCCCGCTCTTCATCCGGACAGCCACCGGAGTGGAGCCCACCCGCCGCGGTCGCGAGCTGTACGCACAAGTGGCCGAACAGCTCGATCATCTCGAGCCGGTGTTGGTAGGCCTGGACGGTGGAGCGGCGACCACTCCCCCGCCGTCCATCCGCTTCGGTTCTTCCGCCGAGTATTTCTCTTTCGAAGTCGTTCCCAGGTTCGATCCGTCCGGACCGGCCATCGTGGCCACCTTCGGAGGCGACGACGAGGTCATCGAGTTGCTCGAACGAGGTGAACTCGACATAGCGGTGACCAGTACAACCCCGAGACGACGAGCGGTGGCCTCGACCCCGATCAACACCAAAGAGTTCGTTCTGGTGGGAGCCCCGCAGATGATGCGGGCGCCTCCCCTCACGTCGATGGATCAGCTGGCGTCGTGGCTGGTGGGAATGCCCTGGGTGGCCTACAGCGCCGAGCTACCGATGACTCGCCGGTTCTGGCTGTCGGCCTTGGAGCGTCCGTTCGCCGGAGATCTGCGACTTGTCGCCCCTGATCTCCGGGCGGTGGTCAAGGCCGTGGAGTGCGGCCACGGGGTGAGCTTGCTGCCCACATTCGTGTGTTTGGAGGAACTGGCAGAAGGACGCATCGTCGAGCTCTTTCCGGTGTCGGCCATCCTCCCATCGGAACCGTGGTTCGCCTGCACCCGAATCGGCGATCTCGGCCGTGACCACGTCAGCGCCTTCACCCGGCGACTGGCCGCGCCACGGGGTGGTTGACGGGGCGATCATCGCCGACATTTCCAACAACGGCTGCGATGATCGTGGCATGTCCACTCTCTTTACCCACGTACCCCATCCGCACATCGAAGAGCGTCGCACGCAGTCCCCCGTCAAGGTCGCCGATCAACTCCGAACGACCGGTCCGGCGGCCAAGGCGAACACGTGGTTGGCGATCAAGATCACCAACGGCGTCGGCACCATGTGGTGTGCCTATGCCTTTGCCATCCTGGCCCTCATCAGCCTTCCCGACGCCATCAAACTAGGGAAGCCGGCGATCATCTCGTGGATCGCGCAAACCTTCCTCCAGTTGGTGCTGCTGTCGATCATCATCGTGGGACAGAACATCCAGAGCACGGCGTCGGACAAAAGGGCCGAAGCCACCTATAACGACGCCGATGCCGTCCTCCACGAGGCGCTGCAGATCCAAAAGCACCTCGAAGCCCAGGACCAGGCCATCGAGCACATCCTCGACCGGATCAACCCACCGTCCACCCCGGGAAGCGCCGCCGCCTAGACACTCATGTCGCGGTGGGCGGTGGCAGCTGCGCGACGTCTGCCTTCGCCGATCAGGACCACCGTGGCGACTCGGCTTACTTCCCGGTCAGCTCATCAATGAGGGCTTGCACTCGACGTTCGATGTCGGCGCGGATGGCCCGCACCACCTCCAGAGGTTGCCCGGCGGGGTCGGGAAGCTCCCAGTCGAGGTAACGCTTGCCCGGGTAGACAGGGCAGGCATCGCCACATCCCATGGTCACGATGACGTCGGCGGCTCGACCGGCTTCGGCGGTGAGCGGTTTGGGGTGGTGGTGGCTGATGTCAAGGCCGATCTCCGCCATGGCGGCCACAACCGCCGGGTTGAGAGTGTCGGCGGGAGTGGACCCAGCCGAGCGGACCTTGACTCGCCCGGCGGCGTGGTGGTCGAGGAGCCCTGCGGCCATCTGCGAACGGCCGGCGTTGTGCACGCAGACGAAGAGGACTTCGGGAATCTGGTCATCAGTCATATCGGCTCCGTTGGCGAGGAGTAGTAGCGCCGTCGGGCCCAGAGGGACACGTAGACCAGGGCGACGAGGACCGGGACTTCGATGAGGGGGCCTACGACCCCGGCAAGGGCTTGTCCGCTGGTCACTCCGAACACACCGATGGCCACGGCGATGGCCAGTTCGAAATTGTTGCCGGCGGCGGTGAAGGCGAGGGTGGCTGTTCGTTCGTAGGGCAGGCCTATCGCCCGTCCCCAGGCAAACGATCCGAACCACATGATGGCGAAGTAAGCCAACAGTGGCAGGGCAATGCGGGCGACGTCGACGGGGTGGCTCGTGATGGTGCGGCCTTGGAGAGCGAAAAGAATGACGATGGTGTAGAGCAGCCCGTAAAGGGCGAACGGGCTGAGTCGAGGCAGAAGCTCGTTCTCATACCACTGTCGCCCCTTGGCGCGCTCGGCAAGCGTGCGGGTGAGGAATCCGGCGACGAGGGGTACGCCTAAGAAGATGGCCACCGTCTCGGCAATCTTCCAGATCGACAGGTGCAGCCCCACGGTACTGAGGCCGAGCCATCCGGGAAGCACCCTGAGGTAGAAGTAGCCGAGCAGGGCGAAGGCGACGATCTGGAACAGCGAGTTGATGGCCACCAGTACCGCGGCCGCTTCGCGATCACCACCTGAGAGGTCGTTCCAGATGAGGACCATGGCGATACACCGGGCCAGGCCGACGATGATCAGCCCGGTCCGGTATGCGGGCTGATCGGGAAGGAGCAACCAGGCGAGAGTGAACATCAGGGCCGGGCCGATGATCCAGTTGAGGACCAGCGACGACACCAGCATCCGCCGGTCCCCGGTGACCGAGCCGAGCTGGCCGTAGCGGACCTTGGCCAACACCGGGTACATCATGATCAATAGGCCGATGAAGATCGGAAGCGAAGTTCCGGAAGTGACCTGGATGGCGTTCAGGTGCGTCCCCAGGCTGGGTATGACGCGGCCCAGGCCGATCCCGCCCGCCATGGCCATGATGATCCACGCCGGAAGGAAGCGATCCAGAAACGAGAGACGGGCGCCCACCGGTTTGTCGATATCCACACCGGTGGTCACCTGTTCGGGGACAACGTTGCTCACTGCGCATTCTCGAGCGCCGAAGCCGGGGTCAGCCGCACGTGTTGGCCACAGGAGTACCGCCGGCGGGGTCGGGCCGGGTGGCGCAGCACGCCGCTCCGCTCGGATTCGTGGCTCGGAGTTGCCCGTTGGGCATGTCCGCGTCGGCCAGGACTGTGTAGATCTCCCAAGGCTCCCCCCCGGGTCCGTCGACCCACACTTTGTCCTGTAGGGCGTAGCAGCATTCCGTCTGCTCCTCGACGGCCGTGGCCAATCCGCCGGCGGCCAGACGGGCCTGCGCGGCGGTCACCTCGTCGGTCGACGCGACCTCGACGCCGAGATGGTTGAGCGTGCCCGGCACTTTGGTGGCATCCTCGATGAGGACCAACTTCAGCGGTGGGTCGGCTACGGCAAAATTGGCGTAGCCGGGGCGTACTTTGGCCGGCTCGGTGGCGAACAGCTTGGAATAGAACTCGACAGCTTCGTCAAGATCAGCGACGTTGAGGGCAAGCTGGACTCGGGACATGCACGCACCTCCTGGTAGCATCGACACACGTCGATATGTTTACTATGCCAGTCGCATCGACCGCTGTCAATGTATTCTCGGATGGGAGGATGAAATGGCTGAATCACTCACGATGAAAGGGGCAGCCAACTCACCCGACGCCGACATCGGCAACCTGGTCTGCAGTTCGCCGGTGACGACCGCCCCTCTCGCCGAGAGCGAGGCCACGGAACTCGCCCGAATTCTGGCCGCCCTGGCCGATCCGGTTCGCCTCCGACTGCTGTCCATCGTCGCCTCGAGCCCCGAGGTGTGCTCGTGCGCACTCGAAGGACCTCTGGCCAAGAGCCAACCGACCATCTCTCATCACACCAAAGTCCTCGCCGACGCCGGGATCATCACCGGTGAGAAGCGAGGTAAATGGACCTGGTGGCATGCCAATCCGGACCGGATCGCTGCGATCCGCAAAGCGCTCGGCGGCTGAGTCTGCGCCGGGCCAAGGTCGACCTCAAGGCCCGACGAGTGGCACCTCATGGCTGTCGCGACCGGCCCGTAAGACCCGACCGCTCAGTTAGATCCGTGCCATGTTGTCGAAGCGGGCGTACTGGCCGATGAAGGCCAGACGGGTCACGCCGGTCGGCCCGTTACGGTGCTTGGCCACGATGATCTCGGCCATCCCCTGATTCTCGGTGGAGTCGGGGTTGTAGATCTCGTCGCGATAGAGGAACAACACCACGTCCGAGTCCTGTTCGATCGACCCCGATTCACGAAGATCGGCGAGCATCGGTCGCTTGTCTTGCCGCATCTCCAAACCACGGGACAACTGGGAGAGGGCCACCACCGGCACCTCGAGCTCGCGAGCGAGGATCTTCAAGCCCCGGCTGATCTCCGATACCTCGACCTGACGGTTCTCCGCGCCGTGCCGGCCGGTCATGAGTTGGAGGTAGTCGACGACGACAAGGCCCAGCCCTTCCCGACTCTTGAGTCGCCGAGCCCGGGCCCGAATGTCCATGACCGTGAGGTTCGGGTTGTCGTCAATGAAGATCGGCGCCTCACTCATCCGGCTGATGGCGTTGCCGATTTTCGTCCAGTCGGCGTCGTGAAGTTTGCCGGTCCGCATGCGGGTGGCGTCAACCTTCGCCTCGGAGCAGAGCAGGCGTTGGGTCAACTCCATGTGGCTCATCTCCAACGAGAAGAGCAGCACCGGCTTATTGAGCTTGATGCCAGCATGGGCCACCATGCCCAAAGCAAAGCTGGTCTTACCCATGGCAGGACGGGACCCGACCACTATGAGGTTGGAGGGCTGCAACCCGGCCAACTGCTCGTCCAGATCGGTGTATCCGGTGGCCAGACCGGTGATGGCCTCACCGCGGCTGAACAGGACCTCCAAATGATCGAGGCTCTCTCCAAGCAGGTCGCGCAGGGGTGTCATCGAGTCCACCACCCGACGCTGGGCCACGTCGAAGACCAGGCTCTCGGCCTTATCCAGTACTTCGGAAACATCCTCGGGGAGGCTGTAGCCCAACTCGGTAATCTCGCCCGCCACCGCGACCAACCGGCGGAGAAGGGCGTGCTCCTCGATGATCTTGGCGTAGTTCTCGGCGTTCCCGATCGACGGTGTATTGGCCTGCAACGACACGAACACCGACGGGTCGCCGATGTTTTCCAAAAGGCCCCGCCGTCGGAGCTCCTCGGTGACCGTGACCCAGTCAGCCGGCTCTCCCTGGCTGTACAAGGAGGTGATGGCGGCGAAAATGTGACCATGGGACTGCTTGTAGAAATCCTCAGGATTGCAAAACTCCATGGCGGAGGAGATCGCGTCCCGGGAAAGCAGCATGGCGCCCAGGAGCGACTCCTCGGCTTCGAGGTTGTGGGGTGGGATGCGCCCGGCCGATCCGCCTCGGCCGCCCGGAGCAGTGATGAGCCGTCGCGGGCGTGTGTCGTCAAAAGCCTGAACCATTGTTCTCTAACCCTCGCGGCTAAGGACTGTGGAACGTAAGGGTGTCTTCTTGGGGAAATCAGGCGTCATGGTTGTGGACGATCAGTGGACAGGATTCGGTTTCTGGGGACAGATGGGATCATCTGACGATCATCCCAGGTGGGTGTGACGAGACTCCGGATACGGGCCCGAGAGCAATCGCGCACTGGTTGGCGCCACGTCCCGGCGAATCGGATGTCTTCTCGATGCCACCCTTCGGGGCGCTTCCAACACACCGGGTGTCATATTCTCCGTTTGAAACGACCCTTTCGCCGGGACGTGGAGATTGAGAGAAGTCGGCGGTCGCTCTGCCATCTCCACTAAGGGGACCCCGACGTCTTTCAACTTCAGATGCGACACTGCCGGCGGGTGGACCGCCGGCAGTGTGCACATTGGTGAAACCCGGCCGACGCCAGGCCACGGCTCAGGCTTCAGCGGCCGCCACGTCGAGGGTCAACTCGAAGACCACGCCTCCGAGCAGTTCCACCCGGACGTTATGGACGCCGATCATCTTGATCGGTTCGGGAAGGACCAGGTTTTTGCGATCGACCACCGCACCGGTCTGGGCCTCGACGGCTTTGACAATGTCGGCGCCGGATACGGACCCGAAGAGCTTTCCGCCGGCACCGGCGCGAACCGGCAGGGTCACGGTATTACCCACCAGGGTCCGAGCGATCGTCTCTGAGGAATCGCGATCCCGAGCGTCGCGGAGGTCGCGCGATTTCCGCATGGCGGCGGCCTGTCCCTCGGTTCCGGCCGTGGCCACGATGGCCTTGCCGGAGGGAAGCAGGTGGTTGCGGGCGAATCCGCCGGATACGTCAATGATGTCGCCGCGCTTTCCCACCCCATCAACATCGCTACGCAATAAAACCTTCATGCCACGCATGTCAGCCCTCGCTTTCCGCGCCGACAACCTCGGCCTCGGTGGTCACTGCCACGTCTTCGCTGGCACCATCGGTAGCGACAGCATCGGTAGCGACAGCCTCGGTAGCGACAGCATCGGCACCAGTTGCCGATTCGCCAGGAGGACCGGCGACAGTGTCGCCGGCGGGAGCAGACGTACCGCCAGAAGACCTTCCCTGCTCCTCATCGGAGTCAGAACGTGGCCGACCCCGACCGGAAGCGCCTTGACCGCCACTGAAGCCACCGTCACGATCACCCCGGCCGCCCCGGCCGCCCCGGCCGCCCGGTCGTTCGGTGGTGGTCCGCTGCGTGTAGGGCAGCAGCACGAGCTCACGAGCGGTCTTGATGGCGAGGGCGACGTCGCGCTGGTGCTGAGCACAGTTACCCGACACCCGACGAGCCCGGATCTTTCCCCGGTCGCTCATGTACTTGCGGAGCATGTTGACGTCTTTGTAGTCAACCCAGGCGATCCGGTCCTTGCAGATGGCACAAGGCTTCTTCTTGATGCGGCGGCCGGTGTCCTTGGGGGCACGGCGGGTATTGCTGTTACTACTGCTTCCACGATCGTTATTACGCGGCATGGTTAAAAGGGCTCCTCGCTATATCCGTAGCCGGCGGCTTCACCGGCGTTGCCACCCGAAGGTGAGGGACTGGGTCCGCCTCCACCCTCGGGTGCATTGGAACCGCCGGCCTGATTGGAACCGCCGGCCTGATTGGGGCCGCCGGCCTGATTGGAACCGCCACCCTGGTTGGAACCGCCACCCTGGTTGGGGCCGCGGCGTTCGTTCTTTGTCACCTGTGCAGTCGCCCACCGGATGCTGGGGCCGATCTCGTCGGCGACAACCTCCACCTTGGACCGCTTGTCCCCATCAGGGGTTTCCCAGCTTCGCTGCTCGAGGCGTCCGGTGACGATCACCCGGGAACCACGGGACAGGCTTTCGGCGACGTTCTCCGCCATCTCGCGCCAGCACACCACGTCGAAGAACGAAGTGGCCTCTTCCCACTCCTGGGTCTGGCGGTTCTGCCACCGGCGGTTGACCGCCAACCCGAAGCTGGCGGTGGCCTGGCCGGTGTTGGTGAACCGAAGTTCGGGATCGCGGGTGATGTTTCCCACCAGCGACACGCTGTTTCCGTTGGCCATCGGTCAACCCTCCTTCGACGAAGAGGCAGCCGCGGCTTCCGCCCGTCGGCCGGCAACCTTGTCCGGCAACCGCATCACCTTGTGGCGAAGCACCTCGTCAGCCAAGACGAAGACCCGCTCCATGTCGGCGACGGCGGGTGGCTCGGCGGTGAGCTCGATGACGACGTAGTAGCCCTCACGCTTGTGCTGGACTTCGTAGGCAAAGGTGCGCTTCCCCCACCGCTCTACCCGACCGGGCTTGCCGTCCTTCGCCTTCAGGGCATCGAGTGCCCGTTCGAGAACCCCGTTGACCGCAGCCTCGGCGGCGGCAGCATCGAAGATAACCATTGTTTCGTATGGCCGCATCTGCGGCTCACCTCCCTCTGGATCGGGTGACAGTGCACCCGAGCCCCACGGTTGGGGCAGGTCGGAACTGAAAGCCACGTGATTGGCGCGGCCGGAACGACTCACACACTCTAGCCGGTGCCTAGTGGTACACCTCCGCGTCGGACGGGAAGGCCCCCGATCGCACATCGGCGGCATAGGCGGCCAGGGCGTCGGTGGCCAGCCCAGCCAGCTCGGCATAGCGCCGGACGAACTTGGGAGTGGTGGCGTTCAGGCCCAGCAAGTCGTGGAAGACGAGCACCTGTCCGTCACAGTCCGGGCCGGCTCCGATCCCGATGGTGGGGATGTCGAGGAGCTGGGTGATGGCAGCTCCCAGCCCTTCGGGAACCCCCTCGATCACGATGGCGAAACCGCCGGCGGCGGCAATGGCCTTGGCGTCTGCGGTCAACCCCTCGGCGGCGGCGTCATCTTTCCCCTGCACCCGGTAGCCGCCCATGGTGTGCACCGACTGGGGGGTGAGCCCCAGGTGACCCATCACCGGTATCTCCGCTGCCACCAACGCCTCGATCATCGGGACCCGTTTGCGGCCTCCCTCCAACTTCACCGCCCCGGCGCCGGCCCGAATGAGGGCAGCGCCGTTTCTGACGGTGTCGGCGGCGTCGATGTGGTAGCTCAACCACGGCAGGTCGGCCACGATGAGTGGCCTCGGTTTGGCCCGGGCCACCGCCGCGGTGTGATGCACCATGTCGTTGATGGTGACCTGCAGGGTGTCCTCATATCCCAGGACGTTGTTGGCCACCGAGTCTCCGACCAGAATCAGGTCGACACCGGCGCCGTCAGCGATACGGGCCCCGGGGGCGTCGTAGGCGGTGACCATGACGAGGGGTTGATGACCGTCGCGACGCTTCGAGGCGCGAACGGAGGGAACGGTGATGGGTGCCGGCCGGATGTCGGACATGGATGGTGATCCTCCTGATCGGCCGTCCAGCGCTACGAGGCTGCCGGCGGCATGGTCGACACCGGAACGGTGGCACAGAAGTGTGCTGCGATGTCAGGCTACTTCGGGGGCGGGCCGAAGGGAATAGGCGTCGATGACCTCAGCCGCGACGTGCCGCCGCTCGGGCGCCGAGGGAAGGGCGCGCCACCGCCTCGACCCCGGCACCGGCCGGGTACATACGGACCAGGTGGTTCCAGCGGCAGGCGTTACACACTTCGATCACGTAACAGACGACTGGGTCTTTCCGTCGCCAGTAGCGGGTGAGCTCGGCATGGGACGTCACGCAGCGTCCCCCGGAGGGAAGGCGGGAACCGAAGACGAAGGTCACGTCCACCAACTCGGACTCTTCGCAGATCGGGCACGGGGCACCGGTGGGTAGACCAAGATGCCCGGCTGCCCTGAGCAATTCAGGATGGGCGTCACACACATCGAGCTTGGACAACCGACCCTTGCGGTACTCACTGACGACAGAGTTTCGGGCGAGTCGGTACTCGACTTGTCCTCCGGTCGGGGATGTCTGCACACCTCCGAGCCCTCCAGGTCGGAAGCTCACACGTCTCAGGGTAACCCTTCGACCGTGCGAAAGGGCACGGATCTTGATGATTTTCCGACAACCGACTCCCGGCACTCGGCGCTGGTGGTGCCGGAGGTGGTACGAACCCGTGCCCGGAGGGGACTGGGGTTAGCCGTCGGTGGTGGTCCGGGCCTGGAGCAATGGCCGGAGGGGTGTCCGGGCCAGCCGGACGGCCCCCGCTGCCACCAGGGGGCGCAGCCCGAAGATGACCACGGCGGCAATCACCGCTCCGGCAATGAGGCCGGCCACCACGTCACCGATGTAGTGCGAGCCGACGTACACCCGGGCGAAGGCCAATGTCAGCGCCAGCACCGCAGCGGGAATGCCGTAGCGGCGGTCGTAGAGGAGGAGCCCGCACGCCAGGGCGCCGGCCACGATGGCATGGTCGCTCGGGAATGAGAAGTCGTTGACCCGACCCACCAGCACCAGGGCGGAGGGATGGACAACGTAGGGGCGCAACTCCCCCAAGCCATGGGACAACAGCTGATTGACTCCCAGGGCCACGAACGCCGATGCCGCGGTCAACAGCGGTATGGCCAGCGACCGGGGGGCGTCGGGCCGGAGTCGGGCCGTGACGATGGCGAATACCATCAGCACCGCCAGAACCGTCAACCCGGCCCAAAGCGCATAGGCATGCATGAACCCGTGGGCCCAGGAGGTCTGCCGGGCGAAGTGATTGAGATCGAGGTACCAGGTGGTGTTGATGTCCTTGGGGGGCAGAACATTGGTCGTCTCGATAAGCACGCCGCAGCGTACAGCCTCAGTCGGTGCCATCCACGTCCATCCACGGCCACCCACCGGTTATCGACACGTATGTTGCATTGATATATCGGTCTGATATATCATATCGGTATGAATCTCACCCATCCCGAGTGGCGCCCCGCCCCCGCGTGTGCAGACGCCGGGGGACACTGACGTGCTTGACCTGGCCATTCTCGGTCTTCTTTCGGAGTGCGAGTTCCACGGTTACGAGATCCGCAAGCGTCTTCGCGACGAGCTCGGGCTCTTCGCCAACATCTCGTTCGGTTCGCTGTATCCCGCGCTGTCACGCCTCGAACTATCGGGAGCGGTAGTCGGCACCGAGTCGATCGGTGCCACTCCGGCGTCGGCTCCGATCCCCCTCACCGGATCTTTGGGAGGCGAACGGGCCGCCCTGCGGTCGCGACGGGCCGGCACCACCCGGGGCACCAAGCGATCGCGCAAGGTCTACCGGATCACCGATACCGGGAGACGGGTCTTTGAAGAGTTGCTGGCCGCCGAGGAGCCTGTAGGAACCGACGAGGCCCGCAGCTTTGGTCTTCGCCTGGCCTTCGCCCGCCATCTGGCCCCTCAGGCCCGACTCGGCCTCTTGGAGCGCCGACGGGATCAGTTGATTCGCCGACTGGCCGCCGACCGGGCCCGCGCCGCCGGTGGTGACTTCGACAGCTACACCCGGTCACTGGTGGAACACAGGACCGAAACCACCCAACACGACATCTCCTGGCTGGACAGCCTCATTGAGTCCGAGAAACAGAAGCAGGCAACACCCCCAACAGACAACCGCAGCACCCGAACCGTCGGGAGCCGCTCCGCAGCAGCGAAGGGAACTGAACTATGAGCACCATCCGAGTGGCTATCGCCGGCGTTGGAAACTGCGCCAGCTCACTCATCCAGGGCGTCGAGTACTACAAGGACGCCGATCCGACAGAGACAGTCCCCGGCCTCATGCACGTGGTGCTCGGTGACTACCACGTTCGCGACCTCGAGTTCGTGGTGGCATTCGATGCCGACGCGGCCAAAGTAGGGACCGACCTGGGCAAGGCCATCTTCGGTGGGCAGAACAACACCATCCGCTTTGCCTCCGTGGGCGAACTCGGCGTCACGGTACAGCGCGGCCCGACGCTCGACGGCTTCGGCAAGTACTACCGCGAGACGGTCGAAGAGTCGCCGGCCGAACCTGTTGACGTGGTGGCAGCCCTCAAGGACTCGCGGGCCGATGTGCTGGTCAGCTACCTCCCGGTCGGCTCCGAGGAGGCCCAGCGCTTCTACGCCGATGCCTGCCTGCAGGCCGGGGTCGGGTTCGTCAACGCTATCCCGGTGTTCATCGCCTCGGACCCCGAGTGGGCGCGAAAGTTCCACGACGCCGGGCTCCCCATCGTCGGCGACGACATCAAGAGCCAGGTCGGCTCCACCATCGTCCACCGGATCCTCACCCGCTTGTTCGAGGATCGGGGCCTGGCTCTCGACCACACCTATCAGCTCAACGTGGGCGGCAACATGGACTTCAAAAACATGCTGGAGCGCAGCCGGCTCGAGTCGAAGAAGGTGTCCAAGACCCAGGCTGTCACCAGCCAGATCGAAGACAGCGTCCTCTCCGAGGACGATATCCACATCGGGCCGTCGGATCACGTGCCGTGGCTCCACGACCGCAAGTGGGCCTACATCCGCATGGAGGGTCGCAACTTCGGTGACGTTCCCCTGAACCTCGAGTTGAAGCTCGAAGTGTGGGACTCCCCCAACTCGGCCGGGGTGATCATCGACGCCGTCCGCTGCGCCAAGCTCGCCCTCGACCGGGGCATCGGCGGACCGCTGGTCGGACCATCGGCGTACTTCATGAAGTCGCCCCCGGTGCAGTACCACGACGACGAGGCGCACAACATGGTCGAATCGTTTGCCGCCGGTGAGGCCGGCCCGGTGTGGCCCGAGGATTGAGCCCCGAGGGGTTGATCGCCCCGGAATAAACGCCGAGGGTGGGCTCAGCCCCCCGACGCGTCCCCCCACCAGGCAGCCAAACGCTCGTGGGCCTCGGCCTCGCCGAGCGGACCCTCGTCCATCCTGAGTTCGAGAAGGAAGGCCAGGGCCCTCCCCACGTCGCGCCCGGGCGGTATCCCGAGTTGTTCCATGACCTGGGCCCCGTCGAGGTCCGGCCGAATGGCGTCGAGCTCTTCCTGTTGACGTAGCTCGTCGATACGAGCTTCGAGCTCATCCATGCGACGGCCAAGTGCTTTGGCCTTGGCGGCATTCCGGGTGGTGCAGTCACACCGGGTCAGCTCGTTGAGCCGGTCGAGCAGGGGGCCGGCGTCCCTCACATACCTGCGCACCGCCCGGTCGGTCCAACCCAGGCCATAGGTGTGGAAGCGGAGGTGAAGGTTGACCAGTTCGGTCACCATCTCGACCTCGTCCTTGGGGTACTTGAGAGCCAGCATCCGCTGGCGTGTCATCCGGGCCCCCACCACCTCGTGATGGTGGAACGTGACCCCCCCGTCCACGAAGGCCCGGGTCTTCGGCTTCCCCACATCGTGGAAGAGGGCGGCCAGACGTAGGAGCCGGTCGGGGCTCGTCTTGTCCACCACGGCAAAGGTGTGGGCCAGCACGTCCTTGTGACGATGGATCGGATCTTGTTCGAGGGCCAGCCCCGGGAGCTCAGGAAAGAATGCATCGGCCAGGCCGGTCCTGACCACGAACCACAGCGCCGTCGAGGGCACCGGGACCATCATCATCTTGTCCAGTTCGTCCCGGATCCGTTCGGCCGACACGATCGCCAGCCGATGGTGCCCGGACCTCACCGCCTCCACCAATGCCGGGTCGGGCTCGAGGTCGAGTTTGGCCACGAACCGTGCCGCCCGGAGCATCCGTAACGGGTCATCGGCGAAGGACACCTCAGGATCGAGAGGGGTACGCAGCCGGTGGACCGCCAGGTCGGCCAGGCCGTCACAGGGATCGATCAGCTCGAGATCCGGGAGCCGGAGTGCCATGGCATTGATGGTGAAGTCCCGACGGGACAGGTCGTCTTCGATCCGATCCCCGAAGACCACGTCGGGCTTGCGGGAGTCGGGGCGGTACGCCTCGGCCCGGTGGGTGGTGATCTCGTAGCGTTGCCCCCTGCGGATACATCCGATGGTGCCGAAGCGTTTGCCCTGGGTCCATACCGCGTCGGCCCAGCCGGTCACCAACTCCTCGATGGCATCGGGCCGGGCATCGGTGGTGAAGTCGAGATCATGATCGCCCACCGCGGGGGGCGGTCCGTCCCCGGCCACAATGGCATCCCGCACCGAGCCCCCTACCAGGTAGAGGGTGTGATCGGCCGATTGGAATCGGTCGGCCAGGTCGGCGGTCACCTCCACCAGAGGCCTCAGTCGCTCAGGGAACACGCCGCCGAGGGTAGTGCGCCTGGCGTAGGCTGCCGTGCGAGGTGAGTCGGGAACCAGGCAGTCTGTGCCCCAGTGGCAACCGCCCCCGAGGCTTCGGGCCAACCGGGGACGGCCCCGCCCCGGTCATCGGGGTGGGATTGCGTCGTGCCCGTTTCGTTGCTGTCGTCGTTCTGCTGGCAGTGGCGATGGTGGTCGGAATGATCGACCCGTTGGGCCTTCCACCGATCGCTAGCGCCCTGGCGCCTGCCTCCCCGGCGGCGTCCTTGAGCGCGGCTTCGGCGTCGGCCGCGTCGGCGGCTTCGGCGTCGACATCCCCCGGATCACTGTCCCTGACCTATCAATCCCCCTGGGTGAGTCCGGGTCAACCGTTCGATATCAAGCTGCGCGCCGGCCCCGGCGCTCCAGCGGTGGCGGACCTGGGGGTGTCGGTGGCTGTCTACGGCTGCCTCTCATCAGTCTCGAGCTTCGACCAGGCCGCCACCTCGTCAAGCCCGTCGGGCACTCCTATTTCTCGCACGGCCTCGCCCCTGCCCTGGTCAGGCCTCCACCCCGACGCCACCGGCGTCGACCTCTCTCTCGGCGTGGACGCCACCGGGTCCTCCAGCAGCACCATCAGTCCGGGCCACCCGGTCATCGGCCTCCGTTCCGCCGGCACTTCGTGCCAGGCCGGGGTGTTTCCGGTCCGACTGCAGCTGGTGAACACCACCTCGAATACCACCGTTGCCTCGCTCACCACCTTCTTGGTCTACGTCACCATGCCCGCGGCCCAAAAACTTCGTTTCGCCATGGTGGTACCGGTGTCCACCTCGGTCGGACCGTCGTCCCACCCCTCCGCCGCCCAACTGTTGACCACCCCCTCCACCGCCTTGACCCGACCGGCTGTCGATGCCCTCGCCGGCATCAACCAACTCGTCGCGGCCCTTTCCACCGGGGCCGGCGCCACGGTTCCGGTCACCATCACTGCCAATGCACAGACCTTGCAGTCCCTCACCTCCGGTGGCCACCCCTCGACGGTGAGTGCCCTGGCCGGGCTGTCCGCCACCCCGGCCGTCCATCAGTTCGCTCTATCCCCCTACGCGCCCGTGGATGCCTCCGCGCTGGTCGATGCCGGACTGGGTTCCGAACTTCTCACCCAACTCAACCGAGGTGATCAGGTCCTGGCCGGCGACGGGATCAACCTGTCGGCCACCCCACCTGCCCCGGGCGGTTCCTCTCCGTGGATCACCAACGACGGGCTCGACGACAACACGCTCGGCCAACTGGCGGCTACCGGCTACAACCAGCTCATTCTGCCTGCTGCTGACGTCATGTCATCGCCGGTGAACGGCTCAGGGGCCGAACCCTTCACGATCAACTCCTCCCACGGTTCGTCGTTCACCGCCATCACCTCCAATGCCGACCTGTCGGACCGATTCACCGTCGACCCCGGAGACCCGGTGCTGGCCGCCGCTCAACTCCTGGGCGAACTGGCTCAGATCTACTTCGAGTACCCCAATCTTTCGACCGCCCGGGCCGTGGTGGCCGTGCCTCCGAACGGATGGACCGCCAACCCGATCCTGATCGCCACACTGGTGGCCGATCTCGCCAACAACCCGATCACCCAGGCGGTCACCGTTGCGGGACTGTTTCAAGCATTCCCCTCGCCGGCCCCGTGTCGCAATGGGTGCAGGCTCACCTCTTCATCGGGCACCTCGGGCGCCTCGGGCTCGTCGGGCTCGTCGGCCGGCACCGGGCTGCCGGTGAGTGCCATCCGAAACCAACGAAACCGCATCGCCGGACTCGCCTCCTCGATCTCTCCCGCCTCGCCGGTTGCCCGCACCCTTCCCCTTCAATTTGGTGATCTGGTGCTGGCGTCCGAGTCCGAGAACTTGAAATCGTCACAGCAGACATCGGTGCTTCACAACACCAATGCCGCCATCAACGCCCAGTTCGATCAAATTTCCGTCTCGGGTGATCAGACAGTGACCCTGACCTCGCGCAATGGGCTGATTCCGGTCTCCATCGACTCGAAGGCGCCGTATCCGGTGACCGGAACGCTTACCCTCACCAGCGACGAACTGTTATTCGCCAACGGAACCAGGCGGCTCTCGAGACCGGCCACTCTCACCACCACCACCAACAACTTCTACATCAACGTGAAGGCGCGCACCTCGGGCGAGTTCAAGTTGGAGATCACCTTCCAGTCCCCGACCGGGGGCGTGGTGATCACCAGTGGAGTCATCAACGTGCGGTCCACCGCCACGTCGGTGGTCGGCGTGGTGCTCTCCCTCGGCGCCATCGCCGTGCTCTTGGCCTGGTGGGTACGGACAGGGATCCGCCGTCGCAAGAGGCAGAGGACCGAAGACGCCGCGGCACCATCGTGACCGATATCGGAGTCGGTGCCGTCCCCGGAGCGGATCCAGTGCCCACCAGGGGTCGAGGCCTGGCCGGTGCCACCGTCGGAATGGCCATCGGGACCACCCTGTCGCGCATCACCGGGGTGGGTCGACTCATTGCTCTCGCCCTCGCCCTCGGCCAGTTCGGCGCGGCCGATGCCTACAACCTGGCCAACACCACTCCCAACATCATCACCGACATCGTGATCGGTGGTGTCCTGTCGGCCACCTTCGTTCCGGTCTTCGTCGACAGGTTGGCCACCCGGGGGAGCCAGGAGGCGTGGCGGGCCATCTCCGCGGTCACCACCGCCACCATTGTGATTCTGGTGGCGGCGACGGTGGCCTTCTGGTTCCTCACGCCGTCCATCATCGACCTCTATACCGTGGCCAATCACACCGACGTCGTCCAGCAACGGCACGTGGCCGTCAGCCTGCTCCGCTGGTTCGTGCCCCAGTTGGCCTGTTACGGCCTCATCGGCCTGTTCGCCGCGCTGTTGAACGCCCGGCGGAAATTCGCCGCCCCGATGTTCGTGCCCATCGCCAACAACGTGGTGGTCATCATCGTGCTGCTCTGGTTCCACGCCCTGGTCCCCCATCCGACCCTGGCCTCGGTGACCCATCAGCGTGGTGCTCTGGTGCTGCTCGGGCTCGGCACCACCCTCGGTGTTGCCATCCAAGCCGCGCTGTTGCTTCCGTCCCTGAAGCGCGCCAACCTCCACATCCGGTTCCGGTGGGAACCGACCCACGAGGCCATGAAGACCATCGTCCGCCTGGGCGGTTGGACTTTCGCCTTCGTGGTCTCGAGCCAGGTGGCGCTGGTGGTGATTCTGGCCCTGGCCGACGGGGTCAGACCTCCCGGTCAAGTATCTGCCTATACCTACGCCTACATCTTCTTCCAACTCCCCTACGGCGTGGTGGCCGTCTCGGTGATGAGCGCGGTGACCCCGTCCTTGGCCACCCGTTGGGCGCTACGGGACACAGCCGGATTCCGACACCGTCTGGCTTTCGGCATGCGGGGAATTCTGGCCATCATCATTCCCTCCTCGGTCGGGATGTTGATTCTCGCCCATCCCCTCATCGACCTGGTGTTGGTCCACGGGTCGGAGACGGCCGCCCAGGGTGCGAACACCGCGGCGGCATTGGCCATGCTCTCGTTGGGCCTCCCCGGATTCTGCATGTTCCTCTACATGATCCGCGTACTGCAGTCGATGCAGGACACCCGAACCGCCTTCTACCTCTACCTGGTGGAGAACAGTGTCAACATCATCTTCGGGGTGGCCCTGGTCGGACCGCTGGGCGTCCGGGGCCTGGCCCTCTCGATCTCCATCGCCTACACGGTGGCGGCCATCGTCGCCCTCGGAGTCATCCGGCGGAAAATCGGCTGGCTCGGCGGGGACAGCCTAACCCGCCCAGTCAAACGGGTCATCGGAGCCTCATTGGTGATGGCGGTGGTCACGGTGTTGGCCGTCAATGTATCCGATTCGACCCACGGGATAGGGCTATTGGCCCGGGTGGTGCTGGCCGTGGTGGCCGGCGCCCTCGCCTACCTGGCCACCGCAGGTGTGGCCGGAGCCCGCGCCGCCCGGCGGACCAATGGTCGGGCCATGTCGTTGTCGGGCGCCCGAACCCATGACAGTGCCTACCGGCAAGCCACCGGGCCTGCTGATGACGATCAGCGGGCGCCACCGCCATCCCCATCGTTCCGTGGCAGACTCGACGGCGAGAACCCGGACACCATGATCCGCCATCTGCGGAGGGTCGAACGTGAGCCGGACGATGACGACGAGGGGGATTTCCATGGCCCGGGTGCGGGTGGTGACCGATAGCGCCTGTGACCTACCGGCGGCGCTGGCCGAGGAGCAGGGAATCACTGTCGTGCCGTTGTCGATCAGGTTCGGCTCCGAGGAGTTCGTCGACGGTGCCACCCTGTCGGCCGATGACTTCTGGGCACGGTGCGCGGCCAGCCCGGTGCTGCCGGAGACTGCTGCCCCCTCGCCCGGTGCCTTTCAAGAGGCGTTCCTCGCCGCCGCTCACGAGGGGTACGACGCGGTGGTCTGCATCACCATCTCGAGCGGCGTTTCCGGCACCCACCAATCAGCCTGCACCGCGGCCGACTCGGTGAAGGACCGCATTCGTGTGCTGACTGTCGACTCCCGGACGGCCACCATGGGCCAGGGGTTGATTGTCCTCGACGTCGCCGCCCTGGCGGCCACCGGCGCTTCTCCCGAGGACATCGTGGCCCGGTCCGAGGCGCTCATCAAAAAAACCCAGGTGTTCGGGGCCGTCGACAACCTTGAGCATCTCGAAAAGGGTGGCCGGATCGGTGGGGCCAAGGCCCTGCTGGGTACTTTATTAGCCATCAAGCCGGTGCTCACGGTCACCGATGGGATCGTCGGCGAGGAGTCAAAGCAGCGCACCCGTTCCCGTTCGTTGCGCTATCTGGCCGGCAAAGCACAAGAGGCCGGGCCGATCAGCCGGATGGCGGTGTGCAACGGCGCCGCCACTGACATCGACGACTTTCTCTCCATGCTGGACGGGGTGAAATCGGAACATCCGGTGGTGGTGGTGGACCTGGGTCCGGTGGTGGGAACCCATACCGGTCCCGGCACCATCGGGCTCTGCCTGATTACCGCCGACTGAGCCCGACCTGATTCCGCCCTACGGCAGGTGGGCCGCATCATCCGGCTATCCTCGCCCCATGGATCAGCACCCGCGTCAGGTACCAACTCTTCCTTCTGACTCCAGCGGAGCTGGGGATTGGCCGGCTCGAGGGGCCGATCTTGTCGAGACGCTGGTCAGCCTGCTGAGGGACAAGACGGTTCGGCCCTTGACCCTGGTGGCCCGTGCCCTCGTCTTCGGCATCATTGTGTCGGCCGCCGCCACGGTGACGGTGGTCTTCGTCTCGATTTCCCTGGTCCGCCTCCTCACCGTCTACGCCTTCGCCGGACGGGTGTGGGCCTCCGACCTTCTGGTCGGGGCGGTCTTCGTCGCCATCGGCCTGGTGGCATGGAACCTGCGCACGAATGGGAGTCCCGGAACGAGGTCGGCCAAGTGACCGAGTCGAGGCAGGTCGTCATCGTCGGGTCGGGCCCGGCCGGCCTGACCGCGGCGATCTATGCCTCGAGGGCCCAACTCTCTCCCCTGGTCATCGAAGGCGAGCCCTCCTCTACCAGCGACCAACCCGGTGGCCAGTTGATGCTGACCACCGAGGTCGAGAACTTTCCCGGGTTCGTGAACGGGATCATGGGGCCCGAGTTGATGCAGGCCTTCCGGGAGCAAGCGGCTCGCTTCGGCACCGACTACGTCACGGCCAAGGTCACCCGGGCTGACCTGTCGGCCCGTCCCTTCGGGCTGTGGGTCGGTGATCCCGATGCCGCCGAGCCCTCCTATCGGGCCGACGCGCTGATCATCGCCACCGGGGCCCGTTCGCTGATGTTGAACCTGCCCAGCGAGGAGCGTCTACTTGGCTACGGGGTGTCGACCTGTGCCACCTGTGATGGTTTCTTCTTCCGCGAACGGGACATCGCGGTGGTGGGCGGTGGTGACTCGGCGCTCGAAGAGGCCCTCTTCCTCACCCGATTCGCCGATTCGGTCACGGTGATCCACCGGCGCGATCGCCTCCGCGCCTCCAAGGTGATGCAACAGCGCGCCTTCGCCCATCCGAAAATCATCTTCCGTTGGAACACCGTGGTGGAAGACGTGCTCGGGGAAAACAAGGTTTCCGGAGTCACGCTGCGAGATATCACCACCGACGAAGTGTCCACCCTGGAGATCGCCGGCCTGTTCGTGGCCATCGGCCACGAACCGAACACATCGCTGTTCAAGGGCCAGCTCGAGTTGGAGGACAACGGGTATATCCGCACCTTCGACGGGACCCGTACCAACGTCGAAGGTGTCTTCGCCTGTGGAGACGTCCAGGATCACGAGTACCGCCAGGCCGTCACCGCGGCCGGGTCAGGGTGCATGGCGGCTATCGGGGCCGAGCGCTGGATCGAAGAGCAGACCGGCGGTATCTGAGCTTCCGCTTCCTCTCGGTCCGGACGATTGGAATGAAATCGACCCGGGTATCGTTGTTACATCGTGCACCGAAAAATGCATGACACACGGTCGAAAAGCGGCCAGGAGGAGCACCAGCCATGAGCGATACGATCACCACGCTGAGCGACGCTAGTTTTGATGAACATGTCAAGTCCTCAGACATTCCTGTCCTGGTGGACTTCTGGGCCGAATGGTGTGGCCCGTGCAAAATGATCGCTCCGGTGCTCGAAGAGATCGCCACCGAGCAGGCGGGCAAGCTGAACATCGCCAAGCTGAACATCGACGACAACCTCGACGTCACCCGCCGGTTCGATGTGATGAGCATCCCCACCCTTATTCTCTTCAAGGGTGGCGAGCCTGCGGCCCGCATCGTGGGAGCCAAGGGCAAGGGTCAGCTCCTCCAGGAGTTGGCTGCCCACCTCTAGAGGGTTTCGCCCCCGAAAGGGGCGCTTCCACGGTGATTCCGCCGGTATCCCCAGCGTGAGTGCTGCTCCTTCCATTCACCTGGCTGTCGGCGACGCCGGCCCGGCCGTCGTCGATGTGCAACATCGCCTCAGGGCATTGAGGTTGTCGGTCGGACTCGACACCGCAGGCTCTTTTGGGCACGGCACCCGGACGGCCGTCGAGGCCTTCCAATACCGGCGTGGCCTGCGGGTCGATGGCGTCTGTGGCCGGCAGACCTGGTCCGCCCTGGTGGAAGCCGGGCGATGCCTGGGAGATCGGCTTCTCTACCGGCGGACCCCCATGCTTCGGGGTGACGACGTGGCGGAGCTGCAGCAGCGCTTGAGTGCCCTCGGGTTCGATACCGGGCGAGTGGACGGCATCTTCGGTGACCTCACCTCTGCCGGTCTGGGTGACTTCCAGCGGAACGCCGGTCTCCCGGTCGACGGGATCGCCGGGGCTTCCACTGTGGCCGAGCTGCTCCGGTGCGGTTCCCTCCACGAGGGCACCGAGCTGGTGAGCTCGGTTCGGGACCGGGAGCTGCTTCGCCAGGCGCCCCGAACGCTCGCCGGGCGGCGGCTGGCGATCGGCGAAGAGGGCGGCCTCGATGCCACTGTGGGAGCACTCAGGCGACTACTGGTGGGCCGCAGCGCGCTGGTGACGACCCATCACCATCCTGACGGCTCCATCCAGGCCTCAGAGGCCAACGCGGGTCGCGCCGAGGTATACGTGGGACTGCGGTTGGATGCCACCAAGCGACACTGTTCGACGGCGTACTACACCGGGTACCGCTACTCCTCCCTGGGAGGGCGGCGGCTGGCCGAGTTATTCCAGAACACCCTGCCGGCCAAACTCGGCGTGACCGATGGAGGCAGTCACGGTATGTCCCTGCCCGTCCTCCGTGAAACCCGGATGCCGGCGGTGATCTGTGAGATCGGTCCGGCCTCGGTAGTTGTCGAACAGACCCCTACCTTGGCCCGGGCGATTGTCGAGGCCCTTAGCGAGTGGGTCGATACTCCCTGGGATTGAGGCACAAGCAGGCATGAAGACAACCCCCGACCTTCGGGCAATCCGACGACTGTCGACCTCAACATCAGACCGTGTCGTCACCGTAATCCACAACTTCATACACAGGGTGTGGATGAATCTCAACTGAGGGTTAAGGCACAAATACCACTCTGAGTAACCGTAACCCTCTACGCTATGTAATTATGTCAAGTATTCCCACTCTACGTGAGCTTCTAACCGGAGACTCCCCTGTTCTCCTGGGCACCGACCATCAGCTTATAGATTCGCTCAAGGTCTTCGAGGGTGGCGAACTCGACCGCCACTCTCCCCCGCTTCGCGGTCATTTCCACTTTCACCCGGGTGTTCAGGTGGGTAGAGAGCAGCTCTTCCAATTCGAGAATCCCCGGAGGGGGCAGGCGCCTCTGCTCTGCCGGATCTGGCTTTGTACCGCCCTTGGTGGCGCCCGCCTTGCCTTTGGCGCTGCCTTCTGCGGCTTCGAGTGGCTCGTCGGCTGCTGACCGCTCTCTCACCAACTCCTCGACCGCCCGCACGTTCAGGCTGTCGGTCACGATCAACTTTGCCAGTGACTCCTGATACGCCCGATCGGGCGTTCCCAACAGGGCTCTGGCGTGACCGGCACTGATCTGTCCCTCGGCCAACAGGCGTTGGACTGCCGCCGGCAGGTGCAACAACCGGAGGGTATTGGTGACTGCCGTCCGGCTCTTTCCCACCCTGGACGCCACCTGGTCGTGGGTATAGTTGAAATCCTCGATCAACTGCTGATAGGCGGCGGACTCCTCCAACACGTTGAGATCCTGTCGGTGGAGATTCTCTACCAAAGCCTGCTCGAGGCTGTGGACATCGGTAGATGTCTGAATCAGCACCGGGATGGTCTGCAGACCGGCTCGCCGGGCAGCTCTCCAGCGACGTTCCCCAGCAATCAACTCGAACTGGTCAGACCCACCTCCGGAAACCTCGCGCACCAGAACCGGCTGCAAGATGCCGAGCTCCTTGATCGATGCAGCCAGCGCAGACATGGTGTCCTCGTCGAATTGGACTCTGGGCTGCAGCGGGTTCGGCTTGATGCTGCCGAGAGGAACTTCCCGGAGCGACGATGAACGGTCGCTCACAACCTCGGTCGGGATCAGCGCACCGAGTCCTTTGCCCAGTCCGCTACGACGCGCCACCGCTGACCTCCTTAGCTAGTTCCCGATATGCGATCGCCCCACGGGACGTCGGGTCGAATGCCGTAATCGGCTGTCCAAACGACGGGGCTTCCGATAATCGCACGGTCCGGGGGATGATACTGCGGCACACCTTGTTGCCGAAGTGCTGGCGGACCTCTTGGGCCACCTGGTCCGAGAGCTTGGTTCGGGCGTCGTACATGGTGAGCACGACAGTCGAGACATCGAGCCCGGCGTTGAGGTTGGATGCCACCAGATGCACGTTGCGCATCAGCTGGGTCAAACCCTCGAGGGCGTAGTACTCGCACTGGACCGGAACGAGGACCTCATCGGCAGCGGCAAGTCCGTTTACCGTAATGAGGCCCAACGAGGGAGGGCAGTCGATGAGGATGAAGTCAAAGTCATCAATCACCGTCTCGATGGCCCGCTTCAGCTTCGTTTCACGGCTGAATGCCGGCACGAGCTCAATTTCGGCACCAGCGAGATCGATGGTGGACGGGGCGACGAAGAGATTCTTGGTACTGGTGGGTTCGATGCAGTCCTCTAGCGAGGTGTCCCTCATCAAGACGTCGTACATGGACCGCTCGAAATTGCGAGCATCGATACCCAGGCCGGTAGTGGCGTTCCCTTGAGGATCGAGGTCTATCACCAGAATCCTGAACCCGAGCTCCGCCAGGGCAGCCCCGAGGTTGACCGAAGTAGTCGTCTTGCCGACGCCGCCCTTCTGGTTGGCAATCGCCAGGATGCGGGGAAGTGGATTTCCCGACGCCGCCTGGACTATGCGGCCGTTCGCAACCTCAGCTGGCTCGGCTTCCGCATTTGGCTCAGATCCCACTGTCTGAGAAGCCTTTACCAGGGCCGGCTCGGGCTTCGCAACTGGGGCCGGCTCGGGCTTCGCAACTGGCTGTTTGGTTGCCGGCGGGGCTATCTCAGCAGCTGTCTCAGGCTCGGGTTGACTCTCCCCAGCAGACTCTGGCACTCCGACCGGCTCCGCAATGGGCGTTGGAACTGCTTGTGGCGCAACCTCTGCGAGAGTCTCGACCTCTTCAGGCAATGCCTCACCCGATGGGACTACGTCCTCGGGCAAGGCCTTTTGTTGGTCGGTCTCTCCCGACCATGGCGCCGGTCCCTTCATCCCTCGCAGGGAAGACTGGCTTCGATCTCTGCGGCGGCCGCGCATCATCGTCTCCTCAGAGCATCAGGGGTCAAGGGACACATACTCCCTTTCATTGGGGGGTAGGTCAAGTCTTTCGGGAGGAACGTTTCACGTGGAACACTCCAACTCTCGACTAAACCCAGGTCAACGGGACAAGCTCTGATGAAATGTTTTGGATTAGCTGCTCTATTTCTTCGATGCCAAGCTGTGAATTGCCTCCATCGAAGGGCGCGCCCAACCTTTGACACTCACACCCAAGAATCGGCCTGTGGAGTGGAATTTCGGAAATGGCAGTTGTTAGGAACTCGGGTGACCGCTGAGTGGATGCCTCCGCAAGAGACCCTCACGTAGCCGACGGCTTCGGCGCAGAGACCTGTCCGATTAGAGATACCCAGACCTGCCGCCAAACGAGCCTTGACTGGAGGATTCAAGATCGTACCGAAAATCAACACAAGTACGTCCTATCCAGACACGGCACGGGGCTCCCGAGTGATTCCGGAAAGTCTTTTGAAATCGCGCCGGTTACCGGCACGGCGGTTTCGTCAGCCCATCGAATCCAGAGATGCGGGTGGGGGAGTGACGAGCAAATGTTCCACGTGAAACATTGCTCCGAACTCCCCTACCGGATCCGGGTCGACTCTCGAAACAACGGATGCCGGAACTGAGCACCCGGAACCCATCACTCAGAACAGTTGTCTTTTTGCCGGGATACCGGTGCGTCGGGGAAACCTGTCCGGAGTCTCCACTTGCTTCTCTATCATCTGGAAGCCGAATCTTCCCTCATGGCGATAGCTTGACGATGGGACTAGGCCAACCACCGCAAGCCCCTCAACCGGCCATCTTTCCGTCGGATCGGTGTCTGGGGGCTCTGACACCACGAGCAGCCCACCGAGCCTAAGAAATGGCGCTGCGCACTCAGCGGTGACCGCCGGAGATCCAAACGATCGAGCGGTGACTACGTCGAAGGCACCTCGGAGGGTAGGGTCCCTTCCCATCTCTTCGGCTCTGCCCCTCACCACCTTGACCCGTTCAGAAATACCCCATGTTTCGACCTCTTCTCTCAAGAAGTCTGTTCGCCGCTCGCTGGCATCGAGGTACACCCATTGTGTAGCCGGCCAAACCGCGGTGAGTACCAAACCCGGGATCCCTCCACCACTCCCAAGATCGAGGGCGGAGGTCGGCGGTCTGTTCAGCTCGGCTTCGACCGCTCGACGGAACCCGAGGGCATGATCGATTTGCTCATCGATGGCCATCCCACCCAAAAAACCCAAAAGGGCCGAACGCTTCAGGATCGGACCCACATGATCCACGAGGTCCGCCTTGGCTCTCTCTTCGCCTACCGGGAGTTGGGGCATGGTGTAGATCTAGACGATCAGGGACAGCAGGCCCGAATGGGCCTGAAATCCGAATGGGCCTGAAAACAGCTGCAGCATCGGGCATAGCCCGATGCTGCAGGAACACTTCTCCGGAAACCCGGCAACTGTCAGGATGCTGGCTCGATGACGACGTACCTCGACGGATCATCCCCTTCGGATCGGGTCTGTACTCCCTCGACCTCGTTTACGGCATCGTGAACAACTTTGCGATCGGCCGCGCTCATCGGTTCCAGCGCCCGCTCCGAGCCTGATTCCTTCACAGCGGCCACGATTCCCTCGGTGAACCGGCGCAGGGCTGCAGCCCGCTTCTCCCGGTATCCGCCCACATCAACCAGGATGCGGTCCGTGCGACTTTCAGACTGACGCTGTACAAATGTACGGGTCAGGTCCTGCACAGCCGACAGGGTCGAGCCTCGAGGGCCCACCAGGAGTCCCAGGTTGTCGCCAGTGGCAGCGACTTCGACGGTCTCTTCATCCAGTTCCCGGACGTCAAGCTCCGCCTGCAGACCAAACTCGCGGATCAGCCCGGCCATGAAGTCTTTTGCAGATTCTCCCTGCTGGCCGATGGTTAGTGACTCCTCCACAATGCCCTCCTTCTCCTCCGGACCACGCCCGGATTGTTGCTTGACTGATTGCTCCGAACCCGAGCGTGATGATCCGTTGTCCGACTCTGAGCCACCCCGGCTTCGGCGTTTCTGTTCGGACCCGTTTGCGGCATCTGACTTGCCTCGGCTCGATTCAGCGCTCCCCTTGGCCTGAGAACCACCCTGTCGGGGTTGTTGCCCCTGGCGCCCGTCTTCACCCGAACCATTGCTCCGCGATGAACGGTCCCCAGGGGATGACTCTCCGCCCCCACTCCCAGATCGCTTCCGCTCGGGCCGTTGACGCCGACCCCGCTTCGGAGGCGGAGTGACCGGCCGAACTCTCGCCTGCACCCTCGCCTCGCCTCTCAAGCGCCCGAACAGGCCGGCCTTTGGCTCGCTGAGCACCACAAATTCCGCGTCGTCCTCCGCAACCCGTAACAAATCAAGGGCGTTATCCCTTGCCTCGCCTAATGACTTTCCACTGGCTTCCACCCACTCCACTGCTTATCGAGCCTTTCGTTCGCGCTTTGCCTTCGACCGAGGGTGTTCTTTCTGACTGGTCTCGTCTTCTGGCGGTGACCCAGCCGCGCGGTTGGGTCTGCTGGTGTTGTTCCCAGGCGCCGCGCCCGTCTTCGGGACCCGGGCTGCCCCGGAACCGCTCGACGACGTCGCCTCGGAGGAATTGGTCTTGTTTGTGCTTGGCGTGGCGCGGTTTCCGCCCGACGTGGACTTGGCCTTGCCGTTGGAACCGTTACTTCGCGCACTTCCGGGCGTGGGCTTCGACGTAGAACGGGTGGATCCCCCCGTTCCACTGCGCCCCGAAGCGCTGGGACCCGTCTTCGACGAAGCCGGAGGTCTGACCTTCGATATCTCTCGCTCCGATTTGTCCGCTTTGGAGCCCGCAGGTCCTTTCGGGGGAATGGCTTTGGAACCTGGCGTCGATGCCGGTGGAGGTCCGGCCACAATCCCCTTACGGAACAGCACTTCCTGCGTGGCGATGCGAATCGCGCTGGAAAAGACAAAATAAATGTTAATAATCGCGGAGACATTTAGATAAATGAGTCCGAAGATAAGCGGCATATATTTCTGCAACATTGCTGCCTGCGGATTGGCCTGGTTCGCTTTCGGGTTCCGGGCATTCAAGCGGCTCATTTGTAGATATTGCAGTCCCACAGAGCCCACCACCAACAACAGGAAAGGGGCACCGCCAATGAACGAGCTGCGGTGGGAAAGGAGCTTTTCGGCAAAGTCCATTCCGAAGGCGTTCAACTGGCCGTGGGCGACCACGATGTCGTGGTACATCTTGGTATTGCTGCCTATGTAACGGGGCACCGCGGTGATCGGGGTCACCACCTTCATCCCGCCTACAATCGCCGTCTTGGCCGGAACCGTGTTGGTTACGCCTCGAATTACGTCGTACAGGATAAGGAATGCTGGCATCTGCAATAACATCGGAAGACAGCCAGAAGCGGGGTTTACTTTGTGCTCTTTGTAGAGCTTCATCATTTCTTCGTTGAGCAGGGCCCTGTTTTCGGCGCCCTTGTACTTTTGCTGCAGCTTCTTCATCTCGGGCCCCAAGGCCTGCATCGCCGCCATGTTCTTGGTGCTCTTGACGGTAAGCGGGGTGAGAACCGCCATGATGACGATGGTCAAAAGAGCAATATCGATCGGGTAGACGGGGATGATCGAGTACAACAAGGCAAGAAAATTGGCGACCGCCTTCAGCAGTGGCTGGAAAACCCCTCCTATGGCGTGGCTCAAAGATTGAATCATCGCGCCCTCCCCTCAGGAACCGGATCGACTCCGTGTCCACCCCATGGATGACATCGCGCCAGGCGCCGGGCCGCCAGAGAGACCCCCCGGCCCGGGCCATGCCGGCGAATGGCTTCGTCGGCGTAGGCCGAACAGGTGGGGAGATAGCGACACCCGGTTGGGCGCCCGGCTCGGAGTTGCTGATAGGAGTGGATGATGGCCAACAGCGCTCGGGTGGCCATCCCGAGAGATGGAGATGGAGCGTCAACCACGGCGGGGGTTTCCACCTGCTCCTCGGCTTCCAGTGTGATTGCCATCACGTTCCCTCATCTTTTCTTTCGCTCGGCCCCGCCGCCCGGTTTCCGGTTGCACTCCGTATTGCTTGGCTCATCGCCCTCCTCAATTCGTCAAAAGAAAGCTCGGTGGCTCCTGGTCCCGCGCTCACCAGATATGCACCTGGGGGTAGAGCCACGGCCAACCCGGACACGATCGCCCGAAGGCGACGACGAAGGCGATTTCTCACCACCGCCCCTCCCAGCTTCTTTCCCAGGGCATAGGCAATTTGCGGCCTTGACCAGGAGTTTTGCCGTACGAACTTCACACGTACCGGACCTGATCCGCCACCTGTGCCCGAGGTGCGAAAGAGACCAAAGGTGCTATGCGACCGGACCCGTTCCACTCCCACGCCGGCTGAATGGGCAACCGACATCGCCGGTATCAGGCCGACAGCCGCGCGCGGCCCTTCAGGCGGCGCGCACGGATCACAGCCCGGCCCGCCTTGGTCGACATCCGCTTACGAAACCCGTGAGTCTTGGCCCGCTTTCGCACGTTGGGTTGATAGGTACGTTTCACAATTCCACTTCCTTCCTCGCCCTGAACCGTGGACTCGAACGTCCAGTGCGGCAGGGGGGCCCGTCACGTCGACTAGGGCAATCCCCTACATCGTAGGCGCGAACAGGGCCGACGCCCTAGTCGGCCATCTCGTCGGCAAAACCGGTGTACACGGTGTACCGTTCCGAACACAGCAAGAAATCCGGTAGAGGCCAAGCTCCAGGGCCCTGGTTTCCTGCGATATTGAACGACATGCAGCAATCAAGCACAGCGACCCCGCCTTATTCCCCATCCAGAATGAATCGAAACACGGTCGGCGGTAATCCACATCTGTGGATTAACTTGTGGACCGTTTTGGCTGCTCAAGGGCGGAGGCCCACGTGAATGACACCGAAGGGTTGTGGAGTCTCTGCTCGGAGGCCCTGCGCGAGCAGGTCTCCGAAGCCAGTTGGCGGGCATACCTGGCGGGAATTACACCGCTTTCCATGGCGGGCAATGAAATTGTGTTGGGAGTTCCCAACACCCTCATTCGCGATCGGGTGGAGTCCCGATTCCTCGGCCTGATCCAGGACACCGTGGTCAGCACCGTGGGGGCCCCCTTGGACATTCGCCTCGAGGTGGTGGCGCCGTTACACGAACCAGCCGAAGACGCCACCGCCGAGACCGACCCCGAAGAACCAGGCAGACCGACCCCGATCTCCGATGCGTCGAGCAGCAACTCCAACCGTCGGAACGCTGGCCGTCAAGGCCAAAACAGTCGCTTTCCGTCCGTTGCGCTGGATGGTCGCTATACCTTCGACACCTTTGTCATCGCCTCATCCAACCGCTTCGCCCACGCTGCCGCCCAGTCGGTGTCGGAGACCCCGGCGCAGTCGTACAACCCGTTGTTCATCTACGGCGACGCCGGCTTGGGAAAGACCCACTTGCTCCACGCCATCGGGAATTACGTGCTTGAGAATTTCAAGGGCCGACATGTTCGTTATGTGTCCACCGAGACGTTCATGAACGAATTCGTCGACGCCATCCGGACCAACACCACCACTGCCTTTAAGCGCGGGTACCGCGAGTGTGACGTGCTGCTGATCGACGACGTCCAGTTCATGGAAGGGAAGGAGTCCTTACAAGAGGAGTTCTTCCATACTTTCAACTCCCTCTATGGAGCGTCAAAGCAGATTGTGCTGACCTCGGATCGACCGCCGAAAGCGATGGCCACGCTCGAGGACCGGCTCCGGAGCCGCTTTCTCATGGGATTGATCACCGAAGTTCAGCCTCCGGAGCTCGAAACCCGTTTGGCCATTCTCCAGACTAAGGCCGCACGGGAACATGTCTTCGTGCCCAATGAGGTCCTCGAGTTCATCGCCACTCACGTCAAGGACAACATCCGGGTGCTCGAAGGGGCACTGATCAGGGCCACTGCGTTCGCCAGCCTCAACCATCAGCCGTTGACCCTCGAACTGGCCGAAACCGTCCTTGCCGACATCGTGTCCGCAAACCAACCCCGCCGGATCACCCCACAAATGATCCTCGATGCCACCGCGGAGACGTTCGGGTTCAGCATTGACGAGCTACGAGGGCCCAATCGGCGCCGGCCCCTGGTGACGGCCAGGCAGATCAGCATGTATGTCTTCCGCGAACTCACCGACTACAGCTTCCCGGCTATTGCCCGGGAGTTCGGGGGTCGAGACCATTCCACCGTGATGCACGCGGTACAAAAGATCACCAGCCTGATGAAGGAGCGCCACCAAATCTACAACCAGGTGACTGAGTTGATCCTCCGGATCAAGAGCGGAACCTGACCACGGTGTCAGACGACTCCATTAGTTCGGAGGTCTCTCTCCTTCTACCTTGGCTTGGGTGTGCATGTCCTGTGGACACCTGGTCTCTATCCTGTGGTTGGTCTGTGGGTTCGGACGAGGTTGTCCATAGCTCCCCGGTGTCTGGCCCCGAAATCAGTTGGCGCATGGGGAAACAGTGGATGAACAGTGGAAAGAGAAACGTGTCCTACGCTGCACCGACCACGGTCGGTCCACAATCCACAGCCCTTATTACCACCACTCTTGAATTTAAGTCTTTAAGAAGCAAGAAACCAACAACACGAGAAAGGACTCCTTGGTGAAGTTCCGCTGCGAACGCGACTCCCTGGTGGAGGTTTTGACCACGGCCGGACGGGCCGTCAGTTCACGCACCACGGCCGCAAGGGCCCTCAGCGGGGTCCGGATCGAATCCAAAGGCAACCGGTTGATGGTTATCGGCACCGACCTCGATCTCACCGTGCACGTGTCGACCGAAGCCATCGGTTTGTCCGACGGCGTCTGCGTCGCACCCTCCAAACTCCTCACCGACATTGTGCGCTCACTGGAACCAGGAGCGGTCACCATCGAGTCGGAACAGGACAAAATCGAAATCGCGGCTGCCCGATCGCGTTTCAGCTTGCGGACATTCCCCGCTGACGACTTTCCTTCACTTCCCGAGCCCCCGGCGCCGGGCACCCTTCTTCCGGCCACCAGCCTGGTGAACGCACTCCGCCAGGTGGTGCGGGCGGCATCAAATGATGATGCCCGCCCCCTCCTGACCGGGGTGTTGATGGCCGCGGAGGGAACCGGTATCCGCTTGGTGGCCACCGACTCATACCGGCTCGCACTCCGGGATATCGAGGGTAGCAACGAGGCACTCCACACAACCCAGATCTTGGTGCCGGCCCGGGCCCTGGCGGAACTCCAACGGCTGTCAGCGCTCAGCGTGGACGCCAAGGGCTCCAAGGGCGCTCCCGACAACGCCGATGGCGGCAGCTCGGGACCGATGGTGGGTTTGTCCATTGGCGAGCACGATGTGACCTTCACCGCCGGGGATGTTCAAGTGAGTACCCGACTTCTTGATGGGAACTACCCCGATTACCGCCAGCTCATCCCGGCCGAATACCCGAACCGTCTCCACGTGGGAAAGGACTCGCTCCTCGATGCCCTACGTCGGGTGCGGCTGTTGGTCCGGGACAACACGACACCGGTACGGCTTTCAATGCGCCAGGGCGGAGTGGACCTAACGGTTGTCTCCCAAGAGGTTGGTGATGCCAGCGAAACCGTGGATGCGGATTTCGAAGGAACCGACCTCACCATTGCCTTCAACCCCACCTACCTCATCGACGGCGTCGACGCGGTCATGGGTGACGAAGTGCTCCTCGAGACAATCGACGCCACCAAGCCGGCCACCGTCAAAGGAGCCGAACAGTCCGAATTCCAATATCTCCTGATGCCCGTCCGGGTCTCATAGCCAACGGCGGACAGGACCTCGGCGGTCAATGCATGTATCTCGCCTCACTGAGCGTTTCGGATTTTCGGAACTTCGCCGACGCCACCATCACCCCCGACCCAACCGGAACCACCGTAATTACCGGTAGCAATGGCGCCGGCAAAACGAGCCTTCTCGAGGCCGTCGGATACCTGGCCACCCTTCAGTCGCTACGCGGCTCTCCCAAAGAAGCCATGGTCCGGATCGGCGCAGAGCGGGCCATTCTCCGGGCGGTCACCATGGTTGGCGATCGGTCGATGGACATTGAGGCCGAACTGGCGGCGTCCGGGCGCTCCCGAACGATGGTGAACCGGCAGACCGTCCGGCGCCGGTGCGACCTCGGCGACGCGCTGCGGATCACTGTATTTTCGCCTGACGACATCGCGGTGGTGCGGGGGGGGCCGGCAGAACGGCGACGCTTCCTCGACGAAACGCTTGCCGTGGTGGCGCCCAAGACAGCCCTCCACGCCGATGAGACCGACAAGGTTCTCCGGCAGCGGGCTGCCCTCCTTCGCCGGGCCGGGGGGCGTCTGAGCCCCGAGGTGGAGGCCACCCTCGACGTGTGGGACACCCGTCTCGACCTGGCTGGGACCGCGCTGGTCGAGGCGAGAGAGACCCTCACCGAACAACTCACACCGCTGGCGGAACAGCATTACTCCCGGCTGGCCGGGAAGGCCGTGGACGTGGGCCTTCGCTATCGGCGATCGTGGTCCGGGACGTTGCGGGATGCTCTGGCGGCGTCCAGACCCGACGACCTGGTACGGGGGATCACCTTGGTCGGCCCCCACCGTGACGAACTGGAGTTGACCCTGTCCGGCCTGGCCGGCCGCACCCACACCTCACAGGGCGAGCAGCGCTCGCTGGCCCTCGCCATTCGCCTGGCCACCCACCAGTTGGCCACGGAACGACTGGGATCTGCCCCCGTGTTACTCCTGGATGACGTGTTCTCCGAACTCGACCCGTACCGGACCCGGGCCCTCTTGGAGGGGCTGCCTCCCGGCCAGTCGATCCTCACGACAGCCCTCCCTCCGCCCCCGGAAGTAGCCGCGGCGACGACCTATGAGGTGAAGCCGGCCGGGATGGTCAACGTCTTGGTGTCAGACCGAGGAGATGGATGATGAGCCGACGCAGAGGGGATAGCGGGCCACGACCCCTCGACGGCTCCCTCGATGCGCTCTCCAACCACCTCGGGCTGGGCGGATCCCTCGGGCTCGGCCGCCTGTTCGCCAAGTGGGAAGAGATAGTCGGACCGGCCGTGTCCAGCCACGTGCAACCCGTTCGACTCGATGAAGAAGCCCTGGTTGTCAACGTCGACCATCCGGCGTGGGCCACCGAAGTCCGTCATTTCGGGGACGATCTTCTCGACCGGGTGGCAGAGGCCACCGGGAGTCCGAGGCCGGATCACCTGGAAGTCCGCGTGCGCCGCTGAGATACCGGGCTGTGGTCCCAACCATCGGCCGGAACAGGGTCACCCTCGGGGTACACTGGAGCATCGGAATCAGGGGGTCCACCGGCAGCGACAGGAGCGCCATCAGCGCCACGGCCCGGGCACCCAGGTTCCCCGTTGACCAGACCGGGTTTGAAAGGGCGCGCCCATGGCGCTGAAATCAGAGGACAAGCGCACAGTGTCGGAGAACAGCTACGGCGCCGAGGACATTACTGTTCTGGAGGGCCTCGATCCGGTCCGGAAGCGACCCGGGATGTACATCGGGTCCACCGGTCCGACCGGTCTCCACCACCTGGTGTGGGAGGTCGTGGACAACTCGGTCGACGAGGCCATGGCCGGCCACTGCACCCGTATCGTCGTCACGCTGTTGGCCGACGGAGGCGTCCGGGTCAGTGATGATGGCCGGGGCATACCAACCGGACCGATGCCGAAACACAAGGGGCGCTCGGCCGCCGAAGTGGTCCTGACAGTTCTCCATGCCGGGGGCAAGTTCGGTGAGGGGGGCGGCTACAAGGTCTCCGGTGGCCTCCATGGAGTCGGAGTGTCGGTGGTGAATGCCCTCTCCACCCGTCTCCTTCTCGAAATCGATCGGGATGGCGACCACCACCTGCTCGAGTTCGTCGACGGAGGCAGGCCCAAGGGCAAGTTGGAGGTCGTGGGTGCGGCACCCAAGGGACGCACCGGAACCACCATCAGCTTCTGGCCGGATCCGGCCATCTTCGATGAGATCGAGTTCCGCGCCCAGACGGTGCTGGAACGACTGCAGGTGATGGCGTTCCTGAACAAAGGCCTCGAAATCCGTTTCGTCGATGAACGCCCCGACGGCAAGGCGTCCCAGACCTTTCAATACAAAGACGGGATCATCGATTACGTACGGCACCTGAACACCTCGAAAGAGGCGCTCTTCCGCAAGGTCGGAGCATTCGGGAGGAGGGAGGACACCATGGAGGTCGAAGTCGCCCTCCAATGGAACACCGGCTTCTACGAGAGCATCCACTCGTTTGCCAACGGCATCTCGACCATTGACGGCGGTATGCACGAAGAGGGCTTCAAGAAGTCCCTCACCAATGTGGCCAACAAGTACGCGCGAGCCAAAGGGTCTCTGAAAGAGAAGGACCCCAACTTCAGCGGGGAGGATATTCGCGAAGGCCTTACCGCCATCGTCTCGGTCCGCCTGGAAGAGCCACAGTTCGAAGGCCAGACGAAAGCCAAGTTGGGGAATGTCCCGGTCCGCTCGCTGGTCGAGAAAGCCACCAACGAGAAGCTGGCCGAGTGGTTCGAGGAGAACCCCCGCGAGGCCAACCAGATCATCCAGAAGGCCGCCCTCGCATCCCGGGCCAGGGTTGCCGCCCAGTCCGCCCGGGACCTGACCCGTCGAAAGTCGGCGCTCGATGGCGCCGGCCTTCCGGGAAAGCTGGTTGATTGTTCGTCACGGGACCCCCGCGAGAGCGAGATGTTCATTGTGGAGGGCAACTCGGCCGGCGGCTCGGCCAAGGACGCCCGTAACCCACGACGACAGGCCATCCTCCCCATTCGGGGAAAGATCCTCAATGTCGAGCGCGCCCGCATCGACAAGATGCTGAAGAACGCCGAGATTCAGGCCCTCATCGCCGCCATTGGCGCCGGACTGGCCGACGACTTCGACGTGACCAAGATTCGCTATCACAAGATCATCATTCTGGCCGACGCCGATGTGGACGGCTCGCACATCCGCACGCTCTTGCTCACCTTCTTCTTCCGCCAGATGAAGCCGTTGGTCGAAGGCGGTTTTGTGTACGTGGCCCAACCACCGTTGTATTCGACCCTGGTGGGCAAAGAGAAGGTCTACCTCAAAGACGACGGCGCCAGGAACGCGTTTCTGGTGGAGCACCCCAATCACAAGGCCGATTTTCAGCGCCTCAAAGGTCTCGGTGAAATGGACTTCAGTGAGCTACGGGACACCACCATGGACCCTGGGCGCCGCTCGTTGTTGCAGATCGAGGTGGAACAGGCCGCGCTGGCCGACGAGGTCTGCTCGGTCCTGATGGGCGAAGACGTCGAGCTACGACGCCAGTTCATTCAGACCAACGCCAAGGACGTCCGGTTTCTCGACTTTTGAGATTGCCGATGGGACCGGCTCCAGTACCAGGGACGGGTCGATAGCACGAGGGTAAGGACAGGGAATGGCAGCACGCAACAACAGAGGAAGCGACGGAAGCGGAACCGGCACCGACGAAGCGGTGTCGGGCTTCATCGAGCCCATCGAGATTCAGGAAGAGATGGAGCGCTCGTTTCTCGAGTACTCCATGTCGGTCATCGTTTCGCGTGCACTGCCTGATGTCCGGGACGGCTTGAAGCCGGTTCACCGGCGGATCCTCTACTCGATGTTCGATCAGGGACATCGGCCCGACCGACCCCATACCAAGTGCGCCAAAGTGGTGGGGGACGTCATGGGCTCGTACCACCCCCACGGCGACTCGTCCATCTACGAGGCGTTGGCCCGCATGGTTCAAGAGTTTTCCATGCGCCACCCGCTGATCGACGGCCACGGCAACTTCGGCGGTACCGGTCCGGACGAAGGCCCGGCGGCCATGCGATACACCGAATGCAGGCTCGATTCGTTGGCACTCGAATTGATGGCCGGTATCGACCAGGACACCGTCGACTTCATCGCCAACTACGACGCCACCACCGAAGAGCCGGTCGTCCTCCCGGCCCGGTTCCCCAATATTCTGGTCAACGGTTCCCAGGGCATCGCCGTGGGAATGGCCACCAGCATCCCTCCCCACAATTTGGGTGAGGTGATCGACGCCACCAAACACATCCTCGAGCACCCCGATGCCACCCCCGACGACCTGATGGAGTTCGTCAAGGGCCCGGATTTTCCGACCGGCGCGCTCATTCTCGGTCGTCAAGGCATCCTCGACGCGTTCCGGACGGGACGCGGCTCGATCAAGATGCGGGCGGTGGCCGAAATCGAGGAAGGCCGCGACGGGGCCACTCGCATCATGGTCTCAGAGATGCCGTATCAAACCTCGGTGGCCACGGTGTCGAAGAAGATCGAGGACCTGGTCCGTGCCGGTGATCTCGACGGCATCGCCGAGCTCCAGGACGATTCGGCCGGCGGTAAGACGAGTCTGGTCATCCGCCTGAAGCGGGATGCCAATGCCAACGTGGTGCTCAACAATCTGTTCAAACAGACTCCGCTGCAAACCGCCTTCAGTGTCAATGCCGTGGCCCTGGTGGACGGGGTGCCGCGCACCCTCAACCTGGCCCAGATCCTGACCCACTACGTGGCGCATCAGGTTGAGGTGATCACCCGCCGCTCACAATTCCTGTTGAACAAGGCGAGGGCCCGGGCTCACGTGGTCGAAGGCTTGTTGAAGGCCATCGACATGCTCGATGAGGTGATCGCCGCCATTCGGGGATCAGACGACCGGCCGGCGGCTCTCGAAGCGTTGGAGGCGGCACCGTTCGAGTTCTCCGAAGAGCAGGCGAACCATATCCTCGACATGACACTTGCTCGTCTCACTCGTCTCGGTCGATCCAATCTCGAAGAAGAGATGGCCAAGCTGCTGCTGGAGATTGCCGGGTTGGAGGCGATCCTCGGCGATCCGGTGAAGTTGCGGGCGGTGATCGCCGACGAGTTGGGCCAGATCCGAGACAAGTTCGCCAATGAGCGTCGCTCGATTGTCACCCACGACCCCGGCGACATGAACGTCGAGGACCTGGTGGACGACGAGGACCTGGTCGTCACCATGAGTAGGGCCGGGTACGTGAAGGCGATGTCGGCCGACGCGTTCCGCACCCAAGGCCGGGGTGGCCGGGGTGTGAAGGGGGCCAAACTCAAAGAAGAGGATCTCATCGATGACGTGGTCCACACCTCCGCCCACGCGCATCTGCTGCTCTTCTCCAATCGCGGCCGTGTCTTCCGACTCCGGGCGCTGGAGATCCCCATGAAGGAGCGCACGGCGCGGGGGACCGCCATCGTCAACCTGTTGCCGTTGTCGCCGAGCGAGAAGATTCAAGCCGTCATCGGCACCCGTGATTTCTCTGCTGATCACTTTCTGGTGTTCTCCACCAAACTGGGCCAGATCAAGAAGACCTCGTTCGCCGAATACGACAAGTCGCGACGCGAAGGATTCATCGCCATCAACCTCCGGGACCGCGACGAGCTGGTGCGGGTGGTGGAGACCGGTGGTGACGACGATCTGTTCTTGGTGACCCAGTCCGGGACGACGATCCGCTTTTCGGAAAACGACGTGAGGTCCATGGGTCGCGACGCCACCGGAGTACGTGGGGTCCGGCTGAAGGCGGGTGATCAGGTCGTATCCTGTGATGTGGCCCGGGACGATGCCGACATTCTGCTGGTGACCGATGCGGGTTTCGGCAAGCGCACAAAGCTGGAGCGCTTTAATCGCCAGGCCCGGGGTGGCCAGGGGGTGCGGGGGATCAAGCTCACCGCCAAGCGCGGGAAAGTGGTGGCCGCGTTCATGGCTGCCTTGGACGACGAAATCCTTTTGGTGTCGACGGGCGGCGTGGTGATTCGGATGCCGGTGCGGGAGATCGCCTCGCAGGGTCGCGACGCCACCGGCGTGCGGGTGATGAACCTCGATCACGGTGACGCGGTCGCCGCCGTGGCCCCGGTGGAGACGGAAACGATTATCGAAGAGTAACTGGACGAGCCACACCGGTGGTCCGTGTCGGAAACGACGGACGTTGGTGTAGCGTCACGATGCTGTTTGCGGGGCTATAGCTCAGTCGGTTAGAGCGCAGCACTGATAATGCTGAGGTCGGAAGTTCGATTCTTCCTAGCCCCACCAAGAAAGACCTGGTCAGAGTAGTTGTTGACCAAGGCACTTCGGATACGAGCAGGGTGTGGGCGTCACGGGTACCCGGTGCAGCCCACGTCGCCGAGAAACTCGTGGCGGCGTTCGCGGATCGTTGCCTGCCCCCTACCACGTCGGGGGCAGGCTCGGCCACCATCCCGCACGTACGGACTACTCCGTCTTCGTGACAGGGAAACCGAGATCGATACAGGTCTGTTCAATATCGCCGAGTGGCTTCACGAATGCCGAACTGTTCCTCGTATCAAATGCAGATTTCAGCGCCTGTGCCTGCTTCCCGAGTGCGCTGTTCTTGGTAATAGGCCCGTTCTTTGCCAGCCCATGCACAAGGGATCGCTCAAGGCCAAGTGCCCAGCTGGTCGGCGGTTGAGTGAGTTGAGATGCAGAGCTGTCGCGCACGAAGGTGGCGACAACAGCACAAGTCGCCTCGTTGCCTTCAACGGTTTTGGCGGGGGCTGGGGCGAGTGATTGACCCGTCGCACCGCATTCAGCCCCCAACACGCCTACGACACCCAGAGCCACCAACGAGGACTTCCGCACTATGCGAGATCACCCCGCACCGGAGCGCACGATCCGCACCCTCGGTGAGCAAGCTGTCGAGTGGAGCCCGCCCCACATCGACGGGTCGGTGGCCATCCTGCCGGTATGACCGAAGCGGCTGATCGGTTGGACGCCTGATTCTGCCTACTTCGCTTTCCTCATCCGTCAAACGACCAGTCTTGAATGAGAGTTGCAGACCCCCTCACGACGCAGTTTGACCCTGCCGACAACAATGACGATCACCAGGAAGAGGCCTGCCACGACGAAAAGGATGAAAGCCCCGATGATCCAGGCCACTGGCCCACCTCTGGAGATGTTGCGCTGATACGAAGATTAGTTGACGTGGTGAAGATGGAGGCCAAGCCGCTGCCCGATGAGAGAAGGGCGCACCTGACCCCTGACGCCGGGTCAGGGAGCACCGAAAGCCCTATTCGGGGACCGGCGTTCCCGCCATCGGCTCAGTCCGGGCCGTGCCGGCAATCGTTCGCCACCGGTGGGAGACTTCCGTCGTGGATGCCCCTATCAGCGGGACGTGCGACGCCCGGTTCGACGCGGTCCGCGAAGAGTTCGCCCACAACTTCGCCGAGCGTGGTGAGGTCGGAGCCGGCGTGTGCGTGATTATTGACCGCCGTGTCGTGGTCGACCTGGTCGGCGGCTGGGCCGACGAGGCACAGCAGCGCCCGTGGCAACCCGACACCCTGGTGGATGTCTACTCCGTCGGGAAGCCACTGGTCGCCCTGCTCGCATTGCAACTCGTCGACGCCGGCCTCATCGGCCTCGACGACCCGATCGTCTCCGTGTGGCCGGAGTTCGGTGCGGGGGGCAAGGGCGCGGCCACGCTGCGCCAAGCGCTGTGCCACCGTGCCGGGGTCCCTGCCATCCGCGAGCCGCTGACCAACGGTGACTTGTGGGACTGGGATCGGATGGCCGGCGCACTGGCGGCCACCGACGCCTGGTGGGAACCGGGAGCCCGCCACGCCTACCACACCAACACCTACGGGCATCTGATCGGCGAGGTCGTCCGCCGGGTGAGCGGGGAGACGTGCGGTGCCCGGCTCCGTGCATCCGCGGGCCCGCTGGATGCCGATCTGTGGTTCGGTGTCCCCCGGGCGGAGCAGCACCGCTGCGCGGACGTGATCTGGGTCGGCTCGGGCACCGCCGAGGATGTCGACTTCGCGGCCCTGTCCGGTGATGCGCTGATGACGATGCTCGGTTATTTCAACCCCTCCGGCTACTCGTCGATGGGAGTGGTCAACACGACGGCATGGCGCAGTGCGGAGGTCCCGTCCACCAACGGTCATGGCACCGCCGGCGGGATCGCTCGCCTCTACGCAGCGTTACTCGAGCCCAGTCGGCTCCTCTCGGCCGAACTACTGGCGGAGGCGACCTCCCCCCAATCGCAGGGCTACTGCCCGGTCCTCGGAGAGGAGGTCACGTTCGGCCTCGGCTTCAAGCCGACGGTACCCCGACGACCGTTCGGCCCCAACCCGGGCAGCTTCGGGCACTTCGGCACCGGGGGCGCGGTCGGGTTCGCTGATCCGGATGCGGGCGCCGCCTTTGGCTACGTGATGAACCACGTGATCCCACGATGGCAGAGCTCGCGCAACCGGGCACTCATCGACGCCCTGTACCGCTCGCTTTGACGTGCGTCGGGCCCGGCGGTGGCCCATTCGGCCATGGTGACTGAACGTCGGCTGGCCGGGGTGGTCGCCCCGCCCGTGTGAGGTCAGCCGGGGGTCTGGCGGTTGCGGGAATACTGTTGTGCATGACGGAATCTGTCATCACATCGTCGGCTCGGGTGCCTCCGCAGGTGTCGCCGGACCGAGAACGTCGCCACGCTCTGATCGCCGTGGCCGTGGCCGTGGCGACCGTGATGTCGATGGCCATGCTGACATCGTGCTCGTCATCGCCGAGTTCGTCACGATCATCGACCACGTCAACCACGGCGGGTCCCTCCACGGGTACTGGCTCGAGATCCGCGGGCGTGAACGGCTCTGGGCCCACCTCGCCGGTGTGGCTGTGCCGACCCGGACAGGCCAACGACCCCTGCACGGCCAACCTCGACGCCACCGTGTTCCATGCCAACGGCACGACGACCATGCAGTCGGAGTCGCCGGCCAAGGACCCGCCGATCGACTGCTTCTACGTGTATCCGACCGTCAGCGCCCAAACGACGGTGAACGCAAATCTCACCGTCGACCCGGAGGAGACGGCGGTCGCCGTCGCCCAGGCGTCTCGGTTCTCGACCGCGTGTCGGATCTATGCGCCGATGTACCCACAGCTCACCTTGTCCTCGATTACCGGGGGAGCCACGGGGTCGGTCACTGTCTCGGCGGTCACGACTGCATACGACGGGGTGCTCTCGGCTTGGCGGTACTACCTGGCCCACTACAACCGCGGGAGGGGAGTGGTCTTCATCGGGCACTCTCAGGGATCGGGCATGCTCATCCAGCTGTTGCGGTCGCAGGTGGACCCCAGCCCCGCAGCACGCAAGCATCTGGTTTCGGCGCTGCTCCTCGGCGGCAATGTCACCGTCCCGGTCGGGAAGACCGTGGGAGGTGACTTCCAGCACATCCCGGCCTGCGTCTCGAACGGTCAGACCGGTTGCGTCGTGGCGTACTCGATGTTCCTCGACCCTCCGCCGGCCGACAGCGGGTTCGGACGGGTTGGCCAGGGGGTGAGCAGCATGTCGGGAGTTGCACCGAAGAAAGGGCTGCAGGTTCTGTGCACCAACCCTGCATCGCTGGCCCGCCCCTCCGTCGCGGGGGTGCTCCAGACATACGCACCGACCAGCCGGTTCCCCGGCCCGCTCGGGACGTTCTACGAGCCCGTACCGAGCGCACCTACCCCGTGGGCCACCTACCCCGACCTGTACACGGGGCGATGTGTGAGCAGCGGCGGGGCGACGTGGTTGCAGATCGGCCGGACCGACATACCGGGGGATGCCCGCCCGTCGGTGAGCCAGACCCTCGGTCCGCCGTGGGGGCTGCACCTCGACGACATCAACCTTGCCGTCGGCAACCTGGTGTCGCTGGTCCGGGATCAGGCTGCTGCGTACACCGGCTGACTGGTTCCAACTGCCGGCCATCTGGCCCCGCCGGGCGGAGGCTACGACTCGACGTCACAACAGAGACGGGATAATTGCCTCTACGACGCTCGGCCCCGGGGTGGCGAGTGCCCTGGCCAACTCGTCGGTGAACTCCTCGGCGGTCTCGGCGCGCGCCGCGTGGAGGCCCATGCCGGCGGCCAGGTGCACGAAGTCGATGTCCGGGCGCCTGAGGTCGAGCATGTCCCGTGCTCGCGGCCCGGGGGATTCGGCCCCGACTCGGTCCAGCTCCATGTTGAGCACAGCGTAGGAGTGGTTGTTCAGGATCACGGTGGTGACGTCGAGGCTCTCACGGGCCATTGTCCACCACGCCTGCAGGGTGTACATGGCACTTCCGTCGGCCTCCAAGGCCACCACGCGCCGACCTGGTGAGGCGACCGCAGCCCCGACCGCAACCGGGAGGCCCTGGCCGATGGCACCACCCGTCAAGCAGAGCCAGTCGTGGGGCGGAGCCCCGGCGGTGGAACCGGCGGCAAACAGGCCCGAGGTGTTTCCCTCGTCGGACACGATTGCTCCTTCGGGAAGCAGGATACCGAGCGCTTCGCACACGGCGGTGGCAGTGAGAGGACCGATGGGACGAGCGGGTGTGTGGGCTTCCTGACGCGGGGCCGTCCCGCTGGCGACGTCGAGCAGTGCAGCCAGTGCAGCCACTGCGGCACCGACATCGTCCGCCGGTCCGGCGACGACGTGTACCGTGCAGCCCTCTGGGACCAGGTCACTCGGTTTGCCGGGGTAGGCGAAGAACGAGACGGGCGACTTGGCGTCCACCAGTACCAGGTGCCGGATACCCTCGAGCTGCATGGCGGTGAACTCGGCCAGGTATGCCAATCGCTCCACCGGTGGTCGGCCCGCTCCCCGTTCGAGTCGCGCCGGGAATGTCTCGGCCAGCAATTTGGCGCCGGTGGAGGTGGCGATGTCCGCCACGGTGTCCAACGTCTTCCCCGAGCATGCCCGCCCACCGATCAGGATGGCCGCCGGCTCGCCTGACCGCAGCGCAGCCGCAATGGCGTTGAGGACGTCCTCGACCGGCGCGGCACCCCGGGCACCGACCAGTTGATCCGTCGGGGTTGGGCGCGGCCCAGCCACCATGCCGCCGTCGGACCAGGACACATCGGCCGGCAGGATGAGGGTGGCCACCGAACCGGGGGGACCGGTGGCCGCAGCCAGTGCGTCCAGGGCGTCTCCGCTCAGCCTGGCCGTGGACTCCGAGGTCCTCACGAACAACGACACGTTGCGGGCCACTGTTTCGATGTCCGATTGAAGCGGGGCGTCATACTGCCGATGGGTGGTGGCATGGTCGCCCACGATGTTGACCACCGGGCTGTTGGCGCGGCGGGCGTTGTGCAGGTTGGCCAAACCGTTGCCGAGCCCTGGGCCGAGGTGGAGCAGGGTGGCTGCCGGCCGTCCGGCCATTCGTGCGTACCCGTCGGCCGCACCGGTGGCCACCCCTTCGAACAGGGCCAGCACGCTGTGCATGGCGGTGACGTCGTCGAGGGCGGCGACGAAGTGCATCTCGGAGGTGCCCGGATTCATAAAGCAGGTGTCGACACCGTGGTCCACGAGGGTGTGGATCAGCGCCTGTGCTCCGTTCACTGTTGTTCTCCTGTCGCAGGTACCGGGTCGAAGATGGTGCCCGGATTGAGGATGCCGTGTGGGTCGAACGCCGCTTTGATCCGGCGCATGAGGGCGAGTTTGGCAGGGTCCTCGAGTTCAGCCAAGTAGGCCCGTTTCTCGGTACCGATCCCGTGTTCGCCGGACACGGCACCGCCCAACGACACGCCAGCGGCGACAATGGCGTGCAAGAGCCGGCGGCGCACGTCCGGGTCGGACTGCCATACCGACAGATGGACATTGCCGTCACCAGCATGCCCGCAGCCCACCACCAGCGATGATGTTCGCGACGACAGCTCACCGACGGCGTCCAGGTAGTCGGGGATCGACGCCCGGGGCACGACTACGTCCACGATGTCGTCGGCACCGGCCGCTTTGGCCGCCCAGAAGGCCCGTTCACGAGCCTCGATCATCTGGGTGCCCGCCTGAGGCGGGAGCACGAACACATCGAGCGCACCAAGCTCGGCGAGCTGCTCGGCCAGTGCCTGGGTGTCCTCGTCGAGGCGGTCGGGATGGTGGTCTTCGAGGACGACCACCAGATAGGCCAGGGTGCGCTCCCGGATGCTGTCGGGGATGCCCAGGTCGATGCCGGCGGTGGCGGTGATCCCCGCCATCGACACCTTGTCGATGTACTCCACCACCAACGGGCCGACGCCACTGGCCACGATGCGCGGCACCGACGCGGCGATCTCATGGAGTGTGGCGAAGGGAGCGAGGAGCGTGGCCTGGTGGCCAGGCCGGGGGTGCAGTCGGAGCGTGGCCTGGGTGACCAGCGCCAGGGTGCCCTCCGACCCGATCACCAGCTGGGTCAGGTCGTAGCCGCTGGTCGATTTCACGAACTTGCCGCCGGCACGGATGACCTCACCCGTGCCCAGCACCGCTTCGATGCCGAGGACGTGGTGTCGGGTCACCCCATACTTCACCGCCCGCATTCCACCGGCGTTGGTCGCTACGTTGCCGCCCAGGCTGGCCGACACTTCACCAGGGAACACCGGATAGACCAATCGATGGGGGAGGAGTGCCGCATCGAGGTCGGCCAGTGTCACCCCCGGCTCGACGACGGCCACGTGGTTGTCGGTGTCGATCTCGAGGATGCGGTTCATCCGCTCGAAGGACACCACCAGGCCACCATCGACCGGAGTGCATCCTCCCGAAAGCCCGGTCCCCGACCCCCGGGGAGTGAGCGGCATTCGCAGGGACGCCGCCGCCTTCACGATGGACGCCACGTCGGCGGTCGATCCGGGGCGGACGACAGCGAGGGGCCGGACGGAGGTACCGGTCAACGCCTCGTCGTGGGTGTCGTCCTCGCCGATGTCCGCCCCGGTGTCGACATTGGTGGCACCGACGATGTCGATGAGAAGGTGCTCGATGGTCGGCACCGACCCGCCGCCAGGGGTGTCCGTGCCCATGCGTGCCGATGACGCTTGTGCCATCACTCATCCTCCTCGTCGACGTAACGACGACACGCTATCGCCTGATGGCAGGCAGCTCAGGACCCGGAGGTCGCGCACTGGCGGTGAGTGCTGCCCCGTGGGTCTCTGACCCGGTGCCGCGCCGGCCGGTGCGTGACGCAGGCCCTCATGCAGGCCCCTCATCTCCAAGCCCCCATTGTGAGTACCGTTGGGCGGTGGAGCAGAAGCAGCCACGGACGCTTTCGGTCCCCACCTGGGTCGCGGTAGGAATGGCATGGCGCATGGGGGCTCGGCAACGAGCCTGCCGCTGGGGTGTGCAGGGCGGCGAGTAGCCGAGCCAGGCTCCTACCTGGGAGGAACTCGAGCATCGCTGGCATCCGTAGCGCATCGATCTGGGGCGAAGGTAACCGCCGGGTTCAGCCGCCGCCGTGGGTCGGCCGCAACGCGTCGCTCGGAATGATCTGGTGGACCGCACCGGTGTCGACGTCGTATCGCCAGCCTTCGACGGCAACGCCCAGTGGGAAGACGGCGCATGTTCGCAGGGCAAGGACATCGGCGGCCAGCGCCGCCTCGGGGTCGGGCATGGTGAGGAAATCCCAACCTTGCGAATTCTCTGCCTGCTCGGGGCTCAGGTCCGACCTGAGCTCCGCCTCCCCCTGACCGGCCAGGGCGCAATCGGTGTGGTGCATGACCGCGATGGAGCTGACGCCGAGGAAGGTGGTGGCCAATACCAGCGAGCGCAAGACGTCGGACGAGACCCGCCCACCGGCGTTACGGAGAATCTTGGCGTCGCCGGGCTGCAAGCCGAGCATCGTCAGGGGTTCGATCCGGCTGTCGATGCAGGTCACCAGCCCGAAACCCTTGGCCGCGATTCCCGCGATGTCTTGCAGCGCGAATGCTGTCGAGTAGCGGCGGTTGGCGGCGAGGAGATCGTCGAACATGGAAACAGTTTTGCAGACGAGCAGGTGTGGCCTCATCTCACCGCACTTGGCGGAACGGGTTCAGTCAGGGAGCGGCACCAAAAGCGTCATAGGGGCGATCCGGAGCTTCGGCCAACGCCTGCCCGGCTCGAACCTGGTACGAACTCACCCCCCTGGTTGCCAGGGTCCGGGCCAAAGGGCGGCGCCCGCCTCGATTGGCGGGCGCCGCTCACCTGATCTGAAGACAGGACCCCCCGCTGGTCGGCGGGAGGTCCTGTAACCCAATGGCACCGGCGCTAGGCGTCGAGGGAGACCCGCTCGCGGGTCTCGGAGCCGGCGCGGATCTCGGCGGTAGGGCTGGTACGGCGGGCGTGGTAGAGGCCGAGGGCCGAAAGGATGAGAAGCAACCCAGCGGCCACGAAGGCGGCCACCGCGGCGATCCCGGCGATCGATCCGATGGTCCCGAACGCATAGGCATTGAGCAGCAACCCGCGCAGGGTCTCACCCTTGAACATCGTGTTGACTTCGGTGGCCAGAGCGGTGTTGCTCGGCTGGGCCTGCGCCTCGGTCGACAGCTGGGCGTACGTCTTGCCCCCGCCGGTCTTCTTGAGGTGATTGGCGATGAAGTGATCGGCGTACACCTCGGCCTGGGCTCCCGTTGTCATCTGTTGGCCGCCGTATTGCTTCATGGCGGCAAACTCGGGGGCAGCCACCGCCGAACTGTTGGCCGCCGGGAAGAAGATCTGTTGGGCGGACAACTGGGTGTACACCTGGTTATTGATGTAGGTGTGGCCCCAGGTGAGTAGCCCACCGGCCACGGCCAGTACAACCACCAACAACAGCCCGGTGGCGCTGACCAGGGAATCAAATGTCTTGCGCTTCATCTCGATGTCTCCGTTTCTCGTAGTCCGATCAAGGCCCGGTGGGCTGATCCGGTCGACCCGCCGCGAGGCGGGCTGACCACCTCCATCGTCGCCTCCAACCCCTGATTGCAAGTAGGGGCTAAAGTCCTATGCTCGTCGCCGAAAGACCCTTTACTGCCAGCCGATCCAAGTGCAGGGCCACCGGCGAACGTCGCCGAATATGGGGCTTTCGGGGCCATGCGGTATCAAGGTGTGATGCCGCTACGGATCTTCTTTCTCGACGACCACGAAGT
>Ga0097691_1000061_pt1 | contig 98180 bp, 91 predicted proteins | sample NGESurdeep072012_8_FD_72858 | JGI IMG/M metagenome (GOLD analysis project Ga0097691, IMG submission 72858) | Arctic peat soil microbial communities from Barrow, Alaska - NGEE Surface sample 210-1 deep-072012 | ecosystem: Environmental > Terrestrial > Soil > Wetlands > Peat ... | reverse complement strand
CTCTTACGTGCTGGCGAACCGGCACGTCATGAAGCGTGTGCTTCCAGACCTCTTCGCCGGCTATCCCGTGCGGCCGGTCGAGGGCTACGTCCACGAGCTGCTGCGCCACCTCCGGTGGCTGGCCCCGGACGGAGTGGATGACCCGACCGTGGTTCTGCTCACGCCCGGCATCAACAACTCCGCCTACTACGAGCACCTTTACTTGGCCAAGCAGATGGGGATCGAGCTGGTCGAGGGCACCGACATGGTCGTCGATCAGGACCACGTGTTCATGCGGACCACCAGGGGCCTGAAGCCGGTGCACGTGATCTACCGGCGGCTTGACGACGAATGGCTCGACCCGATCTTCGGGCGGCAGGAATCCTTGGTCGGAGTCGCCGGCCTGGTCAGCGCCTACAGGGCTGGGAACGTGGCCATCGCCAACGCCCTTGGCAACGGCGTGGCCGATGACAAGGCGGTCTACGCTCTGGTGCCCAAGATCATTCGCTACTACCTCGGCGAGGACCCCATCCTCCCCAACGTGCAGACCTACCTGTGTGCGGTGGAAGAGGACCGCCGCTATGTGCTCGAGCACCTTGACCAACTGGTGGTCAAAACCGTCGACGGATCCGGTGGATACGGAATGCTGATCGGCCCGGAATCGACCAGGGAGCAGCGCGAGGACTTCCGTCAGCGCATCGCGGCGCGGCCGCGAAGCTTCATCGCCCAGCCGGTCGTGGCCCTGTCAGTGCAGCCGGTCTTCGAAGGGGGCCGGCTCCGCCGCGCCCACCAGGACCTGCGGCCGTTCATCCTCACCGGTCCTGAGATTCATGTCACGCCCGGCGGGTTGACGCGAGTCTCTCTCAAGGAAGGATCGCTGGTGGTCAACAGCTCGCAGGGTGGCGGCAGCCGCGACACGTGGGTCATGGCTGAAGACGAGGACGACGGCTCGGATGCTTAGCCGGGCCGCGACATCTCTGACGCTGCTGGGCAGGCATCTCGAGCGCGCCGACCATCTCGCCCGCATCCTGGGGGTGCACGTCGCGCTTTCCCTTGACCGGACGGACGAACCCGGACCCGAGTTCTGGAGCCGTTTCATGGAGCTGGCGGGGTGGCCGGGTAGCGACACCCGGCGGAGGGACCAGGCCGTCGAGGTCGTGATCACAGGCTCATTGGGCCCTTCCGTTCGAGCGAGCGTCGACTCCGCCCGTCTGGCGGCCCAGGCGGTGCGGCCCTCGCTGCCCAGCGAGCTCTATGAACAGGTCAATGCGCTGCACTGGCGTGTGCAGGAACCCACGTGGCAGCGCGATCTGTACCCGTTTCTCACCGACGTGCAGCTGAGCGTCAGGCTCGTCGACGGCCTGCTCATGGACACGATGCAGCACGACGAGGCGCGCGACTTCGTCCGCCTGGGCAAGTTCGTCGAGCGCACGGCCAACGTGATGACGATCGTCACGCGCAAGTCGGCGGAGCTTGCGGAAACGCCTGAGGATGCGCTCGAGTGGTCGGCCGTCCTGAAGTCGTGCTTCGCCTTCGAGTCATACCAGGCGCGCTACTCGGGCGGGGTGATTGCCGACCGGGTGATCGATTGCCTGCTGCTGGACCCGGCTCTGCCGCGTTCGGCGCGCTTCTCCGCGCAGGTCGCTCTGGACTCCGTTTCGAGGATCGACGGCCCTGGACGCCACTCCAAGCCGCGCCGCCTGCTGTCGCGGCTGCACTCGATGTTCGTCGAAGCCGGCACGGACCTGGTCGCCGAACACCCGCGCGAGTTCGAGAACGAGTGCCGGGACGTGCTTCGGCAGCTCGAGCTCGCCATGCGCGCGACCTACTTCCACCCGAGCAAGGTCCCAGCGAACGTGATCGGCGATGAGGGCCGCGCCATGCCCCAGCAGCAACAATGAACAGGCGCGCCATGAGCACGCTCGCACGATGAGGCTCGAGATCGTCCATGCCACCCGCTACCGATATTCGGGCCCGATCGCCGAGACGGTGATGGAGGTGCGCCTTCGGCCGATGGACGGCAACGGTCAACGCTGCCGCGAGTTTCACCTGGAGATCAGCTCGGGTATCAAGCCCGGTACCTACCGCGACGGGTACGGGAACGACGTGCACTACTTCAACCTCGTCCGGCCGCACACGAGCTTGAGCGTGACCAGCCGCTCGGTCGTGGAGACGGGCGGCGGGCTCGACGCCGACCCGGGAGAAGACCTGGTGCACGACTTCTTGCGCTTCCGTTCGCCGGTGAAGGACGTGCCCGGGATCCGGGAGCTCGCGAGCCGGCACCGGATCGCCGATCCGAGCTCCGGTTCCTCCGTCGAGCAGGCGCTGGACGACCTGACGCTGGCGATCAGCCGCGAGTTCGCCTACGACCGGGCAGTCACGACGGTCTACAGCTCGGTGGACGAGGTGCTCGCTTTGCGTGCGGGAGTCTGCCAGGACTTTGCCCACCTGTTCATCGCCGTCGCCCGCACGATGGGGGTGGCCGCGCGGTACGTGAGCGGGTACATCCACGCACCGGGTGCGGCCACCACCGCATCGCATGCCTGGGCTGAGGCATGGGTGCCGGGGCGCGGCTGGATCGGATATGACGCCACCCATCCTGTGCGCGCCGCCGAGCATCACGTCCGGCTCGCCGTGGGCCGCGACTACAGCGATGCCGCACCCACGCGGGGCATCTACATCGGCTCGGCGACCGGTTCCATGGAGGTCAGCGTCCGAACCCGAGACCTGTCAGCCCCCCACTAAGTCTCCATTGACAAATTGGTGCTTGAATCCATAAACGACCCCCATCGATGCCCTAGGCTTTCCACCGATGTCCATCAGGCACGGAATTGCGATCGCGATTATCCGGGGAGGTCCCCCGACTTAGCGCACTCCGCTCGAGTCGTTGGACCTCCCGGCAACAGGGTCGGGAGGTTTTTTTATGTCCAGCCGGCGGATCGTCATCTACGACACGACGTTGCGCGATGGGGCGCAGGGTCCGGCCGTGTCTTTTTCGGCCGCCGACAAGGTGCGGATCGCCCGCGCCCTCGACGGGCTCGGCTTCGACTACGTGGAGGGTGGTTTCCCCGGGTCGAACCCAAAGGATGAGGAGCTGTTCGCCAGCCTCGCCAAGCACCCGCTGAAGCGGGCGAAGCTCGCCGCTTTTGGAGCCACGCGCCGTGCCAACGGCCGCTGCGAGGACGACGCCAACCTCCGGGCCCTGACCGAAAGCGCGGCGCCGGTCTGGACGCTCGTCGGCAAGAGTGATCCATGGCAGGTGACCACCGTCCTTCAGACCACGCCCAGCGAAAACCTTGCCATGGTCGAAGAATCCGTGGCCTACGGCGTCGGCCTCGGACGGGAGCTCATTTTCGACGCGGAGCACTTCTTCGACGGCTTTGGCCGGGACTCGGAGTACGCGCTCGAAGTGTGCCTGGCAGCCGCGCGCGCGGGTGCGTCCTGGATCGTGCTCTGCGACACGAACGGAGGCAGCATGCCGCCAGAGATCCGGCGCGGCGTCGAGGCCGTGCGCGGGGCGCTGGCGGATCTGGACCGTCCGGTTCGAGTCGGAATTCACACCCACAACGACTGCGAGCTGGCCGTCGCCAACTCGCTCGAGGGTGTGCAGGCAGGCGCGGACATGGTGCAGGGCACCATCAACGGATACGGCGAGCGCTGCGGCAACGCCAACCTGGTCTCGGTCGTGGCCAACCTGGTCCTCAAGCTCGGACATGAAGCCCTTCCGGCCGCTTCGCTGGCGCGTTTCACGGAGCTCTCACGTACCGTCGCCGAGATCGCGAACCTCGCCTTGCCGCTCCAGCAGCCATTCGTCGGCCATGGTGCCTTCGCGCACAAGGGAGGCCAGCACGTGGCGGCGGTCCTCCGCCACAAGGATTCCTACCAGCACATCGACCCCAGCGTCGTCGGCAACGAGCCGCGGGTCCTCGTGTCCGAGCTGTCGGGTCGTGGAAACGTGCTCGCAAAGGCGCGCGAGTTTGGCCTGGAGCTCGACCGCGACGACCCGCAAACGAGGTGGCTGGTACAGCACCTCAAAGAGCTCGAGCACCGCGGCTACTCATACGAGGCCGCCGACGCTTCGTTCGAGATGCTGGTGCGCCGCCTGCAGCCGGGATACGAGGCCCCCTGGAGAGTGGCCGACTTCACGACGAGCGTCCGGAAGAACGGCGACTCGGTGAATGCGGAGGCGACGGTGCAGGTCGAGGTCGGCGGAACCGTCTATCACACGGCCGCGTCAGGAAATGGTCCGGTCAACGCGCTCGATGCGGCGCTGCGGAAGGCGCTCAGTCCTCGGTTTCCACGGCTGCGGGGGGTGACCCTTCACGACTACAAGGTCCGCATCCTCGACGGCGACGCGGGAACGGCGGCGACGACGCGGGTCTTGGTCGAGTCGGGCAAAGGGCTCAAGCGCTGGACCACCGTCGGTTGCTCGAGCAACATCATCGAAGCATCGCTGCTGGCGCTGGTCGATTCGCTGGAGTACGCGCAGCGGCATTAATGCGCCCTGCGCGCGCCAGCTTTAATGCGCCCTGCGCGCGCCCGGCGCCCTGAGCGGCGGTCAGGCTGTCGCGTAACTCGCTTCGATAGCCATGTGGTTGGAGCGTGAAGCAAGCGCCCGCTTGAGCTGCTGAACAGCGCCGACCACGTCCCCTCGGGCCTCGAGGATGTCGGCATAGCGCGCGTAGGTGCGGCTGACCAGGTCCGGCGATACGCCGGGTTGCCCCAGGACATCGAACGCGGCGGCGAATTCAGCGTCGGCAGTGGAGTCATCTCCCCTTGCGTCCGCTACGAGCCCAAGCCAAGCATGCGCGTCAGCCATTGATCCGACCGCTGAGTTCTGACTGGCCGATTTCAAAGCCTCGTTTGCGAAGCGATGAGCTTCTTCGAGATTGGACTCGGCAAGCTCCAGCTCGCAAAAACTCAGCAGGAGAGCGGCCTTGGATGCATGGTCTGACCTGGCATCTTCAAAAAGCTTGAGGGCTCGTTCGAAATGGCTGCGCGACCTTGCCACCTCACCACCACGAAGCAACATCACTCCAAGATTGTTCTCGGTGCGCGCAAGGGAGATTCTGTCGTTGAGGGTCTCGAGAAGAGTCATCGCACGCTGGGCGTAATGCGTCGCCTGGTTGATGTTGCCGAGCTCCTGGTAGGCAAAGCTCAAGTTGCTGTACAGAATGGACAGCCGGCGCAGATCAGTGATCACGTCTCCCATCGCGATGGATTGTTCCAGGGCCTTGATCGCGGACTCCCAGCGGTGGTTGGCGGCATGGACGCCACCGAGCACTCCCAGCAGGCGGCTCTCGGTCAGGCTCGGAATCGGGTTCAAGGACCTGCACGTCTCGAGCGCACCCTCAGCGAGGGCAAGCGCACCTGGGTCCTGCATCATGTAAGCCGCCGACGCTTCGCTGCCGAGGCACTCGGCAGTCATGAGCATATCGCCCGACCGCTCGAAATGCGCCCTGGCGGTCGATGCAAGGCGCCGTGCCGGCACCCACTGCGCAAGTCGGAGGTGTGCGGTGGCCATCTGGAACTTGATCCGCGCCACGAGCTCCTGGTCGCGCTCAGAAGCAAGCAGAGCCTCACCCGCGGCCAGCGCGCCCCGAGGGTCACCGGTCGCGATCAGGCGCTCGAGCTCGGCGGTGGTGACGGTGGAACGAGCTTCCGTGGTGCTCGGCCGGGTGAGGAAATAGTCCAACGGGCGCCCGGTCCGCTCCGCGATGAGCTTGAGGGTCTCCATCGAAGGCTTCGCCTTGCCCGTCTCCACGAAGTAGATGGCGGTGCGGCTGATCTCGTCCCCGGCGACCTGCGCCAGGCTCAATCCCGCATCAGCCCTTGCCTGCTTCACGGTGCCCGGTTTGATCTCGACGCCACGACGGCGCCCACGACGGCCCGAGGTTGCCTTCCCGATCGGCCTCGGGCCGTCTCCGCCTGGCGGGTGTGTTTCCACCTCTGACATAACGTCAGCTTATCTGACTATTTGTCAGTTGACAAAGTTGAATTGACGATTCCTGCGGGTTAGTGGCAGCAGCCAGGGATGTTCTCAGCACCGACGCCGAGCGACAAGACCAGCACCAGGATCGTCGCCAGGATGGCGGCAAACATGAGCTTTCGCATTCAAATCACCTCCTTTGCGGCGCAGACCAGCGCCGCGGAGGGCTCCGAGTAGAGGCTCAATCGGGGGTGGCGGCGATGGCCGGACCCGCCGGGTGGGCGGCCGACAAGCGCCCCCCGACGGCACACGCCATCGCAATCAGCTTCACCCCACCTACCGCAGCGCCGAGAAATCCGAGTCCGGCTTCGTACAATCCGACCGGCAGTGAGAGGACGCGCAGAGCGATCGCCGCGGGCAGCACCACCAGAAAAAGGGCGGCAGCCACAACCCCGATCGTCGCGACCGCGGCCGCCAAGCCTGGTGCTTCGAGCTTATCCCCGGTCCCATCGGCGCGATCCAAATCGCGCTCTGCGCCTGTTGACTTGATTGGCACTGTCCCCCACTAAGCCGTGCTTCACCCCTCGCGGCTGTGCTACAAGTACTGCCCCACTCATGTTAATTGAAAATCGGATGAATTAACGTGGAGGTCGTGAAGTAGTGGCGAGATCCCCTTCTCCGACGTTCGCTCCGGTCCTGCGCCCTGCGCCTCCGGCCGGCGTCTTGTCCTCGCCTCCGGCAGCAGCGATTCCAGTCGTCACCGGATTCGGTTTTCGAGACTGGCGCGCATTCTCGATCGCGGCCACCGCCGCCGCGCTGCTGGCCGCGGCGTTCGTCGTCTGGACCGCGCTACGTATCGGTGGCGACACGGCGACGGTAGCCGTCGACGACATCGGCGAAGCCGTGGCCGCGCTGATCGCGGCCATCAGCTGCGGGCTCGCCGCGGCTCGAACGTCGAACCGGACCCGACTCGCCTGGACGTTCTTCGCGGCGTCTTCGGCAAGCTGGTGCGCCGGCGAAGTTGTCTGGTCGGTCTATGAGGTCGGGATGGGCGTCCACGTCCCGTTTCCCTCCGCGGCCGACGTGGGTTTCTTGCTGGCCATCCCTCTCGCGCTCGTGGGAGTGTTTGCTTTCACGTCGGCGCCGTCGCGTCTGACCACGCGAGGTGAAGCACTTCTGGCGGGCGCCTTAATCGCCCTCTCGCTTCTGTTCGTGGCCTGGGCGCTCGGGCTCGGCAGGGTCTACGACACGTCCACGGCGTCACCTCCCGCCCGGTTGATCGGGTTGGCCTATCCGGTCTCAGACATCATCACGATCACGGTTCTCGTGCTTGCCCTGCGCCGAGCCCGGAGGTCGGAGCTGGGCAGCTTGTTCCTGCTCTTGGGCGGACTTGCCTCGGCGGCCTTCGCAGACAGCGCTTTCGCGTATCTCACCGCAAGCGGGACCTACGGCGTCATCGGCAGCCTCCTGGATTCGGGTTGGGTGATCGGCTATCTGATGATCGCCCTTGCCCCCATCTGGCCCGCGACCGCCGCCGAGAAAGTAAAAGTCGAAGGCCCGATCGAGCTGTGGCAGCTGGTGCTTCCATGGGTGGCTGTGCTGGCCGCCGCTATCACGGCGATCAAGCTTGCTACCGGCGACCAGGTCTTAGACCGGTTCGAGACCGTGATGGCCGGGAGCATTGGGCTCCTTCTGGTCGGGAGCCAGGTCCTCTCGCATCGGGATTCTCTGTCGCTGCTCGCCAAGAGCCAGGAGGCGGAAAACCAGCTCGCGCGACGCAACAGCCTGCTCAACGAGATCGTCACCCACGCCCCGCTCGGCATCGTGCGGGTCGGCACCGACATGCGGATCATCGATGTGAATCCCAGGATGGCCGCCCTGATGCGCGTCGAGTCGAGCCGGCTCGTTGGAATGCCGGTCGCGGCCTACCTCGACCCCACCGAGTTCACGCGCGTCTTCGACCTGTTCCAGCCGCTGTGGAACAGCGCCGTCGATTCGATCGAGTCGGACAGCCGCGCCATCCGCGGGGACCGCAGCAGCGCGTGGCTTCACTGGAGCGCAACAACTGTGCGAAATGCGGCAGGACGCATCGAGTACTTCCTCGCGATGTACGAGGACACGGATGCCCAGCATGCTGCCAACGAGGCGGCGACGGCGCACCTCGCCGGCATCGAGCGGTTGAACCAGCTGAAGAGCGAGTTCATCACCCTTGTGAGCCACGAGTTTCGCACCGGCCTCGTGGGCATCCAGGGATTCAGTGAGATGATCCGCGACTCTGACCTGGAGGTGGCGGATGTCAAGTCCTTCGCGGGCGACATCAACAAGGACGCCCAGCGCCTCAACCGGATGATCAACGACATGCTCGACCTTGACCGCATCGAGGCCGGCCGGCTGACGCTGCGCTTGGAAGCGGTGGACATCAACGTGGTGCTGGAGGAGGCCGTCGAGCGTGCACGCGCGTCTAGCGAACATCACGTGTTCGAACTCAAGCTTGATCCGGCGCATCCGGTCACGCAGTGCGATCCAGACAGGGTCGCGCAGATCGTCGCCAACCTGCTCACGAACGCGGTCAAATACTCCCCCGATGGAGGCGAGGTCGTGGTCTCGAGCCACGCGAGCGAAGGGTTCGTCGAGGTGAGCGTGCGCGACCACGGCGCCGGTATCGCGCCGGAATTCGCCAAGCGCCTTTTCAGCCGCTATGAGCGCTACGAGAAGACGAGCGGCAAGATCATCGGCACCGGGCTTGGCCTCGCGATCGCACGGCAGATCGTCGAGATGCACCACGGGCGTATCTGGGTAAACACCACGGTCGGCTCTGGGTCAGACTTCCGCTTCTCCCTGCCAATGACGCTTCCGGAACCGTCCGGCGGCTGAGGGCTATTCTCGGTCGAGGAATTCGGTCACGAGAGATTGAAAGTGATGCACCCCGTTCTCGCGCAGCGCTGAAAAGCGGCCGCGACTGTACGAGCGGGAGCGCAGTCCCTTCTGGACCTGCTCGCAGACTCCGATGTCCTCCTGCTGGATCTCGTCCGAGAACGCTATCGTCTGCTGCATCGATTCCCACCCCGCGCCCGTGCCGGGTTCGGCGAAGAACCATTCGAAGATCGTGAGCGTGCGATCGACTCCCATCGGGAGGATGACGTTCGTGCTGATGTTGTCCTGGTAGATGTTCAGCATCGTGTTGGGGAAGATCCAGTAGTAGAGAGCGTTGTCTTCCGCGCCCGGCATCCGGATGTAGCGCCGGTCACGGCCAGGCACCTCACCGGGCTTCAGCTCTCGGATCGGCGCGTGCTGCTTTGAGTAGTAGCGGAAAGTCTCCACCCGATAGTTGTCGTACTCGAGCTCTTTGAACAGTCCCGGGTGCGCGATGGGCAGGTGATATCCCTCGAGGTAGTTGTCCACGTAGACCTTCCAGTTGCACGCGATTTCGTAATCGCGATGCTCGACCCGACGCATGTGCGCCATCTCGTATCCGGCCGACACGATTTCCGACGGGATGGCGCCGATCCAGTCGGCGAGGGGTGCGGCGTTCGGGTCGAGGTTGGCGAACACGAAGGGTCCGAGCGTATCGACTCGAATCGGCGCCAGGCCGAAATCGGCCTTGTCGAAGTCCTCGGTGCCATCCATCTCTCGGGCCGTTTGCAGCTTCCCGTCAAGGCCGTAGACCCATCCGTGATACCCGCACTGCAGCGACTTGCGGTTGCCGCGCGTCGTCACCACCTGCGCGGCGCGATGGCGGCAGACGTTGTAGAAGCCGCGGAGCTTCCCATCCTGGGCATGGGTAAGCAGGATCGGCTCATCGAGGATGCTGGCCGGTTTGAAGTCACCGACGCGCGCCAGCTCGCTCATGTGCGCAACGAGCTGCCAGGTCCGGTAGAAGATCCTGTCCTTCTCGCGCTCCAGGACGGCGGGGTCGAGGTAGACCGTCGACGGCAGCGTCGAGGCGCGCGCGACGTCAGTTTCGAGCTTCATCGTTCAAGGGCAATTGTGGCATTCACGCAGAATGCTGCCGTGCAGAGTGCCTCGCTCGCGATCGTGAACGGCGTGGTGTGGCCTCCGCGAGCTCGAGTCAGCGCCGTCGCGGTGGTGGGTGATCGCATCTTCGCGTCAGGGTCGGACGAAGACGTGCGCTCGATGTGCGACCGGCGCACCCGGCTGATCGACGCGCGGGGCGGCAGCATCCTCCCCGCGTTCAACGACGCGCATGTCCACTTCCTGATGGCCTCCCGTTCGCTTGGCAAGCTGGACCTCTTTGGGGCTGAGACCCAGGCGGAGGTGGAACGCCGGATCACCCGCTACGCCGCGAGTCACCGCGGCCCGTGGATAGTCGGCAGAGGCTGGTTCTACTCGGCCTTTCCTGGCGGCATGCCAACGGTCGAGCTGCTGGACAGGCTCCTCCCCGACCGCCCGGCGTACATCGAGTCTTACGACGCGCATACCGGCTGGGCCAACACACGAGCCCTTTCCGCATCAGGCGTGGAGTCGAGCGGAGTGCTCAAAGAGGCGGCGATGCTGGGCGTGACGCGCCACGTCCCCGCGCAGACCAAAGACGAGGACCTCGAAGCGCTCCGCGCAGGGATGCGCGTAGCTGCGGAGCACGGGATCGGCTCGGTTCAAGAGGCGGGCGGGGGCCAGGATCAGCTCGAGCTGTGGGACGCCCTGCGTGAGTCAGACGAGCTGACGCTTCGAGTGAGACTCGCGTTCGACCTGGGCCCGGGCCAGGATTCCTTGCGCCTGAAGGAGCGATTGGACGCGTATGAGGACCAGTCGCGCGGTCGCCGGACCGACCCCTGGCTTGGCGCGGGCATCCTGAAGGCGTTCGCAGACGGGGTCGTCGAATCACGCACCGCCGCGCTGCTGGCGCCCTACGAAGGCGTCTCGGAGACTGGCGCGCCGCTTTGGGGTCACGACGAGCTTGCGCACGCGGTGCGAGCCGCCGACGCGCGTGGCTGGCAGGTCCAGGTTCACGCGATCGGTGACGGTGCGATCCGGCAGGCGCTCGATGCATTCGCGCAGGCGACACCCGAGCGGCGGCACCGAATCGAGCACATCGAGTCGCCGTCGCCCCTCGACATACCCCGCTTTGCCGAGCTCGGCGTCATCGCCAGCATGCAACCACAGCATGCCGAGCCCAATCGCAACCTCTTCGAGATGTGGTTGCCCAACCTCGGGGAGGAGCGTGCCGCCTACGGCTGGCCGTGGCGCTCGATCCTCCACTCGGGGGCCCGCATCGCGTTCGGCACCGATTGGCCGGTGGTGCCCCTCGACCCGGCGGCGAGCCTCCACGTGGCGGTCACGCGCCAGACCCGAGGCGGGGAGCCCGCCGGGGGCTGGTTGCCCGACCAGCGATTGAAGGTCGCCGAGGCGCTGGCCGCCTGGACCTACGGCGGAGCTTACGCAGAGCACTGCGAGGACCGGAAAGGGACGCTCGGGGATGGCATGCTGGCCGACATTGCAGTGCTCGACCGCGACGTCCTGGTTACGCCCCCTTCAGAGCTTCACGCGCTCAAGGTGATCACCACGATCGTCGGGGGCCGGGTCGTGTACGAACGCTGAAAGGCGGCCCATGGGTCCGTCCCTTCATGTACGAGTGCTGACGGGCCGGAACGCCCGGCCCGTCAGCGTGTCTTCAGATGCTTTCTTACGCCCCGGGTGCGCCCGCGGGTATGGGTTTTGGAGCGGCCGCGGTGGTGACCGGACCGCCGTGGATCGCGTGCCCACGACCGACCGCCCAGAAGACGACCGCCACCACGATCAGGAAGGCGACGACGGCAAATGTGTAGACCTCAAAGGTGGTGCGGCTGACACCGGAGGCATCAGCGCTCCAGGTGTAGGTGAAGAGACCCGGCCAGAGCGAGAAGACGGTGGCCGCGACGACCCAGAACATCGTGAGGATGACGCACACCCAGGCGCCCAGGTTGCCTCCAGGTACCACGAACGGCCGGGGCACGTTGGGGTACTTTCGGCGGAGGGTGATCAGGGCCGGGAAGATCAGGATGTACGAGAAGGTGGTGGTCGAGATGACCAGGCCCAGGACGGCGGCGAAGAAGCCATGCAGGCTGCCGCCCGTGATGAAGAAGGTGATGTACATGAAGATCGTGGCGATGATGCCCGAGGAGACGTTGACCACGACAGGCGTCCCAAAGCGGGCGGAGAAATAGCCGAGCTGCTTGGGTCCGGAGCCCGCGAGCGCGCCGATGGCCATCAGCCGGTCTGACCCCATCAGCCACGTTGTGCCACTCGACAGGAGCACGAACACGACCGCCAACCCGGCCACGTGGTTGAAGAACGGGGCGGCGCTTCCGAAAACGCTGCCGGAGGCGAACTGGTATGCGGCGACAAAGCCCCCGACGTTGCTCAGCTGATCCGAGGAAAGGATCAGGATCACGCCGACGATCGGGATCCCATAACCGAGGAAGGAAATCAGCCCCGATGCGTAGATCGCACGCGGGATGTCGCGCTGCGGGTCTTCCATCTCCTCGCTCGCGTTGGTCTGCAGCTCGAAGCCGATCCACTGGAAGACGATGACCCCGATCACGCCGATCAGGATCGTGAAGTCGGTCGGCACGAAGCCGGTCATCGAGCCGTGGAATCCATGCTGGGTGCCAGTGATGATGACGAGCAGAGCGAAGAAAAGAAGCAGCGCGATCCTGAGGAAAGCGCCCAGATTGGGCACCCACTTCATGTACCGAAGCGACAGGATGTTCATCGTCACGGCGACCCAGATGAAGAGGAAGCCGATCACGGTCTCCGCTCCCTGGTTGCCGGTGAAGCTGCTCCCCCACAGCGCGTCCAGCGCGGCGATGGCGGTCGCCGTGAGGGTCCCGCCCAGCCAGATCGGGTTGCTGAGCCAGTAGAGAACGCCGACCACCGCTCCCGCGAAGTGGCCGTATGCCAGGCGCACCCAGTCGTAGGTGGCGCCCTCGGTCGGGAAGGCGGCCCCCAGCTCGGCCGTCAGCAGGCCGTAGGGGATCAGGAATGTGACCGCTGAGACGATCAGCCAGAAGATCGCCTGCGCCCCATAGGACGACGACTGCCCGATGGTGTCGATCGCCACGATGGCGCAGACCGTAAAGAAGATCATGTCGAACCGGAACAGCGACTTCTTGAGCTTGCGCTTCTCAGCGACCAGCTCAGCTACGGCAGCTGTCTCCCCCATCCACACCCTCCCAGGTTTATGACGCAGGACTGAAATTCGCGACAATTAGAGATCCACGGCGCACCGCTGTCAAGGCGACCGCCTGATTAAGGGGAAAACGAATGGCGACCACGACCAAGCGCGAAGTGCCGGCCAGCCGCGTCGCCGAGCTGATCGCCGGCGAGGAAGAGAAGTTCCGACGGGCGCGCCCGCGCTCCCTCCAGCTCTGGACGGAGGCCCGCGAGGTGATGCCCCGGGGAGTGCCCTCCTCGTTCCAGGACGCGGCTCCGCAGCCCATCTTCATGGAGCGGGGAAAGGGAAGCCGGATCTGGGACGTCGACGGCAACGAGTACGTCGACTTCCACAACGGGTTCGGCGTCATGGTGGTCGGCCACGCCCACCCCAAGATCGTCGACGCCGTCACCCGGCAGATGGCGCTCGGCTCGCACTTCGCGCAGCCGGTCGAGAACAGCATCATCGTGGCGCGGGAGCTGAAACGACGCTTCCACCAGCCCAAGTGGCGATTCACGAACTCAGGTACCGAGTCCACTCTGGACGCGGTGAGGATCGCGCGCGGCTTCACGGGCCGGGAGCGCTTGATCAAGATCGAGGCCTCCTACCACGGACACCACGACGCGCTCATGGTCTCCGTCGAACCGCCCCGCGACCTGATGGGGGCGCCCGACTCGCCCGCGTCGGTGCCCCAGAGCGAAGGCATCCCGGCCGCGATCGTCGAGCTGACGACGGTTGTTCCGTTCAACGACCTGCCCGCCCTCGAAAAGGCGTTCGCCAAGCATCGTGACGAGGTCGCCGCGATCATCGTCGAGCCGGTGATGATGAACGTCGGGATCGTGCTGCCGGATGCGGGATACCTGGGGGCGATCAAGGAGATGGCTCACCAGCACGGCGCGCTCCTCATCTTCGACGAGGTGAAGACCGGGGCCACCATCTCGCCCGGCGGGGCGACCGAAAGGTTTGGCGTCACTCCCGACCTGGTCGCGCTGGCCAAGGCCATCGGCGGGGGCCTGCCGTGCGGCGCCGTCGGCGGCCGGGACGATGTGATGGCCGTCATCGAGGACCATCGAGTCGCCCAGATGGGCACGTTCAACGGCAACCCTCTCACGATGGCCGCCTCCAGGGTCACGCTGCTCGAGATCCTCGACGCGTCCGCGTACGCGCATTTCGATGCTCTGGCCGAGACGCTCCAGGGTGGTCTGGACGGGGTCATGGCCGAGCACGGGCTGCCCTTCCACGTGACTACCCTGGCCGCGCGCGGTGGCATCACCTACCGGGAAAAGCGGGTCCGGAACTACCGCGACTATCTCGAGATCGACAAGTCGCTCGCGTACCTCAGCTGGCTGTACCAGTGCAACCGCGGCGTCGTGATGGCGCCTGGGGCGGAGGAGAACTGGACCCTGTCGGTGCAGCACTCCATCGACGACGTTCAGCGCTACGTGGACAACTTCGCCGAGATGGCGAAAGACCTCCGGTCGTAACCGGCAGCTGATCGTGTCGCGCCTGGGCGGGATGTATGGCCCGGATGTGACCTTTCTTGGGGTGGAACGCTGCGACCTCGCGCAGCCCTCCACCCTGGAGGGAGCGGACGTCGTGATCATCGGCGCGCCCTACGACGCCGGCACCTCCTATCGGGCAGGCGCGCGTTTCGGGCCGAAGATGATCCGGACCACCGACTACCTGCCCCACGACTCTTCCCGTCCGCACCTGGCATTGAGAGTCGACCCTCTACAGGAGATGCGCGTTGTGGACGCGGGCGACATCGAGATGGCGGGCGTGGAGCAGCGCGTGCCGCTCGACGCGCTCGAGAACGCGGTCCGCATCGCGACCGCTGCCGGCGCCATCCCGATCGTGCTGGGCGGCGATCACACGATCACCTGGCCCGACGTTACGGGTGTGGCACGCGTCAAGGGCTGGGGCCGCGTCTCGGTCATCCACTTCGACGCGCATGCCGATACCGGCTCGATCCAGTTCGGGAGCCTCGTGGGCCATGGGCTCCCGATGCGCCGGCTGATCGAGTCCGGCGCGTGCCGCGGCGACCGCTTCCTGCAGATCGGGCTGCGCGGCTACTGGCCGGAGCCCCCCACGCTGCAATGGATGGCGGAGCAGAAGATGCGGTCCTTTGAGATGCACGAGGTGGTGCAGCGCGGCCTGGACTCGGTGCTGGAGGAGGCTTTCGCGATCGCAGTCGACGACTGCGATGGCGTCTTCGTGTCCGTGGATCTCGACGTCGTGGACCCAGGCATGGCGCCGGGAACGGGCACGCCGGAACCTGGCGGATTCACGGGGCGGCAGCTCCTCGACGCGGTCAGGCGGATCGCGATCGAGCTGCCGGTCGTAGGGATCGACGTGGTGGAGGTTGCGCCCGCCTACGACTCGGCCGACATCACCTCTTTCCTGGCCAACCGAGTGGTCCTGGAGATGCTGTCGGGCATCGCCTACCGGCGCAAGGGCGGGACATGGGCGACCATTCCGCCCACTCTGCTAGGCGGACGGTAGAGGCGCGACCGTAGCCTTGCCTCTATAGATACGGCCTGATCAGCTTGCCGAACTCCTCGAGCTTCGACAGCGCCTGGTCCCTGCCGTCCGGCGGCACGTACCAGATGCAGCGGTCGACCCCGGCTGCAGCCAATCGCTCTATCTCGCCCGCCTCCGCCTTCGGGTAATACGAAACGGGAATCGGCCCACGGCCTGCGGCGCGCGCCAGCTCCTGCAGCTCCGGAATGCGCTCGACCGCGTTGCCCCGGTTCGGCATCCAGCCGTCCGCATAGCGGACGACGCGTTCGAGGATCTTCGGACCACTGCCCCCGAGGATCACCGGCGGATGGGGCTTCTGTACTGGTTTCGGCCAGCACCACGTGGGTCCGAAATCGACCATGTCGCCGTGGTACTCGGCTTCGTCCTCCGTCCACATCGCCTTGATGGCCTCGACCTTTTCACGCAGCAGCTTCCACCTGGTGCTGAACTCAGTCCCATGATCTGCCATCTCTTCGCGGTTCCAGCCCGCGCCGATCCCGAAGATGAACCGACCGTTCGAGACGAGATCGACGCTGGCGGCTTCCTTGGCGGTGTGGATCGGATCGCGCTGAATGAGCAGGCAGATCCCGGTCCCGACTCGAATCGTCCTGGATGCAGTGGCGGCGACAGTGAGCGCAACAAACGGATCCATCGTATGGAAGTAGTGCTTGGGCAGGTCTCCACCGGCCGGATACGGGCTCTGCCGGCTGACCGGGATATGCGAGTGCTCGGCGACCCACAGAGATTCGAACCCGAGCTCCTCAGCGGACGGCGCAAGCTCCGCCATCGAGATCGCGTAGTCGGTCGGGAAGATCGCGACTCCGAATTTCACCTCAACATGGTGACAAATCTCGACAGCCAGGTCGGGTGCGGCCGGTCGCTAGCCCGCGAGCGACAGCCCCCGAGCGGGTGGCGCGATCCTGCTGGAGTTGGTGTCGAGGGCGGCGAGCAGAGCCGAAACGACTCGCGTGTCGAGTCGCCTGCCAGCCTCCTCCATCATCACGAGCCGCGCGTCCAACGGGGCCCTCGCCTTCCGGTAAGGCCGGTCGGATGTCAGCGCATCGTAGGTGTCAGCGGCCGCGACGATCCGCGCTTCGATGGGAATCGCCTCAGCGCCCAGCCCGTAGGGGTAGCCGCTGCCGTCGAGGCGTTCGTGGTGATACAGGACAGCCAGGAGCTCCCGCCGCGAACGGCCGTCGCCCAGGATGGAAAGGCCGATCTCCGGGTGCGACTTCATGAGCGTCCATTCGGATTGGTCGAGCGGCGAGTGCTTGCCGAGGATCTGTTCCGGGATGGCCAGCTTGCCGATGTCGTGCAGCAGGCCGGCTCGCGCCAGCACCCGAAGCTCGCTGGTCGTCATGGCCATCTGGCGTCCGATCTGGACGCACAGATGGGCCACGCGCCGGTTGTGGCCCAGCGCCTGCCGATCCTTGACCATGCGTCCCAGGACCGCAATCGCGTCCAACCACCCTCTGATCTGAGGAACCTGGTATTCAACCACTGGGGACCCTCCTTCCCAAGAGGCTTACTGGAAGTAGTTACCGATACACAACGTCTGGTTGCACAACGGTCGGAAGGTCCATTCGGGTCGCCTTCCAATTTCGCGGCGGCTACTTCGAGTAGCCAGGCGGTGCTCAGTCGGGCTCAGCGAGCTCCAGGCAGCGCGTTCCTCTGAGATCGACCCAGTAGCGGCCGCGTCCGCGCACGGCTCGCATCAGCACTTGCTCGAAGCCCGGGCAGCGCACCACCACCCCCGGCGCCTGCATGTAGACGTCGACCGGTCCCACCGCGTTGACGGCGCCGCAAGCAGCGCACGTGGTCTCGGCGCTGGTCATCTCCATCGCGAAAATTTCACGCAGCAGGCCTCCGATCGCGTTTCCATCGAGCTTCGCGTCGGACACGGCGACATCGGGCTACAGCCGGATTCGCGGCCTTAGCTCGTGGCGCTTCGCCATTCCAACGCCGGGCCGAGCTTCTTCTCGAAGAGCCCGGCAACCTCTCCCGGCTTTGGAAAGCGGCCCGCCGCCTTCTTGCTGAAGACGAGCTCGCCGTCGAGGGTGATCTCGAAACGGCCGCCACTCCCGCTCTGGAGCTCGACCGACCGCATGATGGGGGCCCAGCGGCTTAGAAGCTCTCCGGCCAGGCCCACGGCCCGGTCAAGGTAGTCTCAAGGAACGCAGTATTCGATCTGGGCTTCATGAAGCGAATTGATCATGCCGCGCGCATCCGGTTGTTCTTTGGATTGTGCTCCACCTCCGCCAGCCCCAATGCTTCGAGGAGCGGCGGCATGTACATCCCGAACCTGCCGCGCAATCCCTTCTTGAGTCCGTACCAGCCGCCGACCGGGTTCTGCGGTGACCTGCCCCACGCCTCGACGGTTCCTTCGGCCGCCGGCTTCTGCTCGTCGGCGCTGCCGAGCGGCATCCAGTCGCCGTGTTTCTTGAGCATGGCGTGGAGGTCGTCGATCGCCCGCATGTGGTAGCGGAGCTCTGTCTTGCCGACGATGCAGACGATGGCCGGTGGCTCCAGAGTCTCGTCCCGATACATCTGGAACTCAGACGACCCGCTCGGCGTCGTTAGCTGCCACGGTGACTGCTTGGTGCCGTCTCCTTTCACTTTCGCCACGCCGGGATCACACGTTCGGCAGGCGGGTGAGGCGCCAGAAGCGACCGGGCGGGTACATCGGGTCGGCGGTGACGAGCGGGACGTCGAGGTTGTAATCACCAAGAACCATGTGCTCCGCACCTTCTTGCGTGCCGGCCGGGAGCGGCTGGTCGAGGACTAGCGCCTGCGCGTCGAGACGCTGTCGCAGCACCATGCCCGGCCACTCGATTAGCTCGACATCGACGGTCGAAATGAGGTCCGTTTGCGCGCCCCACGGTGTGATGTACGTGGAAATGGTCTGGTTCTTGACGATGACCTTGCGCACGTGCAGCGCAGCTTGCATCGGTCCGATCAGCTGCTTGGCGGCCGCAAACGCAGCGGCCAGGGTCAGCTGGCCCATCACGCACCCAAAGAAGTTGATCGGTACGCCGTCCACGGAAATCTTCGCTGCGAACAAGAAGTTCGCGCCGGTGTTCAGGCCCGAGCCTGTCTTGATGCCGATGATCCCGCTCTGCCCGAGCACCTGGTCGACGTTGAAGACAGTACCCGCGACCGGGAGCTGAGCCTCTCCCATGCCGACCACCTGCGCGAACACCTCTTGTTTCATCGCGGCCATGCCCAGGGCCATCAGGTCGGTCGGCGTGCTCACCGTGCCTGGATTCGCTCCGCTCGTGTCCGCGAACTTCGTGTGCGTCAGGTGCAACGCGGCCGCCCGGGCATTCATCTTGGCGACGAACACATCGATCGAGCCGGCGTCCCAGCGCGCGGCGGTTTCGGCCAGGTTGTTCGCCGACGGGATCAACATTCCTTCCAGGAGCTGAAGCTCGGTGATCTGCTCACCCAATTGCACCGCGGCCACAGACTGCTTGTCCACGAAGTCGGCGTTGTAGTACTGGACGTCGGCGTCGGTGATGGTGATCGTCGGGCCGGTGTCGTTCAGCTTCAGTGGCTTGTCCTCGAGGATCAGCAGGGCCGTCATGACCTTGGCCACGCTGGCGGCCGGAATCGCCTGCTCGTTGCCTGAGCTCGCGATGAAGCCGAGGCCCTGGACGCCGATGGCGGCCGAGCCGCGGGCCGGCCAGGGCAGGACGGGCGGGGTGCCTGCGACCGTCTCCTCGGCCGGCGGCGCACCGGTGGCGGCCACAGCTGGAATCGGGCGGAGATAGTTCCAGGTTGCGAGGACGACGACGACCAGCAGGAGAAGTGCCCCGATCCGAAGCCGCATGCCTCGAAGAACATACGTGATGGGCGAGGGCCGACCACGGGGCGATCAATGTCCGCTGACACGGCTATCCTGCCCGGAGTGAAGGCGCTCGTCAAAGCCAAGGCCGCGCCGGGCCTTTGGCTGCAGGACGTACCCGACCCGGAGCCCGGTCCCGGCGAGGTGTTGATCCGCGTCCTGCGCACGGGCATCTGCGGCACCGACCTCCACATCGAGAGCTGGAACGAATGGGCCCAGGCGACTATCCATCCACCCCTCGTGATCGGACACGAATTCGTCGGCGAGGTGGTGCGCCTTGGCGAAGGTGTGGCGTCGGTCTACCCCGGCGAGATCGTCGGAGCCGAGGGGCACATCGTCTGCGGTCGTTGCCGCAACTGTCTGGCCGGACGGCGGGCCCTCTGCGCTAATACGGTCGGCATCGGAGTGCAGCGCGACGGCGCCTTCGCCGAGCTAATCGTGATGCCGGCGATCAACCTGTGGCCGCACCTGACCAAAATCGACCTCGACGTCGCGTCGATCTTCGACCCGTTCGGCAACGCCGTTCACACGGCGACGCAGTATCGCCTCGTCGCCGAAGACGTGCTGGTCACCGGCGCCGGGCCGATCGGGATCATGGCCGCACTGGTGGCGCGCCACATCGGCGCGCGCCATGTCGTCATCACCGACGTCAGCGACTTCCGCCTGGAGCTCGCGCGCAAGGTCGGCGTGACACGTGCGGTGGATGTCCGCACGACAACTCTTGCCCAGGTGCAGGAAGAGCTCGGCATGAAAGAGGGATTCGACGTTGGGTTCGAGATGTCCGGCCAGGCGAGCGCGCTGCGCGACATGGTCACGAACATGGCGCACGGCGGACGAGTCGCCATGCTGGGACTGCCGGACCACGAGTTCGCCGTCGACTGGTCCCAGGTCGTCTTCAAGATGCTGACCGTCAAGGGCGTCTACGGTCGCCAGATCTTCGAGACCTGGTATCAGATGTCGGTGTTCACGCAGACGGGCCTCGACATCTCGCCGGTGATCACACACCGCTTCCCGTATCGCCAGTTCGAAGAGGCATTCGCGGTAGCTCATTCCGGCAAATGCGGCAAGGTCGTGCTCGACTGGACCGCAGCTTAGAGAGAGGTAACCCAATTTGTTTGACAGCATGCGATCGCACCTGGCCGGCCAGCTCGAGCAGATCCGCAGCGCCGGGCTGGAGAAACAAGAGCGCGTGCTGATGGGCCCGCAGGGTTCAGTCGTGAGCGTGATGGACCGCGATGTGCTCAATCTTTGCGCCAACAACTACCTCGGGCTCGCCGACCACCCGGCGGTGCTGGCGGCTGCAAAACAAGCGCTCGACCGGTGGGGCTATGGCATGGCCTCCGTGCGGTTCATCTGCGGGACGCAGGAGATCCACAAAGAGCTCGAGGCGGCACTCACGGATTTTCTCGGCACCGAGGACACGATTCTCTACTCCTCATGCTTCGACGCCAATGGCGGCATCTTCGAAGCTCTCCTCGACGAAAACGACGCAGTGATCTCGGACGCGCTCAATCACGCCAGCATCATCGACGGCATCCGCCTTTGCAAAGCCAAACGCCTGCGGTATGCCAACCGCGACATGGACGACCTCGAGCGGCAGCTGAAGGACAGCGCCGGCGCCCGGTTCAGGATGGTGGTCACCGACGGCGTCTTCTCGATGGACGGTTATCTCGCTCCATTGCCGCAGATCTGCGAGCTGGCCGAGCGCCACGACGCACTCGTCATGGTGGACGACTCCCACGCCGTCGGCTTCATGGGCGCGAATGGTCGCGGCACCCATGAGCACCACGGCGTCATGGGGCGGATCGACGCGATCAGCGGAACTCTTGGCAAGGCGCTCGGCGGTGCGAGCGGCGGCTATGTCTCGGGACGCAAGGAGCTCGTTGCCATGCTCCGGCAGCGCTCTCGCCCTTACCTGTTCTCCAACTCCGTCGCTCCTCCGATCGTCGCCGCGAGCCTCGCCGTGCTCGAGCTGATCCGCACGGCCGGCGAGCTGCGACAGCGACTGCGCGACAACACGACCTTTTTCCGCAAGGAGATGACCGAGCAGGACTTCGACATCCTGCCGGGCGACCACCCGATAGTGCCGGTGATGGTGGGCGACGCCGGCCTGGCGGCGCGTATGGCCCAGTCCATGCTCGAAAAGGGCGTCTACGTGGTCAGCTTTTCCTACCCCGTCGTGCCGCAGGGAAAGGCCCGGATCAGGACCCAGGTCTCTGCCGCGCACTCCAGAGGGGACCTCGAACGCGCCGTCGCGGCCTTCGTCGAGACCCGGAAAGAGGTAGGCCAGTAGGGCAAGCACCTAGATGGAAATGTCCGGGATCAACACCACCGCACGCGGCCTGAAGCTCAAGCCGGCCGAGGCAGCTCACGCCGGACTGGTCTACGCCTCCGACGACGAACCCGGCATCCGTCGGGTGCGCAAGGGCAAAGGCTTCACGTACTTCGACCCCGATGGCAAGCGCCTTACAGATCGAGCCACCCTGGACAGGATTCGCGGCCTCGTCATCCCGCCGGCCTGGAAGGATGTTTGGATTTCCGAACGGCCGCGAGGCCACCTTCAGGCCACAGGCCGCGACGCACGAGGCCGCAAACAACCTCTCTACCACCCGACCTGGCGCGCTCTGCGTGATGCAGACAAGTTCTCGCGCATGGTCGGGTTCGCTCGCGCGCTGCCACGAATCAGGCGCCGCGTCGCTCGTGACCTGGGGCTGCCGGGCCTGCCCCGCGAGAAGGTGGTCGCGACCATCGTGAGGTTGCTGGAGATGACCTTTGCGCGGATCGGCAACGAGGAGTACGCGCGGGACAACGGCTCATTCGGCCTCACCACGCTTCGCGACCGGCATGTGACCGTCAGCGGTTCCAGCGTGCGATTCCTGTTCAAAGGCAAGAGCGGGCGCGAGATCGAAGTCGGCGTGACGAACCGGCGTGTTGCGAGGGTGGTCAAGCGATGCGAGGAGCTTCCGGGCCAGATGCTGTTCCAGTACGTCGGCCCCGACGGCGAACGTCACAAGGTCCATTCGGACGATGTCAACCAGTACCTGCAAGAAGTGAGCGGTGACGATTTCACCGCGAAGGACTACCGCACGTGGTCAGCCACAGTCCTGGCCATTGGGGCTCTACGCGATGTGGCGCGTTTCGAGTCTGATGCGGAGGCCAAGCACAACGTGGTGGCGGCGATCGACAGCGTCGCGCGAAGGCTTGGACATACGCGCGCCGTGTGCCGCCGTTCGTACGTCCACCCACGGGTGATCGACACCTATATGGATGGGTCGCTCGAGAGCATCCTGAGCGTCGTGTCGAGCAAGGCCTATCGAAACCTCAAGGCTGACGAGGTGGCCGTCCTCGCCTTGCTGAAACGCAAAGTGCCGGCGAAGGTCGCTAAGGTCGCTTAGTCGGCCGAGGGCCGCTCAATCAATCGACACGAACCTCCGAACCGTCCTGCGCCCAGCGCGTGTGGTAGGCGCCATCGCGGTCGATGCGGTGGTAGCCGTGAGCGCCGAAGTAGTCGCGCAAGCCCTGGATGAGGTTGGCCGGACCGCGCGATCGCCGGTAGCCGTCGTAATAAGCCAGCGATGAGGCGAACGCGGGGATCGGCACGCCCTGGTCGACGGCGTGCTTGATCACAGAGCGCCACGCCGGCTGCGCCGATGCAAGCGCTTGCTGGAAGAAGGGGGCGAGCATGAGATTCGACAGGTCAGGAGACTGCGCGTAGCTGTCCTTGATGCGGTCCAGGAACGCCGCACGGATGATGCAACCACCGCGCCAGATCGTGGCCAGCGCGCCGAGGTCGAGATTCCAACCGAACTCGGACGATCCGGCCCGCAGGTGCTCGAATCCCTGGGCATAGGCGACGATTTTCGACGCGTAAAGGGCGTCGCGCACATCGTCGATCATCCCTGCGTCGGATCTCGCCGGGACACCGGCGGGGCCCCCAAGGATCGTGGACGCCTTTACGCGATCCGCCTTCTGGCTCGACAGCATCCGAGCGAACACCGCTTCAGTGATTCCGGTCAAGGGCACGGCCAGCTGGAGCGCCGACTCGCTCGTCCATCGCCCGGTGCCCTTCTGTTCAGCCTCGTCTTCAATCACATCAACCAGCGCCGACCCGGTCATTTCGTCGCGCTTGGCGAGCACGTTGGCCGCGATCTCGATCAAGTAGGACTGCAGCTCGCCCTGGTTCCATTCACGAAAGACTGCCGCCAGCTCGGCAGGCGTCATGCCGAGCATCTGGCGCAGGAAGTCATAGGTCTCCGCGATGAGCTGGATGTCGGCGTACTCGATTCCGTTGTGCACCATCTTCACGAAGTGGCCCGCCCCATCCGGGCCGATGTAGGTGCAGCACGGAGTTCCATCGACCTTGGCCGAGATCGCGGTCAGCATCTCCGCCACACGCTCGTAGGACGCGCGAGTGCCGCCCGGCATGATGCTCGGTCCGCGCAGCGCGCCCTCTTCCCCGCCTGACACGCCGGCGCCGATGAACCCGAGCCCTGACTTCTCGACAGCCGCCGCGCGGCGGCGTGTGTCGTGGAACAGCGAGTTCCCGCCGTCGATGATCGTGTCGCCAGGTTCCAGCACCTTCGACAGAGAGTCGATCGCCTCGTCGACGGCCGCGCCGGCTTTGACCATGAGGAGAATCGCACGTGGCGGCTTGAGGATTCGAGCGAGCTCCTCGAGCGAGCCCGCAGGCCGGAAGTCGGCTTCCGCCGCGTGCGCCGCCATGAAGTCATCGGTGCGCTTGCGCGTTCGGTTGTAGACGACCACCCGCGCACCGTGGGACGCAAGGTTGCGAGCCAGGTTCTCGCCCATCGTCGCCAGCCCAACCACCCCGATCTCGTGCTCAGCCATAGGCACACATTACCTAAGGAACCCATAGGAACCGAGGGGCAGGCCCCCTGCCATCTGCACGGCGACGCAGGGCGATTCGCCTGCCACGCTGAGATCGGAACGCGATTGAGCATCCGATTGCCGGCTTCGTGGGGCGGAGCCCGGGATACAAACGTCTTCTTGTGGGCGGCGGCGGCTACCGTCCTCGTGGTCGTCGGATTTGTCGCGTGGATGGGGCTCAGGATCGGGGGAGACCGGATCACGATCGCCGTCGACGATATAGGCGAAGGCGTGGCTGCGTTGATCGCGGCCATCTGCTGCGCCCTGGCCGCGAGGCGAAACACAGCCCGGGCGCGGCTTGGCTGGACGCTGCTGTCGGCTTCCGCCGCCACCTGGTGCGCGGGCGAGGTCGTATGGTCGGTTTACGAGGTGGGCCTCGGCGTCAGCGTGCCCTATCCATCCGCCGCCGACGCCGGCTTCCTCGGGGCGATTCCTCTCGCGGCGGCCGGCGTCCTGGCCTTCTTCTCACCTCCCCGAGGCACCTCGACCAGTTTCAGGCTGTGGCTGGACGGCGCGATCATTTTCTTGGCGTTGTTCTTCGTGAGCTGGACACTGGGCCTGAAGATCGTTTTCGAGGACGCGTCTACTCCTCTGCTCGAAAAGGTCGTCAACCTCGCCTACCCGGTCGGCGACATCGTCATCGGAACCATCCTGGTGCTCGCCATCCGTCGGGCCAGGGACGAGGCGCACGGGCGCTTGCTGTTGGTCCTTGGTGGGCTGGCCGCCACCTCTCTGGCCGACACCACTTTCGCGCTCCTGAACGCGAACGGCACGTACGGTCCGATCGGAAGCGTGCTCGACGCCGGCTGGGTGGCCGGCTACCTGATGATCGGGCTGGCTGCGCTGTGGCCGGGGGTGAAGCGCGCAATCGTGGAAGACGACGCGATCGACATCTGGCAGCTCGCGCTGCCCTGGGTGGCGATCCTTCTTGTCGGGCTGACCGCGATCGGGATGGCCATCACCGGAAACACGATCGGACCCATCCGGACCTTCCTCTTCGGCGTCATTGCAATCCTCGTCACGGTCACCCAGGTTTACGCACACAACGAGTCCAGGTCACTGTTGATCAAGACCAAGCAGTACGCCGCCACCCTCAACGAGATCATCCTGTACGCGCCTCTCGGCGTGGTGCGGATCGGTGTCGACATGACCATCATCCAGGCCAACCCTCGGCTGGCAGACCTTCTCCGCAAGCCGGAAGATCAGATCGTCGGAACGCGCCTCGCCTCGTACCTGCCGCCCGACGAGGCGGTCCGAGCTCAAGAGCAGCTCGACGCCCTTTCGAACAGCTCGGCAACCGCAACCGAGTCCGAGACCGAGGCTGTGCGCGGCGACGGCACGAGCATCTGGCTTCACTGGAGCACGACCGCCGTCCACCGCCCCGACGGAGCAGTCGATTACTTCATCGCGATGTTCGACGACACGACCGCCAGGCACCAGGCCGAGGTGGCGGCGGTGTCGAACATCAGCGTGCTCGAGCGGCTGAACCGCCTGAAGAGCGAGTTCCTGACCATGGTCAGCCATGAGATTCGCACCGCCTTGGTGGGAATCCAGGGCTTCAGCGAGGTGCTGCGAGACGCCGCCGACCTGGACCTGCCTACAGTCAAAGTCTTCGCGGGCGACATCTACAACGACGCGCACCACCTTGACGAGATGCTGGATCGCATGCTCGACCTGGATCGGATCGAGGCGAACAAGGTCGACGTGCACCTGGTTTCGGTGGACCTGGGGGCTGCGCTCCACGAGGCGGTCGACCAGGCGAACGCATCAGGCGCCAAGCACACGATCACGTCCGACATCGACGCGGACCTTCCTGCCGTTGCGGGCGACGCGGCCCGGCTGAGACAGGTGATCGAGATCCTGTTCAGCAACGCGTTCAAATACTCGCCGGCCGGCAGTGAGGTCAACGTGTCTGCGCACCGGCTGCCCGGTCAGGTCCTCGTCAGCGTCAAGGACCATGGCGTTGGCGTGCCGCCTGACTTCGACGAGAAATTGTTCGCGCGCTATCAGTGGAGCGCGAACAACCCGACGACCAAAGTCATGGGCACCGGGCTCGGACTTCCTCTTGCGAGGCAGATCGTCGAGATGCACGGCGGGCGAATCTGGTTCGAGAGCAAAGCGGGTGCCGGTTCGGAGTTCCACTTCTCGGTGCCTGTGCAGTTCACGAGGTCAGCGCCACTAGAGCTGACGGTGGACAAGGCGCCGCTCGCGCTGGCGGGTTAGAGGCGCCGCTAAGCGTCCGCTGCAGGGTCGGCAGTGATGATCAGCTTGCGGGTGCAGGCCGCGGCATCCGCCGCCATCCGCGTGGCGTCTGACTTGAGCAGCACGCCGGCGAGCTTTCCATCCGATGTCGTGATCGGGACGCTCTCCAGCGAGTGCTCGACCATGTAGTCGGCCATCTCCTTCATCGATACATAGGGACGAAACGTGCTCGGCCCCGGACGCATTGCCTGCTCGACGGCCAGGTTGGGGTCCATCTCCAGCTGTTTCGACCTCAGCAGGCCGAGCACGACTTGCTCTGCGTCGACCACCACCGCGACTTCGAGGCCTGATCGTTTCGCGCGGTCTCTCGCGTCGCCAAGAAGGTCTTTCAGGCCGCAGACAGCCGCATCCTTGCGCGACGCCTCACCCGCGCGAGGACACTTCGAGTTCTCACCTTCGGTCGGGAGGCCGGCGGCAAGCCAGTCCAGCTTGCCCGCCTTGTACTCAAAGATTCCGTCGAACCCGAGACTCTCGAGCCGCGCCGCGGCCCTGGGCGCCATGTCTCAAGCCGAATCCCAGCAGTAGACGATCACTGGCCGGTTGCGATCGAGCTGGTCGGCCTCCTGGTCGAGCTGCCGGAGCGGATGGCTTACAGCCCCCGGAAGGTGATCCTCCTCGTACTCCTTCGCGGGCAGTACCTCGACCAGCTGCGCACCGCGCTTGACCATCTCCTGGACCGCCTCGCGATCGATCAGCGTTGACACAGGGACATCCTACGGTCGTACGTCATAGAGCTTTGCGAGGTCCGCCGGCAGGGTGAGCAGAGGATCGAGCTGGGGCACCAGGCCGCCGGCCTGCAGCGCTCGCACCACCAGTCCCGAACAGATCTCGTGACCGCGCCGCATCAGCCGCACCGGCCAGCCAAACAGCAGGTAGAGGCCCGCCCCGAACATCTCGAGAAAGCCGAACCCCTGGCCGACCTGGGCCATGGCGTAGGCGACGGCGCGCTCCCTTCCTTGCCCGGAGAACTCCGCGCCCAGACGCACCAGGTGATACTCGTGGGCCCGATACGTCGAGATCGGGTTCTGGCGGACGCCTGCGATCTCCGCCTCGACCAGCGCTCCTTCCGCGTCGACGATCAGGGCGATGTGACTCCAGTGCGCGTACGGCGCGTCAGCGCCCCGGAAACGACGTTTCTGCGCCTGGCTGATCAGCCGGGCGATGACGTGGTTGCGATGGGCAAGGATGAAGTCGCCCGGCACAAAATCCGTTGCCTCTTCGCCCGGCCCATAACGCTCTGCGGTTGCCATTTGTAAGGGGTTAACCCCTGAGCCGCCCCTTCACCAGGTGCGTGTGACCTTGTCCAGAGCCCTCGGCCGGTCGGGGTCGGTGCCACGCGCCAGGGCGACGCGATGTGCCAGCAGCTGGCCGAGCACCGCCAGGGTCAGCGGGGTGAGCTCTTCAGGCAATCCCGAGTCGAGGCTCACGGTCGCATCGGCGGGGCCGTGGTCGCCGGCGCCGTCGAGCAGACGGACGACGCGGCAGCCCTGGTCGGCCAGCCGCCTGCCGATCGACTCCATGTCGGCCGACGCCTGCCCGCGACCGTCGACCAGCACCACCGGGAGGCCCGGCTCGACGACGGCGATCGGTCCATGCTCGAAATCCGCGACGGACCATGCCCGGGCCAGCACGTAGCTCAGCTCGGTGAGCTTGAGCGCGATCTCCTCCGCCGTCGAGAAGTTGAACCCGCGGCCGAGGACGATCGCCCGCGGACCAAGGAGCGCCGGGACGAGGCGATCCAGCTCGTGGTCCTGCTCCAGGGCCGCGGCCAGGGCCGGCGGCACCTGGCCGAGGGCAGCCTCGAACGAGGGATCAGGATCCATGGCCTGCGACAGCAGCGCGAGAGCCAGGAGGCTCGCGAGGTAGCTCTTGGAGGCGGGAACGCTGAGCTCGGGCCCTGCGCCCAGCGGAAGGTGAAGCTCGGCCGCTCCAGCCAGGCGGGATTCAGCGTCGTTGGTGACCGCGATCGTCACCAGGCCCTGGCGTCCGGCCTCTTCGATCACGGCGACGACGTCCGGAGTCGAGCCCGACTGCGAGATGCCGATGACGCACTGACCTTCGAGGTTGGGCGGTCTCCCGTAGAGGGTGAAAAGCGATGGCGCGGCGAGCGTGACCATCATGTGGTTGCGAACTCCAAAGAGGTACTTCGCATAGAGCGCGGCGTGGTCCGAGCTGCCACGCGCAGCGATGACGAAACCCCGCGCGTTCGAGGCTCGAACCCGCGAGGCGATCGACGCCACCACTCCTCGGGTTTCGGCCAGCATGCGCAGCGCGAGCAGCGGCTGCTCGCCGATCTCATCTCGAAAGCGACTCATTCGTGAGCCTCAGTGTGCGGCGGCTTTCTCGCGGTCTCTCAGGATGCGACGCAGGATCTTGCCGGTGGCCGATTTCGGGATCTGGTCCACCACCTCGATGCGCCGGATCTTCTTGTGGGGAGCAACCCGAGCCGCGACGAATTCGATGATCTCGTCAGGATCCTGCAGCTGCTTCAGCACCACGAAAGCCTTCGGCACCTCCTCGCCCTCGCCGTCGAGCACTCCGATGACCGCGACATCTGCGATGTTCGGATGGGACAGCAGAAGCGCCTCGAGCTCGGCGGGAGCCACCTGGAATCCCTTGTACTTGATGAGCTCCTTGAGGCGGTCGACGATGAAATAGCGGTCGTGGTCGTCGATGTGGCCGATGTCACCCGTGTGGAAAAATCTCTCGGAATCGATCGAGCTCCTGGTCGCCTCCTGGTTGTTCAAGTAGCCCTTCATGACCTGTGGGCCCCGAATCCAGATCTCACCATCCACGTTCCGGCCGAGCTCCTTGCCGGTGGCGACGTCCACGATCTTGCATTCCGTATTCGGAACGCTCGACCCGACGGAACCAGGCACAGGCGTCTCGTTGTCGGCCACGATGTGGGAAACCGGGCTGGTCTCGGTCAGGCCGTAGCCCTGGCTGAGGCGGCACCCGATTCGGTCGCTGGCCGCTCGCGCGGTTTCGGCGTCCAGGGGCGCCGCGCCGGAGAAAGCGCGCTGCACTGAGGAGAGGTCGTACTTGTCGATCGCCGGGTGCTTCGCGAGCAACACGACGATCGGCGGCACGAGGAAGAAACGCGTCACCTTGTAGTCCTGCACGGCCTGGAGGCACGGCTCGAGCTCGAAGCGCGGCATGGTGACCAGGGTCACGCCGTGGTACAGCCCCTGGTTCATGATCACGGTCATTCCATAGATGTGGAAGAACGGGAGGAACGCCATGAACTTCTCGTCTTCCGAGATCTCCAGGCACGCCGACGTCTGCACCAGGTTGGCGACCAGGTTCCGGTGCGTGAGCATGACCCCTTTCGAGAAGCCCGTCGTTCCACTCGAATACGGGAGCGCGACGACGTCGTTCGCGGGATCGACGTTCACGACAGGGGCCTTGCCGTCGCCGATCAAGGATGCGAAAGAGACCGCCCCTTCGGCTTCGCCGAACACGATGATCTCCTCGACCTTCGATTTCGCCGCCGCCTCCTGAGCCTTGCCGACCAGCGCTGGAATGGTGATCAGCAGACGCGCGCGCGAGTCGTTCAGCTGGAACGCGATCTCGTCGGCCGTATAGGTCGGGTTGAGGGTGGTGTTCACGCCGCCCGCGGTGGCGACACCGTGGAAGGCGATCGGATATTCCGGCAGGTTCGGAGACATGATTGCCAGCACATCTCCCTTGCGAAATCCGCGCGCATGCAGCCCGGCCGCCAGCCCGCGGACGCCATCAGCGATCTGCCGGAAGGTGTGCGAACGACCGCTTCCCGCCTCGACGATGGCGACCTTGTCGCCGAGCCGGTCAGCCTTGCCCAGCACGAACGGGGTGAGCGCGACGTCAGGGATCACCACGTCCGGATGAGGGCTTTTGAAGATCACAGCCCTGTGAGTCTATGTCCCCGGCTGCTTCACCGGTTCGGCATCCGCCGCCGGCTGCTGGCGCTGAAGGCTGTCGGCGTTGCGGATGCCGGCGGCGTTGACCAGGGCGCCCACCATGAGCAGGCCGGCGCCGACGAACATTGCGAGGTGAAGGGAGGAGGTGGACGCAGAGTGCACCACCGCCACCAGGTGTGGATCGGGAGGCGTGTTGAGCGGGCTGACCCGGTCGCGAAAGCTGGTGGACGACACGTCGACCCCGGGCAGCTTTGACGCCAGCAAGGCATAGAAGTCCGCCGTGAGAAAGATGAAGATCAACGCGCCCGCGAGCTGAGGTCCGACGCGGGAGATCGCGTTGTTGATCGCGGATCCGACACCCGAGTTTTGCACCGGCACAGAAGTCATGAGGGCCGTGGTCAGCGGAGCCACCATCATCGTCAGGCCGAGCCCGAAAATCAACGAGCCGGGCAGAAAATCGACCACGTAGGACAGGGTGGGAAGGTAGGTGGCCGGGTCGCCGGGCTGCAAGTGCCACGGCGTACTTGTGACCGGCACACGGGCGTACCAGAGGACCCCGAGCGCCATGATCGCGGGTCCGACGGCCATGAACCATCGCGGCCCGTAACGAGCGGCCAGCGCTCCGAACCGGCGCGAGAAGAAGATGAGGAAAAGGGAGCCCGGAATCCCGCCCGCCCCTGCGGCGGCTGCGGTGTACCCGAGAGTCCCCTGTTGGAACAGGGACAGGTAATAGAAGGTGACGGCGAGGGCGCCGTAGATCAAGAGCGTCGAGATGTTGGTCACCGTGAAGTTGCGGGAACGAAAAAGCTCCGGCGGGATCAGCGGATGCGCCGCGCGCATCATCCAGACTGGCAGGGCGGTCATGCCCAGCACGCCCACGGCCAGCGCGATGTATCCAATCGGGTCGCGCCATGCCCGCTGCTGTCCATAGATCGCGCCAAAAGCGAGGCCGCCGACGGCAAGCGCGACGATGACCGCGCCGATCCAGTCGAAATGCGCGGTCGCCTGCTCATCTCGGCTTTCCGGCACGTGCTTCCAGGTCGCCCATACGGCCACGACCACCAGCGGGACGTTGATGAAGAAAGCCGCCCTCCAGGAGATCGTGTCGACCAGCAGCCCGCCGACGACCGGCCCGAGGATCGCCGTCGCTCCTGAGGCGCCGGCCCACGTACCAAATGCGCGCCCCTGCTCTTCGCCCGAGAAGTTGGCCGTCAGCAGGGCCAGCGACCCTGGGACCAGGAACGCACCGGCGACGCCCTGAAAGATGCGAAACAGGACCAGCAGCTCCATGCTCGGAGCCAGCCCGCACAGCACGGATGTCGCGCCGAAGCCGGCGAGGCCGTATAGGAACATGCGGCGCCTGCCGTAGAAATCGCTCAGGGCGCCCGCAAGGATGATGAGTGAGCTCAGGGTCAGCAGGTAGGCGTTGTAGACGTACGCCTGGCCTTCGAGAACCCCGAGAAAGGAGCGCGGAAGGTCCCGACCAATGCGCGGCAGCGCGACGTTCACGACGGTCGAATCGAGGAAGACGATTCCTGAGCCAAGGACGGCTGCGACCAGGATCCAGCGTTTGGCGGTCAAGGTGACAACTCTAGAAGTCCCTGCGGCCCATGAAATGCTCGAGCACATCGGGCCTGGACAGCTCGTACAACGCGAGGCGATGGCCGCCCGTAGTGACGAACGATGAAGCCGCTCCCATCGGGAGCTCGACCGCGTGCTGCTTCTTTAGGCCTCGCCTCTTGAGCTCGGCTGTCGCCTTGCGCAAATCCGCGACGCGGTAGACGAGGATGGGGCGATCGCCGTCGAGGTGATCCGCCAGCAGCAGGTGTGGAGGGCCGCCGGCCAGCTCGACCATGGCCACGCGGGCCCCCATCCCTTCGACGGCGAAACCCACGCGGCCGCCGAGGACATCGATGAAGAAGCGCATGTCGGCGGCCACGTCGCGGCTGGGCGTGTACAGGTAGTCCAGCTGTTCGAAGGCGCCCGCCTCTGCCGGCTTCTTGCTCGAGCGCGAACTCAGTAGGCACCTCGACTGCGTGACGCAGAGTCTGCAAGGTCGTGCCCTAGCGCTCGGCGCTCGTGTGGCATCAGCAAATTCTGTGTCGCACGAGATACTGCGGCAACGCGCACCTTTCCGAGACACCCAAATTGGAAGGGCCCCCGCTAAGCCACGGCGGGAACACTCTGGCTTCGTAGGGGATCAGGCGCCTAGGATTCAGCCGGCTTGAGTTTCCTGGCGGTTGCCCCTCTCATCGCGGCCTGCTTGTTCGGGCTGATCTCCGGTTTCAACGACGGCGGAAATCTGCTTGCGTCATTCACTTCGGGCCGCGTCATCACGCCACCCATGGCCGCGGCACTGCTGCTCGTCAGCCTCGCCGGGCCGGTGATCATCGGGACGGCGGTCGCGCGAACCATCGGGACCAACGTCATCGACCTGCGCGGCCAGGGCGAGCTCGGCTTTGTCCTGATCGTCCTGTCAGCCCTTGCCATCGTCCTGATGTCATGGCGATTCGGCATTCCGACGAGCATGACCCTCGCGCTGGTCGGCGGAATGCTGGGATGGGTGCTGGCTTCGGGCGGCCACTCCGTAGTGAAGTGGGCCGGCGTCGCGCGCGTCCTCGTCGGGATGCCGGTGTCGGTGCTCGGTGGCGGATTGCTGGCGCTGGCGGTCTACTGGGCGATCCGGCGTCTGTTCGGCACGCGGGCGCATGCCGACTTACTACGAGTGGCAAGGCTTCAGCTGCTTACCGCCGCCGTCCAGTCGTTTGCGTATGGAGCCAACGACATGGAGAAGACGGTTGGGTTGATCGCGGTCGGCATCGCGATGGCCAATCAACATCGAGAGGTGGCGTTTTCGAGCCCGCTGCCTATCATTGGCGCATTCGGATTCTTTTACGTTGGTGCACTCGTCGGCGGCTGGCGCGTGGCTAGTCGAATCGGGTTTGGAGTCCTCAAGGTCCGCCCGGTCCAGGCGCTTGCGCAGCAGGTCGCAAGCGGCAGCGTGGTGGCTGTGCTCGCCGCGGCCGGCGCGCCGGTGAGCATGACGCAGACCATCGATGGCGGGCTGGTTGGCGTCGGCGCGGCGCAGCGCGCGTCATCGGTGCGTTGGGGAATCGTGCGCGAGCTCCTGTTCAGCTGGTTGCTGACGCTGCCGCTGGCGGTCGCGCTGGCAGCTGCGCTGCACTTCGCCGTCAGGCTTCTCGGAATCGCACCATGAGCATCGGCCGAACCTTCAAGGCCCTCGGCCGGTCCAACGACCGGCGCTTCGTCCAGCTTCTTTCGGAGCAGGCGGACCTGACCATCCGGGCGCTGCAGGCGCTCGAGAAGTTCGGCCGCCAGCCCACCGCGAACGAGGACCTCATTCAAGAGATCAAAGAGATCGAACGCGAGGGCGACGCCAAGCGAAGGATCCTCATCGATGAGCTCGCCCATACGTATGCGACGCCATTCGACCGCGAAGACCTCTTCGCGCTCTCGCGCGCAATCGACGACATCCTTGACGCGGCCAACGAGACCGCGATCGAACTGTCGATCTACAAGATCGCGCCCCCGGAAGGGCTGCACGAGATGGCGGTCGTCCTGGTCGAAGGCGCCCGCCACATACGAGCGTCGGTCGGAGAGCTGCTCGACCATCCGGGCGTCGCCTCCGAGCACGCGGTGAGGGCAAAACGATCGGAAAACCGCATCGACAGCCTTTACCACCAGGCGGTGGGGACCCTCTTCGACAGCGGCGACGAGATCAGCCACATTCTCAAGTCGAGGGAGATCTACCGGCACATCAAGAACTCCGCGGATCGAATCGACCGGGCGGCCGACGACATCTCCGTGATCGTGATCAAGCGAAGTTAGCTGTCTCCCCTCCGTGGCGCGAAGCGCCGGGTTGGGGGCGATGCAAGCTGGTCTCAGCGCTCATTTCAACGCGTTCGGCAGCCCGGGCCTCCAGAGGTGGGCGACCTGCACAACGATCACCGCGACGATCACGAGCACCCCACCCAGCACCTGGACGAGCGACAGCCTGTCCCCCAGCACGACCACCGCGAGGAAAACGGTCACCACCGGTTCCCACGTACTGAGGAGCGCTGCGCGGGCCGCCCCGATCCGCGGCAGCCCGGCCAAGAACAGCGAGATGGCGATCATCGTCGGGATCAACGCGATGCCGACGCCGACAGCCCATCCGCCCGCGTTGCGGGGGAAGGCGAGCTCGTGGTTGAGCGCGGCCAGCACGCAGAACGCCAGGGCCGCGCCGGTCATGATGACCGCGCTTGCCGCCACGGCCGGCACAGACGTCATCACACGCTCGCCGATCAGGATGTAGCCCGTATATATGGTCGGCGAAGCGATGGCCAGTAGTAGCGGCCACCCCAGCGCCCACGAGAGGTGAAACTCCGCGCCGCCAACCAACAGAGCCACGCCGGCGAAGCTCATCGCCAGCGCCACGCCGTGCCATGCCGAAACCGCGCGGCGAAGAAACAGCCACCCCGCGATCACAACGAGGCTCGGGTAGATGTAAGCGATGAGCACGACGAGCGACGCATCGAGGGATCGCAGGGCGATGAAATAGGTCAAGGACTGGCCCGTGTAGATGACGGCGCCCAGGCCGAAGAGCGTGAGGAGCCGGCTGCGGCGGAGCCGCAGGGGGTTCTGTCCCAGCAACAGGGCGAGAACGATCATCCCGATCGCCGCGAGAAGAAATCGGAACGCGAGAGTCTGCTCGGTACCGAGTCCGGAGGCGTAGCCGAGCTTCGCGAAGATCGCGAGCGTCCCAAAGGCGGTCGCGGAACCCAGCACCATCCCGGTGCCGGCCCACTGCTCTCTGTGCGCAGCCGGCGCGGCGACGCTCGTTTCTACGGTCAAAAGGTTTCTAGGGCCAAAAGGTTTCTAGGGCCAAAGCAGGTGGCCGAGCACCATCCCGATGACCACCGCAAGGGCGTAGGTGATTCGGGGGAGGCGGCGGACGAATGACCGCACGCCGTTGCTCATCGGGTCGCGTCCCTGCCTCAGCGCGATCGACTCTTCGAGCATCAATAGAAACGCGACGAGAGCAAATGCGGTCGCGATCAGCGACAGGATCGCCTGGGGACTGAAGTTCACTTCGGTTGATCGGCGGGGGACGTACGGCCGTAGGCCGGACCCCACAGGAAATGGCCCAGGAGGATGCCGACCACGACCGCGATCACAAACGCGAGTCCCGGGTAGGAGTGAATGGCCGGCCGGACGTAGTCGGTGATCGGCTTGTGATTGGTGAGGAGCGCCCAGCTCTCGAAGGCAAGCAGGAGGGTGATCACGCCGAAAAGCGCCGCGACCAGCCATGAAAAGAGATTGCCGATCACGAGTCGCATGCTCACCATCGCGTGACCACGACCTTCTTGCGGGTGTAGAAGTCGATGCCGTCCGTGCCGTGAACATGGAGATCGCCGTAGAACGAGCCTTTCCAACCGGAGAATGGAAAGAACGCGAACGGTTGCGCAATCGGGACGTTGATGCCGGTCATGCCGGCCTCGACGCGCTCCCGAAACTCGCGGGCGGCGCGGCCCGACTGCGTGAAGATCGTCGCCATGTTTCCGAGCGCCATCCGGTTCGCCTGCGCGATCGCCTCATCGAGCGTTGCGACCCGCGCGAATGACAACACGGGGCCGAAGATCTCCTCATGGCCGACGGCCATGTCAGCGGTGACGCGATCAAGGATGGTCGGACCGAGGAAGAATCCAGGCCGCGACATCTCCCCGCGTCCGTCCACGACCAGCTCGGCGCCCTCCGCAACCCCCTTCTCCACGTAAGCGGCCACGCGGTCGCGGTGGTCGGCGCGGATCAGCGGGCCGACCTGCACGCCGGCCTGATCGCCGGGGCCGACCACCATCTTCAAAGCGGCGTCCCTCAAGGGGTCCAGAAGTCGATCGGCGGCCTTGCCGACGGCCACCGCGACCGAACCCGCGAGGCATCGCTCCCCCGCGTTGCCGAAAGCCGAGTTGAGGATCGCCGGGACGGTGATCTCCGGGTCGGCGTCTGGCATGACGACGATGTGGTTCTTGGCGCCACCCAGGGCCTGGACGCGCTTCCCATTGGCTGCCGCTGTCTGGTAGACGTGCTTCGCGACCGGCGCCGACCCGACGAACGAGATCGCGTTCACGCCCGGATGCTTTAGCAGCGCATCAACCGCGTCGCGAGCGCCGTGAATCACGTTGAGCACTCCTTCGGGGAAGCCGGCTTCGAGGAAGATCTCGGCGAGCCGCTGTCCGCCCAGGGGCGTGCGCTCAGAGGGCTTGAGGACAAATGTGTTGCCGGCGACGACCGCAAGAGGAAACATCCACAGCGGGATCATCACGGGGAAGTTGAAAGGAGGAATGCCGGCGCACACTCCGACCGGGTATCGATAAAGGTCCTGGTCCACGCCTCCCGAGACGTCGCGCAGCGTGCGGCCCTGAAGCAGTGTCGGGGCACCACAGGCGAAGTCGACGACCTCGATACCTCTGCGTACCTCGCCTCGGGATTCGTCCAGCGTCTTGCCGTGATGCCGCGTGACGATCGCGGCCAGCTCCTCGAAGTGTTCTTCGAGCAGAGCTTTGAAGCGAAACATGAGCCGCACCCTCTCCATGAGAGCCGTCCGAGACCACGTCGCATAGGCCTCGGCCGCCGCCTGCACGGCTGCGTCGACCTCGCGGCTCCCAGAGAGCGGCACCTGCTCGATGACCTGGCCCGACGCGGGGTTGTAGACCGGCAGACTCTCCGTGCCGTCAGGCGGGACGCGCCATTGCGAGCCGATCAGGTTGGGAATCAAACGCGCGCCCTCCTAAGTGCGTGGACCGCCGGCCTGGTCGGCCTCGCCGGCCTGGCTGGTTCGAGTGCTCATGATCGCACCGTCCACCGACAGGCCAGGGCGCCGCCGGACCATCGGCGCGGCAGGGCGCCGCCGGACGAAGACCGCGGCGATGACGGAGGCGAGCAGGGCGGCCACCGCGTACGCATAGAAGGCGGCCTGGATCCCGGCGACCGACCAGACCAGGCCTCCCAGAATCGGGCCGATCGTGATGCCGACATTCTCGAACTCTCCGAACAGCCCCATGAACAGCGCGTGCCGCCGACGCGGCATCGACTCGGCCATCCAGGCGGTCGCGGCCGGCCAGATGAGCGCGGCGCCGAGGGCGCGGACGGCCGCCCCCGCGATCACCTGCACAAAGTTGCCAGACGTCGAGTAGATGAGGAACCCGATCGCGGACAGGATCCCACCGGCGACCATGGTGGGGCGGCGGCCCCAACGGTCTGAGGCGCTTCCGCCTGGGACCAACAGCAGCCCTCCGATCAAGCCGACGGCGAGCATTGCGGTGCCTGCGCTCGCGGCGGAGAGCTGGAGATGCGTCGTGACGAGCAGCGGCAGCAAGGCGAGCTCCCCGCCGGCTCCGATCTGAATCAAGAGAACCAGCGATGCCGTCACCGCCAGGATCCGCAGCACGCCACCACCCGCGCGCGACTCCTCGCTGCGCGCCTCGTCGTCAGCCGCCCAGGCGCCGTGTTGGGCGGCATGCGAGTAACCCTTGAAGACGCAGACGGCGAGCAGCGCCGAGCCGAGCGGCAGCACCGAAGCGGCCAGGATCACGCTGCGGATCGGCAGGTGTTCGATCAGCTGGCCGCCCGCACCTGCGCCGACCGCTTCTGCGATCACCCATGACGCGGCGAGAAGCGCGAGCCCTGTGGCGCGGAGGCGACTCTGCAGCGCGGTGCCGAGGTAGGACCGGGCGATCGGCCCGATCGCCACCATCATCCCGGAGGCGAGAAAGTAGCTGGCCGCGATCAACGCGATGGAATCGACGCGTGCGAGCAGGACGATGCATGCCGCGTACAGCAGCTGCGAGACGACCAGCGGAGCGCGGTAGCCGGCGCGATCAGCAAGGATGCCCCAGAGCCATTCGAAGGCGAACATCCCGAATCCGTACATCGACAGCGACAGGCCGATCTGGTTGGGGCTCGCTCGGAGCTGGCGGAGCTCGAGGGGAAGGCAGATCTGCAGAAGTCCGGTGGCCAGGGTCGCGAATGTCATGGCCGCGATCAGAGCGCCGCTCCTGCTGCGGATCAGGGCTTCGGGTTGGGCCGGCGCGTGGCGCGATTTCTTGTCGTCGATGGCCGGCATACGGTATCTCAGCGGATCAGCGACGAATTGGACGCGCGCGTGCCGAGCAGCAGGAGCTAGCCCGGGAGCCAGCTGGGCGCCGCGCGCAGCCCGTCGATGGCCCACCTGAGCGTCTCTTGCACCTCCGCCAGGTGCAAGACCATCGATTCCTCCGCGGCACCCGCGTCGTGCGCTTTCAGAGCGCTGAAGATCGCCTCATGCTCACGCAGCGACCTCTCGGTCCGGCCGGGGCGCAGGATGGTCTGATACTGAAGGCGGATGCTCTGGGACTTCAGGCTTCCGACCAGGCGGCTGGCGGTAGCGTGGTCGGCCGCCGCCCAGATCAGCTGATGGAAGCGAGCGTTGAGGTCCGAGTAGCCGATCGAATCTTTCTTGTCGACCCGACGGCGCATCTCGACGACCACCTGGCGCAGCCCGCGCAGGTCCGAGGGAGTGGCCCGAGTCGCCGCGCGGCGCGCCAGCATGGCTTCGAGCGTGGCCCGCACCTCCTCGATCTCCAGGGCCTCGCGATCTGAGATGAGCCTGACGCGTGCGCCTCGGTTCGGCTCAAGCGTGACGAGGCCTTCCTGGTCGAGCCTGACCAGCGCTGCGCGGACAGCCGTTCTGCCTACGCCAAGCCGCGTTGCGACCGACGCTTCCACCAGGCGCTCGTTCGGGTGGAACTGACCGCTTGCGATGCCCTCGCGCAGGCGGCGGTAAGCGGTGTGGCCCGCTTCCGGCACAGCCGGCTCCCGGAAAGGGCTCCTTGCCATTGGGCAGATTATCCTCAATAATGTCGACAATCCGACAAGGGGTCCCCGCGAACTCACGGCGCAGCCTCTGAGTTCGCGGAGTTTGACAGCCTACAGCCTTACTACTCAGGGAGCTAGGAACGATTGTGAGAGGGTACTTGCCGTTTAAGGTCGTCTCGGCGGTCGGCGCCATCCTGCTTCTTGCCGCATGTGGCGGCGGCAGCTCCTCGAACGCCGGACTGGGCTCGGGCCCGCTCCTCGTCGGCGTCCTTGCGCCCTTCTCGGGTGCCGACGCCAGCTTTGGTCCTCGGTACCTGGCCGGCTGCTATGCGGCCGCGCTCTCGATCAACGGCGCCGGCGGCATCGGCGGCCGCCAGGTGAGCTGCCAGCAGTTTGACACCCGCGGCGAGCCGGCCGACGCGGTGCCGGCTGCCAACGCGATGATCGCCAGCAACTCGAACCTCATGGGGGCTGTCGGCTGCACGTCGGATGAGGCGTCCACGGTGGTGCCGATCCTCGACCGGTCCCACATCCCCATGTTCTGCATGACCGGGCAGTCCGAGTTCAACAAGACGAGCGCCAAGTACTTCCACCGCCTCGTGCCGCCGGACTCCTTCGACGCATACGCGATGATCGGCAGCGCGCTCTTCGGCCCCAACCACGCCCCGTACAAGAGAATCGCGCTGGTATTCGGCGACGACATCGGCTCGCAGAACTTCGTTGGCCCCGCCGTGGCCGCGTTGAAGAAACTGGGCGTGACGATCGCCATCAACCAGGCGATTCATCTCGGCGCGGCATCGTATCGGACCGAGGTCGCCGCAATGTTGCTGACGCATCCAGACGTCATCCTCACTGAAACCATCGGCTCCGCCGGCACATACATGAAAGAGGTCAAGCAGCAGAACGGCGGCAACGTGATTCCGTTCATCGGCACCAGCGCCACCATCGACCCGGTCTGGTTCCAGCAGGTCGTCGACGCCATCGGGATGACGGACTTTCTCGCCAACTACACGGCGGTGGACCTCCGCCTTTCGCTTTCTGGCGCCGGCTACGACGAGTTCGTGACCCAGCTGACGGCCGCCGACTCGAAGTTCGGGGGCTCGAACGCGCTCACCTACAAGGGCAAGAGCCCCACCGTCCACCTGTACGACGGGATTATCCTGACGGCCCTGGCCATGGTCGCCGCCAACAGCAGCGATCCCACGGTCTACAACCCGAAGATCTTCGACATTGCCAACGGGGTCAGTGGCGCCACCGTCGTCAACACCTTCCAGGATGGCGTCGCGGCCCTCAAGGCCGGCAAGTCGATCCGGTACGTGGGCGCGGCCGGCGAGAACAACTTCAACCAGTGGAACAACTCGCAGCAGGGCTACAACCTGGTCACGATGGACAAGGACGGCAACGAGCAAGTCATCGGCCAGCTCTCTGAGGCCCAGACCCAGCAGATCATCGACGCGGGCGGCAACGCGTAGTCAAACGATTTAGTAACAGGAGCCGAGCGCCGTGGACCTTTATGTAGCGGCGCTTGGCTTCGGCCTGATCAGCGTCTCGGTGATCGCGATCGCCGCAGTCGGCTTCACCATGCAGTTCGGGATCACCAACATGATCAACCTCGCGTACGGGGAGGTCATGATGGTCAGCGGCTACGCGGCGTTCTATGTGAACCGGGCCGGCGTCAACATCTGGGTCTCCATGATCGCCGGCGCCTTGGCCGGCGCCGTGCTCTCCTTCTTGCTGAACCGATTCCTTTACGCGCCCTTCCAGCGCAAGGGTACGAACCTCATCGGGATGGTGATCGTGTCCCTTGCGGCTTCGCTGATGATCGCCAACGTGATGCTGGCGATCGTCGGCTATTACTCGGCCTCGTACGTGGTGGACCAGGGCCCGCTCGTGCGCTCGAACGGCCTGGTGCTGACGACCGCCCAGATCGCGATCATCGTGGTCGCAGTAATCCTGATGCTGGCCATCCACTTGTTGCTCAGGTACACGCGATTGGGGAAAGCCATGCGCGCCACCGCGGCCAACCCCACCCTTGCCCGCAACTGCGGCATTCCGACCCAGCGTGTGATTGACGTGGTGTGGCTCATCACGGGAGCGCTGTGCGGCGTGGCCGGCGTGGTCGCCGGCATGAACTCGGAGAACTTCACTGTCAGCAGCGGCGCCGGCTACCTCATCGAGATCATTGCGGCCGCGGTCCTGGGCGGAGCGGGGCAGCCCTACGGCGCGATGATCGGGGCCCTGATCATCGGCATGTTGACTGAGCTCAGCGCTGCGGCAATCGCGCCCGAATACAAAGAGGTCGTGGCCTTCGGGATTCTCGTCCTCGTGATGGTGCTGCGCCCGCAGGGCCTGCTGGCCAAGCGCGGAGCGCTGGCGGCGGCGGGATGAACTCCTACTACGCGGCCACGCTATTGGTCTATGCGGGCGTCGACATCATCGCCTGCCTCGCGCTCAACCTCCAGTTCGGGGTCTCGGGCATCGTCAACTTCAGCTTCATCGTCTTCCAGGCTGTCGGCGCCTACACGGCCGCGGTCCTGTCGATGCCGCCCGACACCGCTAACGGCGGGTACCAGACCTATGTCGGCGGGTTCCAGCTTCCGTTCCCCATCCCCTGGATCGGCGGCGCGCTGGCAGGCGGGCTTCTCGCAATCCCGGTCGGCCTGGTCGTGCTCAGGAAGCTGAGAAGCGACTACCAGGCGATCTCTCTGCTCGTCCTCTCTGTGATCGCGAATTCCGTGATCACCAATGTTCGACCGTTCCTGAACGGTGCAGCCGGCATCGCGCAGGTGCCGGGGCCGTTTGCCGACCAGGTCAACCCCCTCACCCCGAGCTATCAGCTCCTTTACGTCGGGTTGACCGTGCCGTGCGTGCTGCTTGTCTGGCTGGTGGCTTCGCGGATCGTCAACTCGCCCTTCGGCCGCAGCCTTCGGGCGATGCGCGAGCACGAGCTCGCGGCCACCGCAATCGGCAAGAACCCGGTCCAGCTCAAGATGACCATCTTCATCGTAGGCGGCGTCATCGGCGGGCTGTCCGGGGCGATCCTGGTGGGCTTCATCGCTGTGGTGGCGCCCTCAATCTGGCTTTACCCCGAGACGATCATTCTTTTCGCCGCGGTCATCGTCGGCGGGCGCGGCAACAACGTCGGCGCGATCCTCGGTGCGCTGCTCGTGCCTGTGGGTTTCGAAGAGGCGACGCGATTGATACCCCCGACCATCGGCGAGTGGGTACCTCCGCCAAATCTGATCCCGGCCATGCAGTGGGTTGCGATCGGCCTGCTCATCATCGGCTTCCTCTGGTTCAGGCCTCAGGGCGTGCGGCCCGAGACGCGCAGGGTCTTCGAGGGCGGGCCCGAATGAGCCCGACGATGACGGCTGCCCCTGACAAGCCCATGCTGGTGGCCACAGACATCCACCGCCATTTCGAGGGAATGCGGGCGGTGGACGGGGTGTCGCTCGAAGTCCTGCCCGGGAAGATCACCGGTTTGATCGGACCGAACGGAGCGGGCAAATCAACCTTCCTGGCCGTGCTCGCGGGCACTCTGCCCGCCACGAGTGGGACGATCGTCCTCGAGGGTGAGGACATCTCGCGCCTCCCCGCCTACCAGCGCGCGCGACGCCGTCTCGTGCGCACCTTTCAGCTGCCGTCCGAGTTTGCACAGCTGACCGTGCTCGAGAACCTGCTGGTGGCGGCCCCCAACAACCGGGGCGATTCCCTGTTCGGCGCTCTGATGGGCAAGCGCTACTGGGTCGGAGACGAGGACCGCCTGATCGAGGAGGCGCGCGGGCTGCTCAAGCGGTTCGGAATGAGTGCGAAGGAGTCCGACTACGCCGGCACGATGAGCGGCGGCCAGAAGCGCTTGATCGAGATCATGCGCGCGCTCATGCTGCACCCTCGCCTGCTCCTCCTCGACGAACCCATGTCGGGCGTCCATCCGAAGATCGTCGAGGAGATCCAGTACTACCTCCAGGACCTCCGCGCCGGAGGTTTGACGATTCTGATGGTGGAGCACGAGCTCCACATGGTGGAGCGGCTGTGCGACACAGTCGTGGTTATGGCGCAGGGAAAGGTCATCGGCAGCGGGACCATGTCTAGCTTGAGACGGCAGCAGGAGATTGTTGACGCCTACCTCATCGGATAACAAGCAGCGCCTCGATGGACGCCCCGCGCCCAGCCTGCGGGCAGAGCACATCACGTCGGGGTACGGCGGCGTCCCCGTCATCCGCGACGTATCGCTTGCGGTTGGGCCAGGCGAGATCGTCGCCGTCATCGGCCCCAACGGGGCCGGCAAGAGCACTCTGCTCAAAAGCCTCATCGGGATCCTGCGCGTGACCGAGGGCAGGATCTTGCTGGGTGACGATGACGTCACGAATCACCCACCCGAAGAGCTCGCCAAGCGCGGAGTCGGATACGTGCCCCAGGTCAACGACATCTTCGAGCCCCTCACGGTGCTCGAGAACCTGGAGATGGGCGGCTACCTGCTCAGCAACGCGAAGATCCGATCTCGAGTCGCGGCGGTGGGAGACGTGTTCCCGCAGCTGCCGCCTCTGCTCAAGCGGCGCGCAGACAAGCTCAGCGGCGGCGAGCGCAAGATGCTCGCGATCGCTCGGGTGCTGATGCTGGATCCCAGGGTCCTGATCCTCGACGAGCCGACCGCGAACCTTTCTCCAAAGCTGGCCGACAGCCTCTTGAGCGAGCACGTGAAGCGGCTCGCGGGCGCCGGCAAGGCCGTGCTGCTCGTCGAACAGAGAGCGCGAGCAGCGCTGAAGATCGCCGACTGGACAAGCGTCCTGGTCTCCGGACAGACCAGGCTGGAAGGACGCCCGGACGAGCTCCTCAAGCGTGAGGACTTTGAGGAGCTGTTTTTAGGAGCCGGGACCAGCACTCCGGCTTCGCCAGTGGAGGACGACGAAAAGAGATGAGATTTCTAATGTTCAAAGCCGACGGTGGTCGCAAGCTTGGCGCGTTGCGACAGGGTGGTAAGGATCAAAACGACGAGATCGTGGAGATCTCGGACTATGCCGACCTGCGCGCGCTCATCGACGCAGGCGACGAAGGCCTGGCCCACGCGAAAGCCGCGCTGTCATCGTCCCGCTCGAAGTCGCGGCGCCTCTCGGACCTGGAGCTCCTCGCCCCGATCGATGAGCCGCGCGGCAACGTGATCGCGATCGGACGCAACTACCAGAAGCACGCCGAGGAAACCGCGTTCATGGACGGTCGCGAGCCCGCGCCGCCGACCATCTTCACCAAGGCGATCACGTCGCTGACCGAGCCTTTCGCAGACATCTCGATCGACCCGAGCATCAGCGACAAGATTGACTGGGAGGTCGAGCTTGCCGTCGTCATCGGCAAGCGCGGCGCGAACATCAAGCGCGGCCGAGCGCTGGATCATGTCTTCGGCTATACGGTGCTGAACGATGTCACGGCACGCGACATCCAGAGCGGTTGGGGCGGGCAGTACTTCAAGGGCAAGAGCCTCGACCGCTCCAGCCCAACCGGCCCATGGGTGGTGACGAGGGACGAGGTCGATGACCCGCAGGCGCTCAAGCTGCTCCTTCGCGTCAACGGCACGGTGAAGCAGGAAGGCGACACCCGCGACATGATCTATCCCGTCGACGCGATCATCGAGTGGGTCTCCAAGGGAATGACGCTGCTGCCGGGCTCGCTGATCGCGACCGGAACGCCTGACGGCGTGGGCTTCGCCCGCACTCCGCCCGAGTTCCTGAAGCCGGGCGATGTCATGGAGACGGAGGTGGAGGGCATCGGGCTGCTGCGCAACCGGTTCGTCTCGGCGGCCGGCTAGTCGCTATTCAAGCGCAGCCCAGGCATATGGATCGCCGCGTTCTCGGCCGGACCTCCATGGGCGTTCCGGCCATCGGCATGGGCACATGGCGCACGTTCGACACCGATGACGAGAGGCGGCAGCTGGTCGAGCTGGCGCTGTCGTCCGGCATCGACCTGTTCGACTCGTCGCCGATGTATGGACGCGCCGAGACCTCGCTGGCCCGGGCCCTCGATGGCATTCGCGAGCGGGCTCTCGTGGCGACCAAGATCTGGACGGCGGATCCAGAGGAGGGCCTGCGGCAAGCCGATCACGCCTTGCACCTCTTCGGCCATGTCGACATCTACCAGGTCCACAACCTCCTCAACGTTCCCGCTCAGCTCCGCCTGGTCGAGCGCTTGAAGGCTGAGGGCAAGGTGCGGGCGGTCGGCGCCACGCACTACCAGGAGCCTGCTTTCCGAGATCTGGCGGCTTTGATGAGAACCGGGCGTCTTGACATGGTGCAGATCCCCTACAACCCGCTGAGGCGGACCGCGGAGCGCGAGCTGCTGCCACTGGCGGCGTCGATGGGCCTGGGCGTGCTCGTCATGAGCCCCCTCCAGAACGGCATTCTCGACCGGCGGCCCACGAAGTCACAGCTCCGTGAGCTCGGTGTGGACACGTGGGCCCAGGCGATCTTGAAGTGGGTTGCCGGCGACCCGCGGGTGAGCACGGTCCTCACGGCGACGCAACAGCCGGGCCACGTCCGCGAGAACGCCGCCGCGGGCGATCCGCCCTTCTTCACACCAGAGCAGCGAGACCTCGTCGTGAGAATCGCCGAACGCAGCTGACGCTCTCCCTTTAGCCTTTGAGGTTGATGTTCAAGATCGATGAGCTGACTGGCGTGCTGCCGGCACTGATCTCGCCGCTGCACAGCGACGGGACGGTGGATGAGGACGCCATTGACCGCCTGGTCGAGCACATGATCGACCAAGGGGTCCACGGTCTCCTGGCGCTCGGATCGACAGGAGAGACCGCCTCGCTGGACGAAACAGCGCGCCGCACGATTCTCGCGAACGTCGTCGCTGCCGCGGCCGGGCGCGTGCCCGTGATCTGTGGCGTGGCCCAGAGCCACCTGCCGGCAGCGCGCATCGAGGTCGAGGCGGCAGCGCGCCTGGGCGCGGCGGCGGCGCTGGTCGCCCCGCCCTTTTACTACCTGATCGACCAGGCGACGCTGCTCGCCTTCTACCGAGCCCTGGCCAAGAACAGCCCGCTTCCGATCTTGCTCTACAACATCCCGCAGTACACGAAGGTCGTCGCGGAGCCGGCCACAGTCGCGACGCTGGCGCGCGAGGGAACCATCGCCGGCATCAAGGACTCGAGCCGCGATTTCGAATACTTCGAGGGCGTCTGCATCGCTACTCGCGAGCTGCCACGGTTTCGCATTTTCACCGGCAGCGACACGATGCTGCTGCCCGCTCTGGCGATGGGCGGCTCAGGAACTATTTGCGGCGCTGCCAACGTGGCGCCTGGCTGGGTCGTCCGCATCTACGAGGACTTTCAACGATCGGACATGGCCGCGGCGCGGGCCGGCCAGGACAGGCTGTACCAGCTGGTGACGGTGCTGCGCGGTGGCATCTTTCCGGCAGCGATCAAAGCCGCGTGTCACGCACAGGGAATCTGCGAGCCGTGGTGCGCTCCGCCGGTGGCGCCACTCGACGAACAGGCGGAAGCGAAGTTGAGGAGCCGGTTGGAGGCCTGGGGCCTGCTGACTCCCGCCAGGCAAAGGTAAGTCGCAGAAGGGTCTTTAAAGTCGGTTCCATCCCCGGCGAGAACCCGCGGAGGCGCACCGGCGGAGGCGCATCTATCCAACCTGAATCTCGACGGCAGCTATCCTCCCTTCACGCGTGATCCTCTCCATCGGAGACTTGCTGCTCGACATCACCATCATCCCCGACGGCCCGCTGCGGCCAGATGACGACCGCAAGTCGAGGATCGGCGTCGGGGGTGGAGGCCAGGCCGCCAACTTTTGCGCCTGGACCGCGGCCCTTGGAGAGCCGGTCCGCCTGGTCACCAGGGTCGGCGACGACGACCGCGGCAGGCGCCTCGTGGCCGACCTGGAGGCAAAAGGAGTCGAGGTCTGCCCAGTCTGGGCGGACGAGCCGACCGGCGCGATTGCCGTGCTCGTCGGTCCTGATGGTCAGCGGTCGATGGCCACAGAGCGTGGCGTCAGCGTCGGGTTGAGTCCAGACGACCTGGTCCCATCATGGTTTGAAGACGTGCAGCTGATCCACGTCCCCGCCTATTCGCTGTTTCTTGATCCTCTGGGCAAGGCGGCTCGGGCGGCGATCACCCTTATCCGCAACAGTGGCGGGATGCTGTCGATCGACCTCTCGTCGGTGGCAGGTCTGGAGGAATACGGCCCGACGAGGATGGCGTACGATCTCGCCCGCCTGAAACCCGAGCTGCTCTTCGGCACGGCCGCTGAGGTGGCCACCATCGGAGTTCCCACCGAGCACCTTGCGCAGGTTCCCGTGATCAAGCTGGGCGCCGCCGGATGCAGCGTATTCGGGCGCCTGATTCCGGCTCCGGCTGTCCAGCACGTCGACGGCACGGGCGCCGGCGACGCTTTCGCAGCGGCTTTCTGCGCTGCCTGGATACACGGCTCCACCCCGTTCGAGGCGGCGCAACGCGCTGTGATCGTGGCCTCGGAAGCTGTCACGCGAACCGGAGGCAGACCCAGCTGAGCGTTCCGCTCCAGGTATCGCCAGAGGTCGCGGACGCGGTCGCGGATGGGCGTCCCGTGGTCGCGCTGGAGACGTCGATCGTCGGGCAGGGCCTTCCCGCGCCGCACAGCCTGCGCGCAGCTTTCGAAAGCGAGGCGGCGATCAGAAAGGAAGGGGGCGTCCCCGCCAGCGTGGCCGTGCTCGACGGGAAGCTGCGGGTCGGCCTGAGCGCCGGGGACCTCGAGCGGATAGCCGCAGGGGCCGTCAAGGTGAGCTCGAGAGATCTCGGGCCTGCCCTCGTGAGAGGTGAGGTCGGAGCGACGACCGTGGCGGCCACGATGCGGGCGGCCGCCATGGCTGGGATCCGCTTTTTCGCCACGGGCGGAATCGGTGGCGTTCACCGGGGCCACCCGGAAGACCAGTCAGCCGATCTCGTGGAGCTGGGTCGCACTTCGGTGGCCGTCTTCTGCGCGGGCGCCAAGATCATCCTCGACCTGCCCCTCACGCTCGAGCGCCTCGAGAGCCTCTCAGTTCCAGTACTCGGCTATGGCTCCGACGAGCTCCCCGCCTTCTACTCGAGGCACAGCGGCTGCAGGGTCAGCGCGCGAGTCGACGGCCCGCAGGAAGCGGCCCGAGTGCTGCGTGCCGCCTGGGCGACCGGTACGCGCGGAATCGTCGTCGCGGTTCCGCCGCCGGCGGAGCTCGATGGCGCCGAAGAGATGGCGCAGCGCGCCGTACGTGAGCTCACCGGAGTCATGGGATCTGACGTCACCCCGAGGCTGCTCGCCCGGATGGCGGAGCTGTCGGGCGGGCGGTCACTCGACGTCAACGTCGAGCTGGTGGTGAACAACGCGCGAGTCGGGGCGCAGGTGGCCGCGGCCTTCGCCTCGCTTCAGGCAGGGAATTCGGCGACAGGCCCATAGTTTCCACGTGGCAGTGAACTCACCCGTCGAGCTGATCGTCTACTCGGACTACGTTTGACCCTGGTGCTACATCGACTCGGTCCGAGTCGAGCAGCTCGAGCGTGAGAATCTGGTCAAGGTGACGTGGCTGCCCTACGAGCTGCATCCCGAAGCTCCGGTCGAAGGCATTCCCCGTGAGACTTATTTCCGGGGCGCGCGATTCGAGCAGATGCGCAGTCATCTCGAAGCGATCGCGGCCGAGGTCGGCCTCACGATGAAACAGCGCGACGTCATCATCAACTCGCGCCGCGCCCTCGGGGCCGCCGAGTTCGCCCGCGAGCACGGCATGTTCGACGCCATGCACCTCGCACTGCTCAAGGCACACTGGGAGGGAACCGCCCGGCTCGAAAACGTGGACGACCTCGTGCGGATCGGAACCGACGTGGGCCTGGATGCGCATGAGCTGAGAGCTGCGATCGACGAGGATCGCTACGCGGAGCTGATCGACGACAACCGCATGGAGGCGGAGTCGCTCGGAATCAAAGCCATCCCCGCGCACATCTTTGGCCGGCGCTACCTCGTGCTCGGAGCCCAGCCGTACGAAGCTTTCAAGCAGGTGCTCGACCGGTTGCGCGAAGAGGCCGTCACCGGATGAGGATCGTTTCGCTGCTGCCGAGTGCGACCGAAGCGCTCTTCGCACTCGGGGTGGGAGGCCAGGTGGTCGCGGTCACCCACGAGTGTGACTACCCTCCTGAGGCTGCTTTGCTGCCGATCGTCACGCGATCGACGCTTGAGCTCTCTGGGAAAGAAGGCGGGGAGATCGACGCGGCGGTATCCCTCGCCGCCCTGGAAGGGCGCTCTCTCTATTCGGTGGACACCGGCGCCATCCTTGCGCTTGAACCCGACCTCGTGGTGGCCCAGGACATCTGCGACGTGTGCGCGATCCCGGCCGACCAGGTCGCCGAAGACCTGGCGGGAATCCGCATGATCCGCCAGCACCCGCACTCCTTCGAGGAGGTGTTGAGCGACATCGAGGAGCTGGCCAGGGCTTGTGGGGTGGATCCCACCCCGCTCATGAAGGGCCTGCGGCTCCGCATCGAATCTGCGGTTCAAAGGGCGCGGTTGCTGCCTGCCGTCCGTGGTGTTTTTCTCGAGTGGATCGATCCGCCCTATCGCGCCGGTCACTGGACACCGGACCTGCTCGACCTGGCCGGCATCGAGGATCCGCTGGCGCGGCCCGGGATCCCGTCGGTGGCGATGGAATGGAGCGATGTGGTGGCCGCGCGGCCGGAGCTCCTGATCCTGGCGCCGTGCGGATTCGACCTCGCCCGCGCGCAAGCCGAGACCGACGCAGCCCGCCTCATGATCGATTCGGTCGGCGCGGAGCGAGTGGTCGTCCTGGACGGCTCTGCCTACTTCAACCGGCCAGGACCTCGCCTCGTCGATTCTCTGGAGCTGCTCGTCGCCAATCGGTGAGCCTGTTCTTCACCTGTCGGCGGTTAGTGCCGACACCCTTTTAGAAGAGCCTCCTCGGGTCGTACGCGTCTTGCGGCCTCGACCACGGAGGGGCTCAGGCCGCGCGGTTAGATCCCTTCAGTGCGACTGGCCAGCGCGAGCTGCTCCCGCAGCTCGTGTTGAAGTCGAGACGAGTCGATCTCAGCCGAAAGGTGTCCTGCCAGCAAGCGCTTGAGGGGTGGAGGCATCAGCCTCTCGAGCTCCGCACGAGCCTCCTGCGGCCCCGCGACGAAGATCCGCTTGTAGACGCCTGACCGCACTTCGTGGCCGATGACGTCGATGACTCGCTCGAGATTGGCCTTCGTGCGGTTGTCCGCCTTGCGCTGATTGCTTGGAGCTGAAGTGCCGCCGGCCTTGTTTCGCTTGACCTCGTCCCCGTGCACCTGCTCGAGCGGATGGACGTCGTCAAGGATGTAGGCGAACAGCTTCGCGTGCTCTTTGTCGACGACCGCGATCAACGCGGGCGGAAACCGCTCCAGCTGGCGCTCGATCGGGGCGAGTAGCAAGGCACCCACCTCCAGTCTCGCCTCCGTCTCCATCGGCAGCTTGACCAACTCGAGCAGGCCCACCGGCTCGTCCCCGAAACCTGCCAGCGCGGGAGACCCCGCCGGCCTGACGACCTCGAGGTGCTCCCGCAGGCGGGCCAGTTCGCGCTCCATGATTTCCCGCTCGTCTTCATCGAGACGGTCCTTGTAACGCCGCCTCAATTGCCCGAGCTCGATGTCGTAGTGCCTCAGGTCGAAACCCTCCGCGCGCGCGGGAAGATAGACGCTCAATGCCCGGTCCGAGGCGAGACGAAGTTTGGGAACGAACGTGTAGATGGCCTTCAGGATGCCTTCGTCCTTCATCTCAGAACTCGTTTTACGCCGCAAAGTGCAACTAGTAAAGGGCGTGCGTATCGTTGTCTTCATGTTTGAAGACGAAACTGTGGTCGCCTGGCGCGCGATGCCGTACCGGGCGCCGGTGGTAGCGGACGGCGGCAGCGAGATCGGGAGCGCGGAATCGCTTCTCGGCGATGAGGCGGAGGACATCTTTCACGGCATCGTCGTCAAGCGCAAGCACGGCGGAAGTCCGGTCGAGATTGCGGCGGTGCGGATCAAAAAGATCACCACGAAGCATGTCGTGACCGACCTCTCCGAAGACGAGGTCGAGGCGCTGCCGGCCTACCGGGAAGAGCACTGGTTCCATCTCGGTTGGGGTGGCCTTTTCCGCAAGCATCCCGAGTGGGACGAGACTTCGCGGACCTAGTAGGTCAGAGCCACCCCAGCAACCTTTCAGGTCGTCTTCAGCTCAGTGGGAGCCTGGATGCGGAAGGCCGAGAGGCTCGGAACGAGGATGGCGTAGATCGCGGGCAGGACGAGCGAGACCAGAAAGATCGCAAACGGGAAGAAGACGCTCACCGCGCTGCTGATGACGCTGACGGCGATCGTCGCCCCGGCGTACAGAAGCGCCACGCGCAGGGATACGTCGTGGTTGGCCCTGGCCAGGGCGTACAGCACCCTGGGATCCAGCGCCCGGCCGATGCCCAGCTTGTCTGAGCCGACGAGCACTGCGGCGAAGAGGTAAAGGGCCGCCAGCCACCACGCGACCAGCAGCAACAGAGCGACCAGGCCGATTCCGATCGCGATCACGAGCCCGGTTCGACCGGATATCCCCAACAGCACGGCGAACGCGACCATCACGACCAGGACGAACGACAGCACCAATCCGTAGAGCAGGCTGACCACAAAAGGAGCGACGCCCCGCTCGAGGTGCTGGAATCCAGCAGGCGGAAGCTCTTTCCAGCCGCTGCGGACCATGTCCGTGGCGTTCAGCGCCCAGCCCATGGTGTTGATGGTTCCGACGATCGGGATCAGGCCGATCAATCCAGTGACGATCACGCGCTGGAACCAATCCGGCGTGGTTGTGAACCAGAACAGGTCGAGCGGGCCCTCGACCGATCGCGAGCGCCATTTCGTGCCGTCCCACCAAAAACGGCCATCCTGGGAGATCAGCGCAGGCATCGATCCATCATGAGTGAAAGCGGCGGCGCTTTCGCGCCCACGGATGGGTAGGTTTCGTCAGGTTTCGCCATAATTTGCCGAGTGGGATCGCTTGCCTCGCACACCCGCTCGCCGTGGCTCAGCCTCGGCGAGGCCAGCCGGCTCCTGGGCATCACGCCAGGGACGTTGCGCCGGTGGGCGGACCACGGTGATGTCGCCGCGTTCGTAACCCCAGGCGGTCACCGTCGCTTCCCCCGCAGCGCGATCGAATCGCTGGTGCCGCAGGCGAGGAGCCGGCGTCCCGTGCTGACAGGCCTGACCGCCAGCGCTTCTCGCGTGACGCGCGCCTATCTCCGGACCCAGCGGCCCGGTCGCCCGACAGGCGACCCCGGAATCGCCGCCTTGACCGAGGCGGAGCGCGCGGACATGGGGGACCGCGGTCGGAGGCTCCTCCTCCTGCTCCTCGACCACCTGAACGAAGAGCCCCGGCGGTCTTCGCTCAAGCTCGCGGAAGCCGAGCAGGAGGCGACCCAGTACGGGCGACGGGCCGCGGCGCTTGGGGCTTCGCTGTCCGCCACGCTCGAGGCCTTCGTCAGGTTTCGCGGAGCCTTCATAGCGGAGCTGGCGGCGATCGCCCGGAGACGAAGGCTTGATACGCGCGAGGCCACCGCGCTGCTGGTCGAAGGGGAAAGCGCGGTCGACCGGCTTCTGGTGGCGCTTACGAACGCGTACACCGCGGTGCGGTCATGACTGCCATACGGCTCGGGACTCGAGGATCGAAGCTGGCGCTGGTCCAGAGCGAGCTCGTCGCCGAGAGACTGCGGGGGGCGGGCCACCAGGTCGAGCTACTGCCGATCGTGACCGAAGGCGACGTGCGGCCGATCGACATGTCGCCCGGCGAGGGCGTCTTTGTCGCCGCGATCGCGCGCGCCCTCCTCGCGGGTCAGATCGACATCGCCGTTCACAGCGCGAAGGACGTCCCGCTCGAAGAGGATCCAGGCCTGGCGATCGCCGCCTACCCTGAGCGCGCCGATCCGCGTGACGCGCTCGTCACGAGAGGCGGCGGTGGTTCTCTCACCTCGCTGCCTCGCGGCGCGATCGTCGGCACGGACAGCCCTCGGCGCGCCGGATTCCTGCTCTCGGTGCGGCCGGACCTGAAAGTGATTCCCCTGCATGGCAACGTCGAGACTCGTCTCCGGCGCCTGGATGAAGGCGGGGCCGACGCGCTCGTGCTCGCCGCGGCCGGCATGGATCGGTTGGGGAAGCAGGCGCGAATCGACCAGAGATTCGAGCCTGACATTCTCTTGCCGGCGCCCGGCCAGGGAGCGCTTGCCGTGCAGGTGAAGCGATCGAACACCCGGCTGATGGAGCTCGTTTCCGCGATCGATGACGACGACATCCGGCTGGCGGTCGAGGCCGAGCGCGAGGTGCTGAGGGCGACCGGAGGAACGTGCAGAGCGCCGGTGGGCGCGCTCGCCTCGCTCAGCGGCGACGAGCTCGCATTGCTCGCCGGAGGCGTGAACAGCGACGGCTCGGGCAAGCTCGTCGAGCGCTTGACAGGTCGCCGCGGCGACGCCACGGACATGGCGACGAGGCTCGGGCAGCGCCTTCTGGCGGAGGTGGCGCTGCGATGATTGCGGTCCTCGTGACCCGGCCCGACGGGGAATCCGATCCTCTCGTGCACGCGCTTCGCAAACGCGGCTACCGCGTGCATGCCGTGCCGATGGTTCAAACGGAACCGGTGGATTTCGACGCCGGCGCACTTGTGGGATGCGACTGGATCGTGCTCACGAGCGCGCGCGGCGTGAAGGCGCTGACCGACCTCCCGACCGGGCCGAAATTCGCAGCCGTCGGTCCGGAAACGGCGCGCGCTCTCCGAGCCCGAGGCGTTGAGCCATCTCACGTGCCTGGACGCGCCGACGGCGCAGACCTTGGCGACACTCTCCCGGACGTCGACGGGAAGCGGATCGCGCTGGTGCGGGCGTCGGCCGCGGGCGAAGATCTGCCCGACCGCCTGCGTCGCCGCGGCGCGGCCGTCGAGGAGGTGACCGCCTACCGCACCGTCGAGGGGCCGGCCGCATCGGCCGAGTTGCTTCGGTCCGCCCTCGCCGATCCGGAGCTCGGCGCCGTCGTTTTCGCCTCCGGTTCGGCTGTGCGAGGATTTCTTCGACTGGGCGGGAGCAAGCGAGTGCCCGCCATCACGATCGGGCCGCGAACCACCAGCAGCGCGCGTGGGCGGGGCTTCGCGGTCATCGCGCAGGCAGACGCGCAGAGCGTATCGGGCCTTGCCGACGCAGTCGTCCACGCTTTACCGATGGAGATCAAGAAAGGTGCGTGACCTGCTTCGAACCAGGACGGTTCCGACTCCCGCGGCCGACCGGCACGATCGACCAAGACGCCTGAGGACCAATCCTCAGCTCAGAGAGCTGGTTCGCGAGACGCGGCTTCACCCCTCGCAGCTCATCGCGCCGATCTTCGTGGTCTCGGGCCGCGGACGTCGCGAAGAGATCTCGTCCCTCAAGGGCCATGCGCGGCTGAGCCCCGATCTCGCTGTGGCCGAGGCCGCCCGCCTGGCCGGGCTTGGGATCGGCGGCGTTCTGCTTTTCGGCATACCCGACTCGAAGGACGCGAGGGGCGAGGGTGCGGCGGACGAAAGAGGCCCGGTGCCGGAAACTCTGCGCAGGCTGAAGGCAGAGAAGCTGGCGCTTGCCCTGGCGGCGGACGTCTGCCTTTGCGAATACACGACGCACGGCCACTGCGGGGTGCTCGACGGCGACCGGATCGACAATGACGCGACGCTCCCTCTGCTGGCTGACGCCGCCATCGCCTATGCCGAGGCGGGGGCCGACATCGTGGCACCCAGCGCGATGATGGACGGTCAGGTCGCCGCGCTGCGCGCCGGCCTCGACGCCGGTGGGTTCCACAGCACGGCGATCGTCGCTTACGCGTCGAAGCACGCCTCGGTCCTCTACGGACCGTTCCGCGAAGCTGCCGGTTCGACGCCTGGTTTCGGCGATCGGAAGTCGTACCAGATGGACCCCGCCAACGGCCGCGAGGCGATGCGCGAGCTCGCCCTGGATGCGCAAGAAGGAGCCGACATCCTGATGGTGAAGCCGGCCATCACCTCGCTCGATCTGCTCGCGATGGCGCGGACTCGCTTCGACCTGCCCCTCGCCGCATACCAGGTGAGCGGCGAGGTCGCCATGATCGAGGCCGCCGCGGAGCGCGGCTGGATCGACCGCCGTGGAGCCGTGCTCGAATCGCTGACGGCGATCGTGCGCTCCGGGGCGAACATCGTCGTCACCTATTTCGCGGCCGATGTGGCCGGGTGGTTGAAGCAGTGAGCGATCCAAGGTTTGTGCACGCGCTTGCGCTCGGACTGGATTCGGAGTGGCGGCGTCTGCCGGCCGCCCAACGCTGCGAGACGGCCGAGGAGCTCGCCGCGGCGGTCACCAGGGAATCGGAGGTGCTGACTCACAGCTATTCGATGGTGGGGCTGCAGCCCGGAGCGGACCTGCTTTTGTGGAGCCTGGGACCGAGTCTCGAATCGCTCGAGGAGCGAGCGGCGATGGTCTTGCGCTCCGGCATGGGGACATGGCTGAGCGTGAAGGAGAGCTTCCTCGGTGTCATCCAAGGTTCGCAGTACGTCAAGAAGCCGACGCCGCAGGAGCAGTCGCTGTTCAGCGGAGTGCGGTCGCGATACCTCGTCGTGTACCCGTTCACCAAGAGCACCGATTGGTACCTTTTGGGAAAGGAAGCGCGCCAGGGGATCATGAACGAGCACATTCGCGTCGGCCACGAATACCCCGAAGTCCGCCAGCTTCTGGCGAACAGCTTCGGGGTGGACGACATGGATTTCCTGGTCGCATATGAGACAGACGACCTCCCGAAGTTCGGCGAGCTCGTCCGCGCGCTGCGAGGCACCGACAGCCGGAAGTCCACCGTCCGCGACACGCCGATCCTCACAGGAATCCACCGCCCGATCGAAGAGATAACCGTGCTCCTCGGCGCCGTGAACGACGCCAGGTGAGCCGCTTCCTCGACGCCGCGTGGCACCGGCCGGTCGACGTCACGCCGGTGTGGCTCATGCGCCAGGCGGGGCGATCGCTGCCTGAGTATCGAAAGCTCCGCGAACGGTGGACCCTTGTCGACATCGTCGCTCAGCCCGAGCTCTGCGCCGAGGTGACCCTACAGCCGGTGCGCCGCCTGGGCGTCGACGCCGCCGTGATGTTCGCGGACATCATGCTTCCGCTGCGGGGCATGGGCGTCGACTTCGAGCTCGTCGAGAACGTCGGCCCGGTCATCGCCAGGCCCATCGGTTCGGCGGCCGACATCGAGGCATTGGTGGTGCCGGCCGGCGAAGAGGCAGCGCCCCAGGTGATCACGGCGGTCCGGCAGGTCGTCGCGCAATCCCCGGTGCCGGTGATTGCCTTTTCGGGCGCGCCTTTCACCCTGGCCAGCTATCTCATCGAAGGGCGACCGAGCCGCGACTTCGCGCGCGTGAAGGCGTTCATGTATTCGGAGCCGGACGCGTTCGACCGCCTTCTCGCGAAGCTTGCGGCGACGATGGTGGGCTACCTCCAGGCCCAGGTCGCCGCGGGCGCGAGCGCGGTCCAGCTTTTCGACTCGTGGGCGGGCGCCCTCGCGGTGGACGACTACGAAGCTCGGGTTCTCCCCCACACCCGCGCCATCTTCGAGGCGCTCAGCTCTTCGGGGGTGCCCCGGATCCACTTCGGCACCGACACCGCCGGGATGCTCGAATCGATCGCATCCACGGGACCCGACGTGGTATCGCTCGATTGGCGGGTGCCCCTCGACGCGGGCTGGAAGCGGGTCGGCCACGAACGCGGGATCCAAGGCAACCTCGATCCGGCGGTGCTCCTCGGGCCGGCGGAGCTGGTGCGCGAGCGCGCCCGCGACATCCTCCGCCGTGCCGGCGGCAGGCCGGGCCACATCTTCAACCTCGGGCACGGGGTCCTACCGTCGACGCCGTTGGAGAATCTCCAGGTCCTGGTCGAGACGGTGCACGAGTGGCAGGTCGCGCGTGTCGCGTGAGTCGACCGTGGGGTTGGGTGTCCTTTGCATGGCGTACGGCAGCCCCGCGGGCGACGAGGGCATCGAGGACTACTACACGCACATCCGGGGCGGGCGCAGGCCTTCGCCGGAAGCCCTCGACGAGCTGAGGGCGCGGTATCGGGCCATCGGTGGCTCGCCCCTGACAGCGATAACTCGAGAGCAGGCGGCCGCGATCGGGGTCCGCCTCGGGCTGCCGGTGTTCGTAGGCATGAAGCACGCGCCACCATTTGTCGCCGATGGTGCTGCCGAGGCTGAGCAAGCCGGCGTGAGCCGGCTGATCGGCCTGCCGCTCGCGCCGCATTTCGCCGACATGAGCCTTGGCGCGTACGAGCGCTCCCTGGAGAAGTCATGGCACGGCGAGCTGACCTTCGTCCGCGGATTTCACGACCACCGGGCTTTCATCGGGGCGGTGCGGCGACTGCTCTCGGAAAGCCTCGAAGAAGGATGGCCTGAGCGGCTTTTTTTCACAGCGCACAGCCTTCCGGCCCGGATCGTCGCCGAGGGAGACCGCTACATGGACCGCCTGCTCGAGAGCTGCCGCCTCGTTGAGGAAGGCATGGAGCTGCCTCCCTGGGAGTTGGCGTTCCAGTCCGCGAGCACGACCGGCGAACCGTGGCTTGGTCCGGACCTGCTCGCCGCGATCGAGCTGTCCGGCGCTCAGGACGTGCTCGTCTGCCCGATCGGCTTCGTGGCGGACCACCTCGAGATCCTGTTCGACCTCGACGTCGAGGCACAGGCCTTCGCGCGCGCGCGCGACATCAATCTTCGCCGCACCGCCTCGTTCAATGCCAGGCCCGAGTTCATCGAAGCCATGGCCGAAATCGTCTCGGACGCGATCGACCGGCGTGCCTGACCGGGCGCCACGCTGCACCTACCGGCTGCAGCTTTCCAAAGACTTCACGTTCGAGGCAGCGGCATCACGGGCAAGGTACCTGGCGTCCCTCGGGATCAGCCACGTTTACTCTTCGCCGCTGCTTCAGGCCGCCGCCGGAAGCAGCCATGGATACGACGTGGTCGATCCGCACCGGATCAACGCGGAACTGGGAGGCGAGGCTGGGTTTAGCAGCTTCAGAGGAGTGCTCGTCGAGCACGGCCTGAAGCTGCTCATGGACGTGGTGCCCAACCACATGGCCACGGCCGGACGGGCCAATCCGTGGTGGTGGGACCTGCTTCTGAATGGGAAGTCGAGCCCGTACGCGGGTTACTTCGACATCGACTGGGACCCGCAGCTGTCGCATCTGAAGGGCAAGGTGCTGCTGGGCGTGCTTGGCGACCGTTACGGAAACGAGCTGGAGGCGGGCCGGCTGGTGCTGGATCATGCGGGCGACGAGATGGTCGTCCGCTATCACGACGATGAATTTCCGATCTCGCGAGAGAGCCTCGACGGGCAGCAGGTCGATGCCGTGAGCGGCGACCTCGACGCCCTCGACGCGCTGCTGCAGCGCCAGCACTACCGGCTCGCCTACTGGCGAACTGCCCAGGAAGAGCTCAACTACCGGCGCTTCTTCACGGTCGACAGCCTGATCGGCCTTCGCGTTGAGCTGGAACAGGTCTTGAGGGACAGCCACCGGCTGGTCTTCGAGATGCTCGCCCGCGGCGACGTGGACGGGCTCCGCGTCGACCACGTCGACGGGCTCCTGGATCCCCAGGCCTACCTTTCAACTCTTCGTGCGGAGTCACCGAACGCGTACCTCGTGGTTGAGAAGGTGCTCGAAGACGGCGAGCGGCTGCCGAGCGAGTTTCCTGTCCACGGCACCACCGGCTACGACTTCATCGGTCGCGTAGACGGTCTGTTCGTCGACTCCCGGAACGAGGAGCTGATGACCACGCTCTACCACGCGTTCAGCGGTGAGTCTCTGACCTACGCCGAGGTCGTGCGAGCCTGCAAGCAGGAGGTCATGGTGACCGACCTGGCCCCTGACCTCGAGCGCTTGACCAGCCTGCTGGTCGAGATCTGCGAGCGCTACCGCGGCCAGCGCGATCGGACGCGCCACGAGCTTCAGGAGGCGATTCGCGAGGTCGCTGCCGAGCTCACGGTGTACCGGACCTACGCGGCGCCGCGCTCTGTCGGCGACGAGGCTCGGCGTCGGGTGGCCGCCGCGGTCGAAAAGGCCGGCCACCGCCGTTCCGAAATGGATCCCGGGCTGCTCCGGTTCATCGGCGAGCTCCTGCTCATCGGGCACGACGGCCACCTGGAACGCGAGTTCGCGGCGCGATTTCAGCAGTTCACGCCCGCGGTCATGGCAAAAGGTGTCGAGGACACGGCCTTCTACCGATACAACCGTCTGGTGTCGCTGAACGAGGTCGGGGCTGACCCCGCGCGCTTCGGCCGCCCAGTCGAAGAATTTCATGCGCGCTGCGCCCGCACGGCCGCCGAATGGCCCGCGACGATGCTGACGCTTTCAACCCACGACACGAAGCGGAGCGCAGACGTCCGCGCAAGGCTGGACCTGCTGTCGGAGATTCCGCTCGAGTGGGGCGAGGCAGTCGAGCGGTGGGCCGACCACAACCAGCGCTTCCGCTCGCAGGGGTACCCGGACCGGAACATCGAGTACCTGATGTATCAGACGCTTGTCGGGGCCTGGCCCATCGAGATCTCGCGCCTCTCAGGATTCCTTCGAAAGGCCGCTCGTGAAGCCAAGGCGCACACCTCCTGGCTCAATCCGGAAGCGAGCTACGAGGACGCGCTGGTGCAGTTCGCGGGTCAGGTCATCGCCGACCAGGAGTTCGTAAGCGACCTGGAGGCGTTCATCGGCGGCCATCACATCGTCGCGCTCGGTAGGGCGACCTCGCTGGCCCAGGCCACGCTGCTCCTCACCTGTCCGGGTGTACCCGACCTGTACCAGGGAACCGAGCTGTGGGATTTGAGCCTCGTCGACCCGGACAACCGCCGGCAGGTCGACTACGACCAGCGCGAGAGGCTGCTCTCTGAAGTGCGGGAAATGGGCCCTGGCCAGGCGATCGTCCGCTCCGATGACGGGACGCCAAAGCTCTGGTTGATCGCCCGGCTGCTCGATGAGCGACGGCGCCGGCCAGACCTGTTTGAAAGCACGAGCTACGCACCGCTTGCAGCGGTTGGAGCCAAGGCGCATCACGTTGTGTCATTCGTTCGCGACAGGCTGGTGGTGATCGTGCCGCGCCTCCTCATCGGACTGGCCGGCGATTGGGCCGGCACCACGCTCGAGCTTCCTCGAGGTCGGTGGAAGAGCGTTCTCGACGGCGATGAGCACGACGGCGAGGCTCCGATCGATCTCGACCGGCTCCTCCAAGCATTTCCAGTTGCGGTCCTGGCTCGGGATCCGGACTGATGCACAGGTTCAGGGTCTGGGCGCCAGGGCGCGGCGCGGTCAAGCTGGTGGCGGACGGTCGCACGCTTGCCATGTCACCGGCTGATCAAGGCTGGTGGGAGCTATCGGACAACGATGCAGGCGCAGGCACCCGTTACGGCTTCTCGCTCGACGGCGGCGAGGTCCGGCCCGACCCGCGTTCCGCGTCGCAACCCGATGGGGTCCTCGCCCTGTCTGAGGTGGTGAATCAAGCCGCGCACTCATGGAGCGATGCCGCCTGGAAAGGCATGAGGTTGGACGGGGCCGTGATCTACGAGCTGCACACCGGCACGTTTTCGCCAGAGGGAACCTTTGACGGGGTCATCGAGCACCTCCCCCACCTCGTCGCGCTTGGGGTCGACGCGATCGAGCTCATGCCGGTGGCGGAGTTTTCGGGCGATCGCGGTTGGGGTTATGACGGAGTCGATCTGTTCGCGCCGCATCACTCCTACGGCGGACCGGCTGCCCTGAAGCGGCTCGTGGACGCATGTCACGCGGCCAGCCTCGGCGTCGTGCTGGACGTGGTTTACAACCACCTCGGCCCGGTCGGCAACTTCCTGTCCGAGTTCGGCCCGTACTTCAGCGACACCCATCACACCGGGTGGGGCTCTGCAATCAACTTCGACGGGCCGGCCAGCGAAGAGGTGAGGCGATTCGTGATCGACAACGCCCTGATGTGGATCCGCGAGTACCACGTCGACGGGCTTCGCCTCGATGCTGTGCACGCGATCGTCGACCACAAGCCGCTGCACGTTCTGGAGCAGCTCGCGCGCGAAGTGCAAGCGCTTGGCGCCGAGCTGCACCGGCCTACGTTTGTGATCGCCGAGTCGGACCTGAACGATCCACGATTCGTGCGCAGTCGCGACGCAGGCGGATACGGCCTCGATGCTGCGTGGGCTGATGACTGGCACCATGCGCTTCATGCGATGCTGACTGGGGAGCGGACCGGTTATTACGAGGACTTCGGCTCGCTGGAGATGTTGGCCAAAGCCCTGCGGCAAGCGTGGGTCTACGACGGCGAGTGGTCAGCTCACCGAAAGAAGACCCGCGGCGGAAAGGCGGCCGGCCTACCCGCGCACGCGTTCGTCATCGCTATCCAGAACCACGACCAGATCGGCAACCGGGCGACCGGTGATCGGCTGAGCGCCTCGATCGAAGAGGGCGCTCTCAAGGCAGCGGCCGCCCTCCTGCTGACAGCGCCGTTCACGGCCCTTCTATTCCAGGGCGAGGAGTGGGCGGCGAGCAGCCCGTTTCAATACTTCACGGACCACGCGGATCCGGAGCTCGGCAATGCCGTGCGCGAGGGACGCCGTCGCGAATTCGCCGCGTTTGGTTGGGCCCCGGACCTCGTCCCGGACCCGCAGAATCCGATGACGTTCAATCGTTCGAAGCTCTTGTGGCACGAGCTCGACGAGCCATTCCACAGCCGGATGCTGGATTGGTACAGGGCGCTGATCCGGTTGCGCCGTCACATGGCGGTGCCGAAAAACGATTCTGGTCAGGAGCCCACGGTGGAGCTGGATGCTGAGGCGCGGCGGATCGTGTACGAGCGAGGCGGAATCGTCGTGCGGGTGAACCTGGGCGATACCGACTGGGTCTCCCCCATCTCCGGCGGCGAACGGGTGCTGATGACATCCAACCCGGCGATCAGGCCCGACGCCGGCAGCCTGAGCGTGCCACCATCGAGCGTCGTGATTCTCGAAAGCGGCGTCGCGGATGGCTGAAGACAGGGTCGAGGCCTGGCCCGGCCGCTCCTATCCGTTCGGCCCGAGCTACGACGGGAACGGCACGAACTTCGCACTGTTCTCGGAGGTGGCGGAGGCGGTCGACCTCTGCCTCTTCGACGATGCGGGAGCGGAGCGCAGGGTCCGCCTCGAGGAGGTAGATGCCTTCTCTTGGCATGCCTACCTGCCGAGCGTGGGCCCAGGACAGCGCTACGGCTATCGCGTCCACGGCCCGTATGCGCCCGACGAAGGCGTCCGCTGCAACCCGCGGAAGCTGCTGCTGGATCCGTACGCGCGCGCGATCGAAGGTCACATCGATTGGAACTCGTCCTGCTATTCCTACGACTTGCAGAACCCTGGCTCGGTGAACATCGAGGACAGCGCGCCGCACGTGTTCAAATCGGTCGTTCACCACCCACATTTCGACTGGTTCGGCGACAAGCCGCCCGACCGCCCGCTCCACGAGACGGTCATCTACGAGGCCCACCTCAAAGGCTTGACGCGTCTTCACCCCGACGTGCCCGAGCATCTTCGAGGCACGTACCAGGGCTTTGCCCATCCCGCGGTGATCAACCACCTGACCACTCTCGGAGTGACCGCGGTGGAGCTGATGCCCATTCATCAGTTCGTCCACGACCAGCGCCTGGTCGATCGAGGCTTGAGAAACTACTGGGGCTACAACACGATCGGGTTCTTCGCGCCCCACAACGAATACTCCAGCACCGGCCAGCGCGGGGAGCAGGTCAACGAGTTCAAGGCCATGGTGCGCACACTCCACCAGGCAGGCATCGAGGTCATCCTCGATGTCGTCTACAACCACACCGCCGAAGGCAACCACCTGGGCCCGACGCTCTGCTTCAAAGGCATCGACAACCGCGCCTACTACCGGCTGGTGGAGGACGAGCCGGAGTTCTATTACGACACGACGGGAACGGGCAACAGCCTCAACGTCAGGCACCCGCACCCGCTGCAGCTGATCATGGACTCGCTTCGGTACTGGATCACCGAGATGCACGTTGACGGGTTCCGTTTCGACCTCGCCGCGACCCTGGCGCGCGAGTTCCTCGAGGTCGACCGGCTGGCCACCTTTTTCGACATCATCCAGCAGGACCCGGTGATCAGCCGGGTCAAGCTGATCGCCGAACCGTGGGATATCGGTGAAGGTGGATACCAGGTCGGCAACTTCCCTCCGTTGTGGTCGGAATGGAACGGCCGCTACCGGGACAGCGTGCGTGACTTCTGGCGCGGTGAGCCATCCACCGTCGCGGAGCTCGCGTCACGCCTCACCGGCAGCTCCGACCTTTACCAGAACGACACGCGGCGACCTTTCGCGAGCGTGAACTTCGTTACGGCCCACGACGGCTTCACGCTGCACGATCTCGTCTCGTACAACGAGAAGCACAACGAAGCGAACGGGGAGAGCAACGCAGACGGTGACCCCCATAACCGCTCGTGGAACTGCGGTGCGGAAGGTGAGTCGGAGGACCCAGAGGTCCGGAGGTGCCGAGCCCGGCAGCAGCGCAACTTTCTCACCACTCTCTTCACAGCCCAGGGCGTTCCGATGCTGCTCGCCGGCGACGAGCTGGGCCGGACTCAAAAAGGCAACAACAACGCCTACTGTCAGGACAACGAACTGTCGTGGGTCGACTGGGCTGCAATCGACGGTTCCCTCCTCGAGTTCACCCGCTGGGTCATCGCCTTTCGACGCGATCACCCGGTGTTTCGGCGCCGAAGGTTTTTCCAGGGGCGGCCGATTCGCGGCACCCTGGACATCGGTTGGTTCAAGCCCGACGGGCAATCGATGACCGACGAGGATTGGGATGTCGGTTACGCGCGTTCGCTGGGGATGTTCTTGAACGGCAGCGGGATTCCGGGCCACGACGAGCACGGCCGGCCTGTCACCGACGACTCGTTCATCCTGCTCTTCAACGCCCACGGCGGAGGCGTCCGCTGGACCATCCCGGCCGAGTACGCCGGGACGTGGCGCCTCATCCTGGATACGAGGCGGCCGCAGGCTGAAGCCGGCCCGACGGATGTGGCGGGGCGCATCACGACCTCGGGCCGCTCGATTGCGGTTCTCCAGAGCCTCGAGTAGGTGGTGTCGGAGGGCCAGGTCGCGAGCCGGGTCCAGTGCCCTCCCGGGTTACGACATCGACGCGGGAACGAGCTGAGGATCTTCCTCGGCACTCTCGGCTGAGCCCCGGAACTGGGCCGCGTAAAGCCGGTGATAGGCGCCACGGGCGGCTAGCAGCTGCTCGTGCGTGCCGCGCTCGACGATGCGGCCGGACTCCATCACGAGGATGAGGTCTGCGTCGCGGATGGTGGACAGCCGGTGAGCGATTACGAAGCTCGTCCGGTCAGAGCGCAGCGCCGCCATGGCGTGCTGCACCAGCAGCTCTGTGCGGGTGTCGACAGAGCTCGTCGCTTCGTCCAGGATCAAGAGCGACGGGTCGGCAAGGAAGGCTCGGGCAATCGTCAGGAGCTGCTTCTCGCCCGCGCTGACGTTGCTCCCCTCTTCGTCGATGACAGTGTTGTAACCAAGCGGCAGGCTCTTCACGAAACGATCGACAAACGTCGCTTCGGCGGCCGCGTGGATCTGCTCCTCGGTCGCGCTCGGGTTCCCGTAGGCGATGTTGTCGCGAATGGTGCCACCGAACAGCCATGTGTCCTGCAGCACCATGCCGATCTGCGAACGAAGGTCGTCGCGCCGCATGGTCTTGATGTCGACGCCGTCGAGCGTGATCCGCCCGGAGTCGAGCTCGTAGAACCGCATGATGAGGTTCACGAGCGTCGTCTTGCCCGCGCCGGTCGGTCCGACGATAGCGATCGTGTGCCCGGGCTCGGCCACCAGGGATAGGTCGTCGATGAGCGGCTGGTCCGCCTTGTAGCGAAACGAGACGTTCTCGAACTCGACCCGACCACTTCTGTCCAGAAGTGCGCCCTGCGCGCGCCCGGCAGCGGGCAGAGCGGGGCTGGTGGGATCCGCCTCCTGCTCGTCCGCGTCCAGCAGATCGAAAACGCGCTCGGCCGAGGCAACGCCGGACTGGAGCAGGTTGGCCATCGATGCGACCTGTGTCAGGGGCTGGGTGAACTGCCTCGAGTACTGGATGAAGGCCTGGACGTCGCCCAGGCTCATCAACCCGGTCGCCACGCGATAACCGCCGATGACCGCGATGGCGACGTAGCTCAGGTTCCCGATGAACATCATCGACGGCATGATCAGGCCGGAGATGAACTGAGCTCCGAAGCTGGCCTTGAACAGCTCCTCGTTCCTAGTCCGGAACACCTCCTCGACCTCGCGTTGCCGCCCGAACACTTTGACGAGCTCGTGGCCGGTGAACGCTTCTTCGATGTGGCCGTTCAGCTTCCCGGTGTTCGCCCACTGCGCGACGAACAGCTTTTGGGAACGCTTCGCCACCTGCGTGGCGATGCCGACCGACATGGGGACGGTGACCAGCATGACGACCGCCAACAGCGGCGACACCACGAACATCATCACCATCACCCCAACGACGGTCAGCAACGAGCTCAGCAGCTGGCTGATGGTCTGCTGCAGCGACAACGACACGTTGTCGATGTCATTGGTGACCCTGCTCAGGAGCTCTCCACGCGGTTGCCCGTCGAAGAACTGGAGGGGAAGGCGGTTCAACTTTTCCTCGACGTCCGCTCGCAGCCCGAAAACTGTGTGCTGCACTACGTCGTTGAGCAGGTAACCCTGGACCCAGCCGAAGAAAGCCGACGCGGCGTAGAGCCCGAGGGCCAGCATCAAGACGCCGCCCAACGCGTTGAAGTCGATGCCCTGGCCCGGCACGATATGCATCCGCGCGAGCAGGTCGGCGAGGTTCGTGTTGCCCGATGCCCGCGCCATCGCGATGACCTGGGCTTCCGTGAGCCCCGGCGGGAGCCGCTTGCCGATAGCGCCGGCGAATATGAGGTCGGTCGCGCGCCCAAGGATCTTCGGACCGATGACCATGAAGGCGACGCTCGTCACGCCCAACCCGATCACGGCGACGAGCTTCAGCCCTTCCGGCCTGAGCCGGTTCATCAGCCGTCGCACCGATGGACCGAACTTCATCGGCTTTTCGGCCGGCATGCCGCCGCCGCCAAAGGGGCCGAAACCGCCGCCATGCATCCGTGGGCGCGGGCGGATCGCAGCCGGGGTGGCCTGGCCGTTGGTGGTGGAGCGGTCGCTCATGCCGCAGGCTCCGCCGCCAGCTGCGACTGGACGATCTCGAGGTAGGTCGGGCAGGTCTCCAGCAGCTCGTCGTGGCGGCCCAGTCCGACGATCTCTCCGTCGTCGAGCACGACGATCTGGTCCGCATCCGTAATCGTCGAGACGCGCTGGCTGACGATCACCACGGTCGCCTGTGAGGTGTGCGGGCGCAGCGCCGCGCGCAGCCGGGCATCGGTTGCCAGGTCAAGAGCCGAGAAAGAGTCGTCGAATAGAAAGATCTCCGGTTTGCGAACCAGCGCACGCGCGATCGCGAGACGCTGGCGCTGTCCGCCGGAGACATTGGTGCCCCCCTGCGCGATAGGACTTTCGAGCCCATCGGGCATGGCGCGCACAAAGTCGCCGGCCTGAGCCACCTCCAGCGCCTCCCACAGCTCGGCATCGGTGGCCTGGGGGTTGCCGTAGCGGAGATTGCTCGCCACCGTGCCGGTGAAGAGGTACGGCTTCTGCGGAACAAGGCCGATTCGGTTCCACAGCATCTCGGGATCCAGGTCGCGAACGCTGACACCATCGATCAACACCGTTCCGGAGGTGGCGTCGAACAATCGGGCGACCAGTGACACCAGCGTCGTCTTGCCCGCTCCGGTGCTTCCGATGATGGCGGTGGTCTGGCCGGCCGTGGCTCGAAAGGAGATATTGCGCAGCACAGGCTCTGCCGCTCCCGGGTAGCGGAACTCGACGCCGCGCAGCTCGAGCTCAGCCCGAGCGTGCACCTCGCGCACAGGGGAGCTCGGCGGCACGACCGACGACTCGGTGGCGAGCACCTCTCCGATCCGGTCAGCGCAGACCGCGGCTCGCGGAATCATGATCGCCATGAAGGTGGCCATCATCACCGACGTCAGGATCAGCATCAGGTACATCAGAAACGCGGTGAGCGCGCCGATCTGCATCTCGCCGCTGTTGACGCGCGCGGAGCCAAACCAGAGCACCGCGACGCTGGACGCGTTCAGGATCAGCATCACCGTCGGGAAGATCAGGACCATCAGCCGTCCTACGCGCAGGGCGGTCAGGGTCAGCGCGGCATTGGCCTCGGCGAACCGTCGGGCCTCGTCGCGCTCCCGGACGAAAGCGCGCACGACGCGGATGCCTGAGAGCTGTTCGCGCAGCACGCGGTTGACGGTGTCGATGCGCGCTTGCATGAGTCGAAACTGGGGCACCATCCTGACGACGATCAGCCCGATCGCCACCACGAGCACCGGTATGGAGACGAGCATGAGCCAGGACAGGCCGACGTCCTGTCGCAGGGCCATGATGATGCCGCCGACGCACATGATCGGAGCCGAGATCATCAGGGTGCACGTCATCAGGACCAGCATCTGGACCTGCTGCACGTCGTTGGTGTTGCGCGTGATCAGCGACGGAGCGCCGAACTGGGCTACCTCGCGGCCGGAGAACGTACCCACCTTGTGAAAGATCGCCGACCGCACATCGCGGCCGAATGCCATCGCGGCTCGCGCTCCGAAGTAAACGGCGGCGATCGAGCAGACGATCTGCACGAGCGTCACTCCGAGCATCCAGCCGCCGGTGGAGATGATGTAGCCGGTGTCGCCCTTGGCGACGCCGTTGTCGATGATGTCGGCGTTGAGGCTGGGCAGGTAGAGGTTGGCCATGGTCGAGACCAGCTGCAGCCCGACCACGATGAGCAGCGGGGTCGAGTAGGGCCTCAGATACGTCCGAAGCAGGTGGATCAGCAATCAGTAAGTCCCATCCTTATCGCCGCTTGCGCGCCATCCGCGCCTCTTCATTCAGAGCTCCTCGCGCGTGCGATCAACGCGTCGCGATCGATCCCGGCGATCGCCAGCGCGCGCGGCACAGTGCCCAGGTCGGCCTGAAGGATACCGATCAGAAGTTCGGTGTCGCTGATCCGGGCTCGTCGACCGCGACGTGCCTCCCGCGTCGCGATCAGGCCGCGCCGGAGGGCACTCTTCGCAGAGGTTCCAAAGGTCAGATGGCTTTCCAGCTCAGTAGCCTCCACCAGTTCCTTGCTCGGGGCGCTCATCCCGGCAAACGCCAGGGTACGCCTGTGCTCTTCCTGCAATGCCTTATCAAGCCGCTCGTGATCGAGGCCCGACTCCATCATTGCCTTCGCCGCACTGCCATTGCGATCGGCCGCCAGCGCGAGAAGCATGTGCTCGGCCTCGATGTACTTCGCCCGGTCACGTTTCGCTTCGACCTCGAACAAGCGAGCGACGCTCGGCCCGAGCTCCCACGAGACCAGGAGCGCCATGCGGTCTGAGCCGAACATGCTATTCACCAAATCGCCTCCGAAGCTCGATCTGGGCAAGCAGCAGGCGCCTCAAGTGCTTCTTGTGTACGGCCTGGCGTGTGACTCCAAGGGCTTCGGCCACCTGTGACCACGACCAGCCGGCGCGCATCGCCCTCTCCACCTCCGAGTCCTCGATTCGATCTGCGATCGCTCGCAGGGCCGAGGCGGCCGCGAGGCCGTCGGCGGGGCCATCAAGTGGCGAAGGGGACGACACTCAAGCAACTCTAGTTGCCTATTTTGCGAATGTCAACCTTGGTTGCTAATTCTGTTGTTCGGCGTGAGACGTGCGGCCAAGCAGCAAGCAATGCGCGCATCATTCGGGCGGATGGCCCTGGGCGGTCTGGTGGCGGCGGGACTCGCCATTTTTTGCGCCCTCCTCTGCGCGGCCATCGCAATCGGCGTCGCGCTGTCCAGGCGGCGGTGACCTGAGGGCTCAGGCGGGAGCCCAGCAATCTGTGAGAGCTCCCACAGCGATCTCTAAGCATCCGGCAGCACGCTGGCTGAGCCTTGTCACGCTTGAGAAGCCTGTCACTGAGGAACCTCCTCCGAAGGAGAGTGCTCGCCTCTCTCGTATTGGTGACCGCCATCCTGGGCGGCACGATCGTGTACGCCCAGGCGGCGAAGGTCACGACCACCTATCGCACCGCCCTGGTCACCTACGGAACGATCACCCAGAGCATCGGCATGGCGGGCAACCTGACTCCCGCCAACGAGGCCGACCTGAACTTCGCCTCCGCCGGCACCGTGCAGAACCTGTACGTGCAGGTGGGACAGGCCGTCGTCGCGGGGGCGACTCTCGCCACCCTGGACACGTCGCTCCTTTCCGCCCAGCTTCAACAGGCGCAGGCGACTCTGGACGGCGCCGACGCGAAGTTGTCCCAGGACAGGGCCGGGCCGACCACCCAGAGCCTGACCTCGGCCGAGAACTCCGTGGGCTCCGCCCAGGTGTCCATGAACAACGCCCAGACCAGCCTGGCCGACACGCAGGCGATCAACGCCCAGGCGGTGGCGGTAGCCCAGGCCCCGGTGACCGCCGCGCAGATCCCCGTGACAGCTGACCAGGCGATCGTCGATCAGGACAAAGTGAAGCTCACAGCCGACCAGGCGACCGAGACTGCCGACTGCATCGCGAATCCCGCTTCGACCGCTTGTACAACAACGGACCCGGGAATTGTCACTTCAGACCAGATCAAGCTCACCAACGACGAGGCGACCCTCGCCCCTTATCAGGCTGCGCTGGATGCCGCCAAGAGTGCCCTCGCCGCCGCGAACGCGAAGGCGCAGCAGAGCAACGACCAGGCCGCGGCCCAGGTGGCTTCGATGCAGCAGCAGTATTCGGCCGCCAAAGCGTCCCTGTACGCCCTTCAGACGAGCACCTCGCCCCAGACCGTCGAGATGGACAACGCCCAGATCCAGATCGACCAGGTCAACGCCAACTCGGTGCAGCATCAGCTGGACGGGGCAACCCTCACGTCACCGATCTCCGGCATCGTCTCCCAGGTCAACATCAAGGCCGGCCAGTCGGTCACCAGTGGAGGCACCACCAGCTCGATCGTGATCTTCTCGCCCGGTTCCTATGATCTGACCGGAACGGTCAGCGACTCCCAGGTGAACCTGGTCGCCGTCGGACAGAGCGCGCAGGTCACGCCGGCCGGCTCGGCGCAGGCGCTGCTGGGCAAGATCACGTCGATCTCGCCGGCAGCCACCGTCAGCTCCGGAGTCGCGACATTCGCGGTCACCGCTCAGCTGACGGACACCAGCAACTCGATCCGGCCTGGAGTCTCCGCGTCGGCCAACATCGTGATCAACCAGGTCGTCCACGTGCTGACCGTGCCGACCAGCGCGGTCCATACGACCACCGCCGGAACTACCGTCACGGTGCTCGTCAACGGCAAGCCGAAATCGGTCCCCGTCCAGACAGGCGCCTCCGACCCCACACGCATCGAGATCACGTCTGGCCTCCAGCTGAACCAGGTCGTTGTGATCGCCATCATCACGAGCTCCGTACCCAGCAGCAACGGGGCGAGCGTGCTTGGCGGCGGTGGTACCCGAGGCGGCGGCGGCGGCGGATTCCGCGCCCCAACAGGCGGCTGACGCGTGCCAGGCCCAGATGAGCTCATCCACCTCGAATCGATCACGAAGGTCTACGGCGTCGGGGACGGCGCCGTCGCCGCGCTGCGCGAGTTCTCGCTGACAGTCGCTTCGGGGGAGTCACTCGCCGTGATGGGCCCGTCCGGATCCGGCAAGTCGACGCTCATGAATATCCTGGGATGTCTCGACACGCCGACGTCGGGAAGCTATTGGTTCGCGGGCCAAGACGTGAGCCGGCTCAATGAGACCGAGCTCGCGCACGTCCGCAACCGGAGGATCGGCTTCGTCTTCCAGCAGTTCCAGCTGCTGCCGAAGCTGTCGGCGTGGAGAAACGTTGAGCTGCCTCTCCTTTATAGGAACGTGCGCGACCGGCGCAGCCTGGCCCTCCAGGCCCTCGAACAGGTTGGCCTTTCCAATCGTGTCGATCACCGCCCAAGCCAGCTGTCCGGCGGCCAGCAGCAGAGGGTCGCCATCGCGCGCGCGCTGGTCACCAACCCGGATTTAATCCTCGCCGACGAGCCCACGGGCAACCTCGATACCGCATCGAGCCGCGATGTGCTCGCCGTGCTTCACGAGCTCAATGAGCAGGGACGCACGATCGTCATCATCACGCACGACCCGGAGGTCGCACCGGTGGCGAAGCGGACCGTGCACGTGAGAGACGGCCGGCTGGTCGAGCAGGTCGCGGCATGAGCCTCCTCAAAACCATCGAGACCGGGCTCCGGAGCCTGTTGGGGCACCGCCTCCGGTCGGTGCTCACGACGCTGGGCATCCTGTTCGGCGTGGCGGCGGTGATCGCCACCGTCGGGATCGGCCAGGCCTCGTCGGACAGCGTCACCGCACGAATCACGTCGTTGGGTACTAACCTGCTCACGATCTCCGCCGGAAGCACGGTTTCCGCAGGAGTGTTCGGCGGCGCGGGCAGCGCCAACACGTTGACGATGTCGGACGTCCAGGGGCTGCAGGACCGGCAGAGCGCCCCAGACATCGCGGCGGTCGCTCCCGTTTCGCAAGGGCGCGCGTCTCTCATTCTGGGGTCGGCCAACTGGAGCACGACCGTCTCGGGCAGCACCGACGGGTGGCTGGTCACCAACACACGGACGATCGGCAGCGGCACCTTCTTCAACGCGAACGACGTGGCAACGCGCACGCAGGTGATCGTGCTCGGCTCTACCACCGCGGCGAACCTCGGAGCCGGCGTCGGCGACATCGTGCTCGTGAAACAGATTCCGTTCCAGGTGATCGGCGTGCTCGCGACGGCCGGCAGCCAGGGATTCGGCAACCAGGACGACCTCGCCGTGGTGCCGATCACGACGGCTCAGGACGAGCTGTTCGGGGGCGGCGTCCAGAGGATCCTGCTCAGCGCGACGAGCGCGAGCACCATCGGTTCAGCCTATCTCGAGGCCAACCAGATCCTGCTCCAGACCCACCACATCGCCGATCCTTCGCAGGCCGACTTCAGCATCACGACCCAGACCCAGGTGCTCAGCACCGCGCAGGCGGTGACGCAGACCCTGACCATCCTGCTTGCCTCCGTGGCGGCGATCTCGCTGCTGGTCGGCGGCATCGGGGTGATGAACATCATGTTGGTCTCGGTGACCGAACGAACGAGCGAGATCGGGCTGCGCAAAGCGCTTGGTGCGACTCCGCTGGACCTGTTCCGCCAGTTCGTGATCGAGGCGGGGATGCTGACGGCGCTCGGCGGGCTGCTTGGCGTGGCCACCGGGTTGGCGGTCGGCTATATCGTCCCGCGGGCGGCGAACATCGCTGTACACATCACGCCGCTGCCCGTGTTCGTCGCGGTCGGCGTCGCAGTCGTAGTCGGTCTGGTTTTCGGGGTTTATCCGGCGCTGCGGGCAGCTCGGCTGGCGCCCATCGAAGCGCTGCGGGCTCAATAAGGAAGGTGTGTAAATCATGAATCGCATGGTCGTACTGATCGGCGCAGCCTTAGGAATCGTGGCCACCGCGTGTGGGAGCGCGGCGACCGCGAACACGTCTACGAGCTCACCCAGCCCTAGCGGCGGCCCCGCGGCCCAATTCCGCAATGGCGCGTCAGGCCAGCTCGTGCAGGTCAACGGACAGACCCTGATCCTGACGGGTCCGAACGGCGACCTCACGGTCACCTACTCGAGCACCACCACCTTCACGCGCACGTCAACGGCGGTGCTGGCCGACATCGTGCCGGGCGTCTGCATCGTCGCGACCGGCCAGAAGGATTCGACCGGCGCGCTGACGGCAACCACCGTCCGTCTCTCCCCCAAGCCTGCTGCCGGCTGTGGCGCGGCCGGGCGGTTCGGGCCCAACGCATCGCCGCCAGCTGGTGCGTCGCCAAGACCGACCCCGGCCGGTCAGGTGCCGGTGGCATTGGCCAGCGGCGAGGTCACGGCCGCGTCCGGCGTCTCCATCACCGTGCTGACAACCACGGGCGGCAGCCAGACCATCACTGTTCCAACGACCGCCGCGGTTACCACGACCGTGGTCATATCCCCGACAGCCCTTCAAACCGGTGAATGCCTGCGGGCGACCGGAGCTCGAGACGCGACCGGCACTGTCCAGGCGACCTCGATCACGATTACTCCGGCCGGTCCATCCGGGACGTGTGTAACGGGATTCGGCGGCCGCGGAGGCGGCGGTGGCTTCGGTCGCCCGGGCGCAACGCCGGGGGCGGCCGCCGGCTAACCCGTTCGCGCCGGCGCAACGGCGCTGCTGCTCGTCCTTATCGACCTGACTCGCTAACGCTCGTCTTTATCGACCTGACTCGCTAACGCTCGTCCTGGGCGGCCTCTTCCTTGCCGCGGCGCGCGAGCTCGGCCACCACGGCCGGGTCGGCCAGCGTGGTCGTGTCGCCGAGTGGGCGGTTCTCGGAGACGTCGCGCAGCAGCCTGCGCATGATCTTGCCCGAGCGCGTTTTCGGCAGCTCTGGCGTGAACACGATGTTGGCGGGCGCGGCGAACTTGCCGATCACCCGGCCGACATGCTCGCGCAGCTCGCGCAGCATCTCGGGCGACCCGTCGCGCCCGCCCTTCAGCGTGACAAACGCGACGATTGCCTGTCCCGTCTGTGGATCGTTGCGGCCGGCGACCGCCGCCTCCGCCACGGCTGGATGGCTGACCAGGGCGCTTTCGATCTCGATGGTCGAGATGCGGTGTCCCGAGACGTTCATCACGTCGTCGATGCGGCCGAGGAGCCAGAAATCGCCGTCCTCGTCGATCCGCGCGCCGTCGCCCACGAAATAGGTGTCCTTCCACCGATCCCAATACGTCTTCTGATATCGCTCGGGGTCGCCGTAGATACCGCGCAGCATGGCGGGCCAGGGCTTGCGGATGACCAGGTAGCCCCCGCCCCCCGGCGGAACTTCGCGACCCTCGTTGTCGTAGACCGCGGCATCGATGGTCGGGAACGGCCTGGTCGCGGAACCCGGCTTGAGGGTCGTGATCCCAGGCAATGGCGTGATCAGGATCATCCCCGTCTCGGTCTGCCACCACGTGTCGACGACGGGGGCGCGATTCGCTCCGATGTGCTCGCGGTACCAGATCCAGGCCTCGGGATTGATGGGCTCGCCGACCGTGCCGAGCAGGCGCAGCGAGCTGAGGTCATGCTTGGCTGCGTACTCAGGCCCCCACTTCATATGGGTACGGATCGTCGTCGGGGCCGTGTACAGGATGTCCGGCTTATATCGTTCGACGATCTTCCACCAGCGGTCCTTGTCCGGAAAGTCCGGTGTGCCCTCGTAGACGATCCCGGTGGTGCCGTTGGCCAGCGGGCCGAAGACGATGTAGCTGTGGCCCGTGACCCATCCAATGTCGGCCGCACACCAGAAGACCGAGTCCGGCTTGACGTCGAATATGTAGTGGTGGGTCGTCGACACGCCGACGAGGTAGCCGGCGGTCGTGTGGATGATGCCCTTCGGTTTGGCCGTCGTGCCGCTCGTGTAGAGCAGGTAGAGCAGGTCTTCGGAATCCATCGGCTCGCACGGGCACGAGGCGGGGTCGTCGCTGACCCCCGTGACCATGTCGTGGGCCCAGACGTCCCGTCCGTCCTTCATCGTGACGATGCCGCCGGTCCTCCTCGCCACGATGCAGGTCTTGACCGTGGGAGATGACTCCAGGGCGGCGTCGGCATTGGCCTTCAGCGGCACGCGGTTTCCTCGGCGCCAGCCCTCGTCCTGCGTGATGAGGAACTCGCACTGCATGTCGTTGAGGCGGTCGGACAGCGACTCCCCGCTGAAGCCGCCGAACACAACGGTGAATGGGGCGCCGATACGGGTGCAGGCGAGCATGGCCACCGGAAGCTCGGGGATCATGCCCATGTAGATCCCGACGTGGGTGCCCTTTTTGATTCCCAGCTTCTTAAGCCCGTTGGCGAAACGGACGACCTCGCGCTGGAGGTCGCCGAAGGTGATCTGGCGGCGGTCGTCCTCCGGCTCCCCTTCCCAGAAGTACGCGACCTTGTCCTTCTGTCCTCGCTCGACGTGCCGGTCGACGCAGTTGTAGCAAACGTTGAGCTTGCCCCCCAGATACCACTTCGCGTACGGCGGTTTCCACTCGTAGAGCTGCGTCCAGGGCTCGAGCCATGAGATCCGTTCGGCCGCCTTGCTCCAGAACTCGTCGAACCCGATGTTGTAGATGTCGGGTTGGGCGTTGGCCTGCCGGCTGAACTCCGGAGACGGCTCGAAGCGCCGCTCCTCGACCTGCATGGTTTCGATGTGCGACGCGCGTGGCGCGTCCCCGGCCGCAGGACCGTCCGATCTACCTTCGCTCATCGCCGGGTGACCTCTCCAATTCGGATCGATCATAAACTGACAGTTGAACTTGCGGTCGCGGCGACGCGCAGGGACTTTCGGCGATCCACGACAATCGAGCGATCGACTCGAACATCACCTCACTGCTCGACCGCGGAGAGACCGACAAAGCCGCTCTGATCGTCCCCGACGGTCCAACCCTGACCTACGGCCGGCTGCGCGAGCTGACCGAGGAGGTGGCCTCAGCGCTCGCGGCTCGAGGAGTGAAGCCGGGCGATCGGGTCGCGACGGTGTTTTCCAACGGCCCGGAAGCCGTCCTCCTCTTCCTGGCCACGTCGATGATCGGGGTGAGCTGCCCGCTCAACCCCGGATATAAAGAGGACGAGTTCCGGTTCTACCTGGAGGACACCGGCGCCAGGTTCCTGCTCGTGCCGCCAGGCGAGGCTGCCGCGGCACGGCAGTCACTGCCGGCCGGCGGCAAGCTGATCGAGGTCGAGCTGGACGCGGCCGGCCGGCTGCAGATGGGCGATCACAACGGAGCCACGCGTGGCGGCTCGCTCGAACCCGCGGACGCGGAAGCGACCGCGCTCGTACTCCACACGAGCGGCACGACCAGCCGGCCCAAGCGCGTCCCGCTGCGCCATCGAAACCTGCTCACGTCCGCAGCCAACATCGTGCGGTCTTACGAGCTGACGCCCGACGACGTTTCCCTCTGCATCATGCCGCTGTTCCACGTTCACGGCCTGGTCGCGTCGACACTTGCGACCTTTGCGTCGGGTGGAACCGTCGTTGTGCCGCGCCGCTACAGCCCGCTCGGCTTCCGGCCGCTGATGGAGGCGACGCGACCGACGTGGTTCAGCGCGTCGCCCACGCCGCACCAGCTGATCCTGGCCCGAATTCAAGACAAGCGCCCGCCCGGCTGTGAGCGCTTGCGGTTCGTTCGCTCGTGCAGCTCGGCCCTTGCGCCGGCGCTGATGGAGCTGATGGAAGATCGCTTCGGCGTCCCGGTGCTCGAGGCTTACGGCATGACCGAGGCGAGCCACCAGATGGCGTCCAACCCGCTGCCACCCGACCGCCGGGTGCCGGGCAGCGTCGGGCGCGGAACCGGCGTTGACATCGCGATCCTCGACGACGGCGGAAATGAGCTGGCCGCAGGAGTGAGCGGCGAGGTCGCCGTGCGCGGGCCAAACGTGATCGACGGATACGAGAACAACCCGCAGGCGAACGCGAGCTCGTTCACTCGAGGCTGGTTCCGAACAGGCGACCTCGGGGTGCTCGATGCGGACGGTTACCTGCGGCTGCTGAGCCGGATCAAGGAGCTGATCAATCGCGGAGGAGAGAAGATCGCGCCACGAGAGATCGACGAGGTGCTCGAAGCGCACCCGGCGGTGAAGGAGGCCGTGAGCTTCGGGGTTCCTCACCCGACCTGGGGCGAAGAGGTCGGCGCCGCGGTGGTCCTCAACGAACCGGTCACGGAGAAGGAGCTGCTCGCGTTTGCCAGGTCGCGGCTGGCGGACTTCAAGGTGCCGCGACATCTACACATCGTCGAATCGATCCCAAAAACGCCGACCGGCAAGATTCAGCGCCGCTTCGTCGCGGAGCAGTTCATCCAGAGATGAGAATCGCGATCCTCGGCGCCGGCGCGACCGGGGGATTCCTCGGAGCCCGGCTCGCCAGGAGCGGCGCCGACGTCGTCCTGATCGCTCGAGGCCCGCACCTCCACGCCATGCGCGAGTCAGGTCTCCGATTGATCGAACCGGGCGGCGAGTCGACGGTGAGAGTGGACGCTACAGACGACCTGGCGGCAATGCGCAATGCCGATTTCGTCTTTGTCACGCTGAAGGCGCACAGTGTGCCGGCGATCGCGGAACGCCTGTCGGCGAATCTGGGCGCCGGCACCGCCGTCGTCAGCGCCCAGAACGGAATTCCGTGGTGGTACTTCCAGCGCCACGGCGGAGACCTCGAAGGGACCCACCTCGAAACGGTCGACCCGGGCGGGAAGATCGGCCGGACGATCGACCCCAAGCGCGTGATGGCATGCATCGTTTACCCGGCGACCAGCGTCGAAGGTCCTGGCGTGGTGCGTCACGTCGAGGGCGAGCGGTTCTCTCTGGGTGAGCTCGACGGGAGCCAGACGGAGCGGATTGCCGCGCTAGCTGCCGTGCTCACGGGCGCGGGCCTGAAAGCGCCGGTCCAACCACGAATTCGACAGGAGCTGTGGGTGAAGCTCATGGGCAACGCGGTCTTCAATCCGCTCAGCGCGCTCACGCGAGCCGGCCTCGGAGCCATGGCCGAATCGCCCGTGCTGGCGCCGGTCGTGCGAGCCGCGATGGAGGAGGTGGACGCCGTCGCGGCGCGGCTTGGGATCGAGATCCCCGTCTCGATCGACCAGCGCATTCGGGGCGCCGCGCGGGTCGGCAACCACAAGACGTCGATGCTCCAGGACCTCGAGTCCGGCCGGCCGATGGAGATCGACGCCATCACCGGTTCGGTGGTGGAGCTGGCCGGCAGGCTCGGCGTGCCGGTCCCGCACCTCGAGACGATCTACGCGAGTGTGAAAGTCCTCGCCGGGTGAGCTATGCCTCGCCGTCCTTGACGGACTGAACCGTGGCACTTAAGCTCGAGGAGCTCAGTCGGACGTCGGTTGGAGGGTGGTGCAATGGCCTGGAAGCTCGAGGGGACCTATTTCGAAAACTGCAACTGCGACTGGGTCTGCCCGTGCACAGTGACCAGCTTTGCCGCGCCGTCCACCGGCGACCGCTGCCAGGTCATCCTCAACTACCACGTGCGTCGCGGTGAGGTCGATGGCGTCGACGTCGGCGGGAGGAGCGTGTCGATCGTCGCCGACGCGCCTAAGCGAATGCTCGACGGCGGCTGGCGCGTAGGGGTGATCATCGACGACAAAGCGTCCAAAGAGCAGGCGGACAAGCTGACCGCGGTGTTCGCCGGCCAAGCCGGCGGTCCGATGGCCAACATCGCACCGCTGATTGGCGAGATCCTCGGCATCGAGCGGCTGCCGATCGAATACTCGGACAAGGGCAATCACCACAGCATCCGGATCGGTGACACGGTTGCCATCGAGGTCGAAGACTTCGCGCCTGTGGAAGGCGGAGAAACCACCAAGCTGACCGGCGTGCAGCACCCTTCTGGCTCGACCATCACCATCGCGCGCCCGACCTCGTCAAAGATCAAGGCGTTTGGAATGGACTTCCACAACGCAGGAAAGAGCGCTTTCTCCGCGCCGTTCAGCTGGGCAGGCTGACCCGAAAGCGCCCTTCGTGAATCAGACGGCGCCGGCCCGACTCGAGGCTCTGCCTCGCCCGGTGGCGGTCGCAATCGTCGCCGTTTTGCTTGTGTGCGGGGCCGCCGCCTGGCTCGTCACCGGCGAACAGTCAGCCTCGACGTCGGGCATGGGCGGAATGGCGATGCTGGGCGCCGGGCTCTTTCTCGCCACATGGGTCGTGATGATGGTCGCGATGATGTTTCCACCCGTCGCTCCGATGGTGCTGGCTCACGCGCGCATCGTCCGTTCCCGAGGAGAAGGATCCATCCCGACGGCTTCGTTCGTCCTCGGCTACCTGGCCGTTTGGACTGCGGCCGGCCTGGTGCCGCTTGCCGTGATCCAGCTCCTCGGAACGTCGATCGCGTCTCCCCTGAGCGGTTGGCTCCCCCGCCTGGCTGGGGCGGTGGTGATGCTTGCCGGTGCTTACCAGCTCACGCCGCTGAAGAACGCGTGCTTGAGAGCTTGCCGGTCGCCACTTGGCTTCGTCCTCACGCATGACTTCGGCGGTGGCGCCCCGGCGGCGGCACGAGCCGGCATCTCGCACGGCGTCTTTTGTCTCGGCTGCTGCTGGGCGCTCATGGCGGTGCTGGCCGTGCTGGGGCTGATGAACCTCGCGCTGATGGCCGTGTTTGCAATCGTGTTCTTCCTCGAGAAGAACTGGAGCCAGGGCGTCGTGCTCGCGCGTGTCGTCGGAGCGGCGTGCATTCTGCTTGGCGCGGCGGTCCTCGTCCGGCCGGACCTCTTGAGCCTTCTCGGCGGACCGATGGCGTAAATCAACGCGCCCGAACGGGCGATTTGACAAACGCTTAAGCGAAACTGAACATTAAGGTCGGCAGTTCGGCCGCGGAGGTGTGGCAGTAGGTCCGGAAGCAAGCGCGTCGCGGGGGCGCGAACTTGGGGGTTGTGGAATGCGACGACTTGGTTTGTTTGCGGCAGCGGCGGCGATCTCGATCTTGACAAGCCTTGCCTCAGGCATGGCAGCGTCCAACTCGTCGAACAAGACCGCCGGCGAGGAGAGCCAGAACGTCGCCGCGGCGCAGGCCTGGTTCACCGACCAGCGCCTCTCGCCCAATGGGGCGGTCAACAACGATGCTTTCGCGGCGGTCGCCGGGCAAGCGGCGACTCTCCCGACCACGGGAGGCGCGTGGACCGAGCGCACGAATCCCGCGGGCCCGGGCGTCGACTTCTCAGACTCACCTCAGTACATCGACCCCACCAGCAACTTCAGCAACTCCGGCGCCGGTGACCGTTGGGTCGCCGGCCGGACGACCGCGCTGGCGGCCGCGCCTGATGGAAGCCTCTTCGTCGGCGCGGCCGACGGTGGAGTGTGGAAGTCGACCGACCAGGGCGTTCACTGGAAGCCTGTTACCGACAACCAGGGCACGCTTTCGATTGGAGCCCTGCTCGTGGTGCCCAGCACGAAGGGCTACACGGTCTACGCCGGCACGGGTGAGGCCAACACCAGCTCCGACAGTTACGCCGGAGTTGGAGTGATCGCCTCGAGCGACGGTGGGAGCAAGTGGGCCCGAGTCGGCGGCTCGGAGCTCAACGGCGCGCTCATCTTCCGCCTGGCCTCGAAGGGGGCTACCGTGCTGGCCGCGACGTCGCATGGCCTGTACAGCTTCAACAGCGCGGGCGGCGCCGGCTGGACCGCAGTCCTGCAGCCGGCGGGACCGCCGTCGGGGGGTAACTTCAACCTCGTCGTCGGCAACATGATCACCGACGTCGCAGTCGTTCCCGGCACTGGCGGCAGCCAGGTGCTGGCCGTCGCCGGGTGGCGCGGAGGAGCGCCTACCAACGGCCTGTACCTTTCGTCGGACGGAGGCGCCTCGTTCGCCCTCATCGCCAACCCGCAGGGCTGGGTGCCGGCCAAGGCGGAGGGCCGCACCACGCTCGCCTTCTCCGCGTCCGGCGACCGCGCATACGCCATCGTGCAGAGCCCGCAGCTCCTGAACGTCGGCACCAACGGCAAGACCCTCCTGCAGGGTGTATACGAGTCCGGCAACGGCAACCCGGCCGGGCCCTGGACGAAGATCGCAGACGCCGAGAAGCTCCAGTCGAGCGGTTCGGCGCAGGCGATCAGCCGGATCGGCAAGGGATACGCCCCTGGCGTCCAGGCCTGGTACAACCAGTTCCTCGCCGTTGACCCGACTAACAGCGACCACCTCTACCTCGGGCTGGAGGAGGTCTACGAGACTCAGAACGGCGGCGCCGGCTGGAACACGATCGCTCCGTACTGGAACTTCGGCTTCAGCTGCTTCTCTTACTCACCCTTCGAAGGGACCTGCAACCACAACCAGGCTCACTCGGACCAGCACGCGGCGATCATCGCGAACGGCACCCTTTACATCGGCAATGACGGTGGCGTCTACTCGAGGTCGACCACCAACCACAACGTCGGCGACTGGACCAACCTCAACCAGCACCTCGACGTCTTGCAGTACTACTCGGCGGCCGGAAGCGGCGACTCGGTCCTCTACGGCGGCCTTCAGGACAACGGAAGCAACAAGGTGTTCAAGCCGACCGGCTCGATTCTGGACGACCAGGGCCATCCGATCAACGTGAGCTCAGTCCAGGTCTTCGGGGGCGACGGAGGCTACACGCTGGTCGACCCGGCGAACTCCAACAACGTGATCACCGAATACGTCGGGCTGACCGCGCTCAAGTCGACCGACGGCGGCGCGAACTGGCACTTCATCCAGCCCGCGGACCCGGACCCGCGCTTCATCGCGCCGATCGCGATGGACCGCACCAATCCGGGCCACCTGCTCGCGGGCGGCGCGATTGTATGGAACTCCGAATCGGGCATCGCCGGAACCACGGCCGGCACCGGCGCTTCGACTGATTGGCAGAACATCTTCGACACTCGAACTGCTGTCGGAGCCACCACGGCGGCACAGGTGACCGCCCTCGACGCGGTGACCATCGGCACCACTCAGTACGTCGCCGCGGCATGGTGCGGACCATGCAATGGCAGCTTCTCCACCGGCGGCGGTTTCCGCAGCGGCATCGTGATGCTGCAGAGCAGCGGCACCGGGTGGACCGTCACGTCCAACGTGTGCACTGGCACCTCGGCCACGTGCTCGGCTTCAGGTATTCCTGACCGCTACATCAGCGGCGTGCGCATCGACACGGCGGACCCAACTCACGCGTACCTGGCGCTCTCCGGCTTCTCGCGCAAGTGGATGATCGGACCGGACGACCCGGGCGTCGGCCACGTCTTCGAATCGAAGACGGGCGGCGTCACGTGGAGCAACGTGTCGGTCGGCCTCCCGGACGTTCCCACGGACGACGTCGTGTACGAGCGCGGCAAGCTCGTGGTCGCGACAGACTTCGGTGTTTTCACTTCGGCGAATGACGGCGCCACGTGGGCCCGATTCGGAACCGGCCTGCCAAACGTCGTGGTCGCTCAGCTGACCCAGGACCCGAACGGAAACCTGGTGGCGGCGACCCACGGCCGAGGCGTCTGGACGATCGCCGCGCCGTAACAACCCTCGAATTCCAGGAAAGGCCGCCGCCCGGGCCAGGGTGGCGGCCTTTTCGTTTGCGCCGGCCGACTAAGCTCCCCTGGGTTGGCAACCTGGGCTGAGTTCGAGACCGCGAACCCCAAGTTCGCCTCACGTGTTCGTGGGCTGCTTACGTCGCGCAAGCACCTCACGATGGCCACGTTGCGCCACGACGGCTCGCCCCGGATCAGCGGCACCGAAATCGAGTTCGCGGCGGGGCAGCTGCGCATCGGGTCGATGCCCCGCGCGTTGAAAGCACTGGACCTACTCAGGGACGCGCGAGTCGCCATTCACGGTCCCACCGATGATCCGCCCCAGGGCGACGCCGCCGCTTGGACGGGCGAAGCGAAGATCGCCGGCACCGCGACCGAGATCGAGTCGGGCAGCACCGCCCACCGGTTCCTCATCGACATCCACGAGGTGGTCATCACGCGCCTGAACGAAGCCGGCGACCGCCTCGTGGTCGAATCGTGGAGCCCGGCTCGCGGCTACCGCGTCCTCGAGCGCGAATAATCGACGAGGGTCAGAACAGCCAGCGCAAATGGAACCAGCGTGCCGACCAGGATGGCGAGGGTGTCCTCGGACATAGCCGGGTGCTCTTTCATGAGCCTTGCCCGGTGGGTGCCGTTGAACAGGAGGCGCAGCGAATAACCCCTCTCGCCGGCACGCCAGGCCTGGACACCAATCACAACCACGCAAAGGCAGTTGGCCACGAAGCCAAAAGTGGCGAGGGCATAGAGAGGATGGTTGGTGAGCGCCCATGCCACTCCGAGCGGAGCAACGAGAAGCGCCATGAGCGCGAATTCGCTGATCGCAAATGCGATCCCGTTGACAGTGTTGTGGGACTTGATCCGTCGGATCACCGCCGCAGCGTACGCGGCGCGTGGCGGCCGGTTAACAGCGAAATGGACTCGCGTGACACTCTTGTCCCGTACTCGCCCAAGTACCCAGCCTCGGCTCGGACGCTGCGACGCCCATCGCGATCGCCCGGGCCGGTGGCGGCGCGTTGCTCAAGGGAAGAGTCGTCGGTTTTCAACCTCCCCGTCCCACCGGTGCGCGCGGTCCAGCCGATTGGTGAGCTCCTGGCGATCTTGCTTTTCCCTTCGAAGTCGCGTTGCGGAGGCTGATGCTCCGGGCGGAGGATCTGCCCGCGCGCGCCGCCCGCGGGAGCAAACCGCCGCCGCCGGATTAGGCTAGGTGCGATGCGCGGGTTCGTGTTGGGGGTGGTCATCCTTGTCGGTCTGAGCCTGAGCGTCCTGTCCATCCGTCCTGGAGGCATTCGCAGGCAGCTCGGGTTTGTCGCCCGCCGGTTCCGGATCACGCTGGTGCTCGGCGGGATCTTCGTGGCAGGCTCATCCATCATTCGTTTCGCCGCGCCTCAAGGCGTGATCGCCGACTACGGCCCGGCTGCGCTGGCGGTCGTGCTGGCGGGAATATTTCTGGTGGTCGGACGCGATCCATCGGGGTCGGCGGCGACACCGTCCCTGCCTTCCCGCCGGCGCTAACCCGTGTTCTGGAGGCCGGCTGCGACCCCGTTCACCGTGACAAGCAAGACCTGTTCGAGCCGCGCCCGCTCGAGCTGATCGATGGACTCCCCGCGCAGAGCCTCGAGCGTATGGAGCTGGATGTGAGACAAGGCATCGACATATGGGTTGCGCAGCTCGACGGCCCATGAAAGGACGCGATGGTTCTCGAGCAGCCTGGAATGACCCGTCGCCGCCAGCACGCGGTCGACCGTCAGGTCGTACTCGGAAAGGATCCGGTCGCTGAGCTCACGCCGCCCGCCCAGGTCGAGGTATCGCTCGGCGATCCGGCGATCGGTCTTGGCCAGGCTCATCTCGGCGTTGTCGAGCAAGACGTTGAACAGAGGCCATTCCGTATATGCCTCGCGCAGCTCCGTCAGGTCCGCCGCCGCGAGCCCGCTTCCCAGCCCGTACCAACCAGGCAGGTTCAGGCGCATCTGAGACCAGGCGAAGACCCACGGGATCGCCCGCAGCTCTTCGAGCTTTTGCGATGCGCTTCGTCGTGCCGGACGAGAGCCAAGCCTCAGACGACCGAGCTCATCGATCGGGCTGACCCGGCTGAACCACTGCTCGAAACCCTCGCTCTCGATCAGGCCGCGATAAGCGGCGCGGGCCGGCTTATCGATGCGATTCCCCAGCTCACGAAACCGACCCTCCGCTCGCTCGGCCACCGCGTCGACGTCGGGCAGCGAGGCCATCAGCACCGCGGAGGCGACCTGCTCCAGGTGGCGGCGCGCGATGGCGGGATTCGAGTACCTGGCGAAAACCACCTCGCCCTGCTCGGTGACCTTGAAATGGCCTCCGATGGAACCTGGCGCCTGGGCCCGGATCGCGCGGTTCGCCGGACCGCCGCCGCGGCCCAATGCGCCACCGCGGCCGTGGAACAGGGTCAACCGCACGCCGTGGTTCGCCGCCCAGCGCACAAGCGCGGCCTGCGCTTCATACAGGGCGAGGCTCGCGGAGACCGGACCTACCTCCTTGGTCGAGTCGGAATAGCCGAGCATCACCTCCAACCGCCCGGTGGCCTCCATCCGGCGCCGGACCGGCTCGAGCTCGACCATCCCATCCAGCACGAGCGGCGCGCGGCCGAGGTCCTCGACTGTTTCGAACAGTGGGATGACGTCGATGTCGGGTGGCGACTCACCTTGGGCCGACGCATCGGCGAGCGCGTATACGTTGGCGATGTCGCTGGAATCGCGCGTGAAGCTGACAATGTAACGCCGGCAGGCGGCAACCCCAAATCGCTCCTGGATTTGTTTCATCGCGCGAAAGGTCGCCAGCACGTCTTCGGTCTGCGTGGAGCGCCGGCCTCCGTTTTTGAGCTCGCTGAGCGCGACATCGTGGACCTTGCTGTGTTGACGCACCTCGAGCTCCGCGAGATGAAATCCGAACGTCTCAACCTGCCAGACCAGGTTCTGGAGCTCGCCGTAAGCGAGACGGCCGGCGCCCGCGGAGGCCAGCGATCTCTGAACCGCGCGCACGTCGTCGAGGAGCTCGGCGGGGCTTCGGTACGCAATCGACACGTCTGCGACCCGGGTCGCCCTGACGCGGTCGGCCAGATAGAGGAGGTATTGGCGATGCTGCTCGGACGGCGATCGGGCGGCAAAGTCCGCCATGCGGGCTGGCTGGGCCAGCCGAGCGGCCGCAAGTCGTGAGCCCAAATCTTGATCGGGCGGGGTCGTCACGGAGTCGGCTGTGAGCGAGCGGCCAACCCGGTTGAGCGCGGTCTCGAGCCCGCGGAGCACGTGATCTGCATGGATCTCCATTGCATCCACAGTCACGGCGGCGGTCACAGCGGGGTTGCCGTCGCGGTCGCCCCCGACCCAGCTGCCGAACCGGATGAAGGCCGGCGCCATCGGAGGACGCAGGCCCGCGTCATCGGGACCGAGAGCGGCGTCGAGGTCGCGATAGATCTCCGGCACCGCGCGGAAGAGGGTCTCGTCGAAGATCGCCATCACCGAACGCACCTCGTCCAACGGGCGGACTTGAGTGCTTCGCAGCTGAGCTGTGCGCCAGAGGAGGTCGACCTCCTCGAGCAGGCGACGCTTTGCCTCCCGCTCCTCGCGCGCCGAGACACGCGGATCGTCGAGTGCTTCGAGCTGTGCTCCGACGCGCGCGATCGCGGCGACGACGGCGCGACGTCGCGATTCGGTCGGATGGGCCGTGAGCACGGGATGTATGACCAGGTCGTCGAGGAGCTCTCGGAGGGTCTCCTCGCCATGTGCAGAACGAATCTCTGCCACAGCCTGTTCCAGGGATTCGGCGAGCGGCTCTGTCCCACGGTCACGCTCGCGCAGGGCGCGCGCCCGATGTCGCTCCTCGGCCAGGTTGATGAGCTGGAAGTAGCACGTGAACGCCCGCGCGACCTGCTCCGCCCGGTCGATCGGCCACGATGCCACGAGGCGCGCCGCAGTTCCCTGATCTTCCTTTTCTCGCGCGACGACCACCGTGCGGCGGAGGTTTTCGACGTCCTCAAGGAGACCCGCGCCGCCATACTCCGCCAGCACCTGGCCGAGCACGTCTCCCAGCAGGCGCACCTCCCGACGGAGGGGAGCCGGCATCTCGATGCGCGCGACCTCACGCGATTTCACGGCGACATTCTCCGGCCCCGGCAGGCTCGCCGTGTCTGTGCGAACATTTGCTCGCTGTGGCGCAGCATCCCGGCGCTGACCGGTTAGACCTGAATACCGCCGACCCGACCACCCTGGTCGTGGACCTCAACTGCGCCTTCGCCTCGATCGAACAGCAGCACGATCCGAGCCTCCGCGGCCGGCCGCTCGCGATCGCTGCTTACGCGACGAACGCCGCCACGATCGTCTCCTCCTCGCGGGAAGCGCGCGACCTCGGGATCAAGACCGGGATGAAGGTTTTCGAGGCCAAGGCGATCTTCCCGAAGGTCGTCGTCATGGAACCCAACCCGCCGCGCTACCGCGAGGTTTCGGATCGTCTGATGGAGATCATCGAGCGGCACACCCCAGACGTCCTGCGGATGTCGATCGACGAAGCCTCGCTGAACCTGGTGGGTACCCCAGACCTGTTACGCCTCGGTCCGAGGGGAGTCGGACTCGCGATCAAGAAGGCGCTCCGCGACGAGGTTGGCGAATGCGTGACGTGCTCCGTTGGGATCTCTACCTCGATCTGGATGGCCAAGCAGGCCTCCAATCTGAACAAGCGGGATGGGCTCGAGCGCGTCGACCACACGAACCTGGTTTCGGTATTCGAGCGGCTGAAGCTGACAGACCTGTCCGGGATTGCCGAGGCCAGCGCGCGACGCCTCCAGCTGGCCGGCATCCACACACCGCTGGAGTTCCTGCGTTCCACTACGGAGAAGCTGCATCGGGCCGGGTGGAATTCCGAGCACGCCAATGCCTGGCTGCGGAGGCTCCGTGGTTTTGAGGTCGGCAACTTCGAAGGGGTGGCGCGAAAGAGCTACAGCCACTCCCACGTGATGGCTCGCGCGACCAGCTCGCAGGGGGAGCTCGAAGAGCTGCTGATGCGGCTTTCGGACATGGTGGGACGCCGGCTTCGCGCCGCGGGGCGCCGTGGCCGGGTGGTATCGGTCGGCGTCGTCTACCGGCCGGTGGCGGGGCATTTTTCCAAACAGGTGACCCTGACGGCTCCGATCTCCACTGGTGAGGAGATCTATCGAGCCGCGCTGGAGCTGCTGGCCGCACGCGAGCCGCGCCGCGAGGTCGGAACCCTCGGGGTCGGGCTCGCGGGATTGACCGAGGCCGGCACCGGGCAGATGGGATTGTTCACGGGTGAGATCCGGCCCCGAAACGAACGGCTCGAGACGGCGATCGACGCGATCCGCGACCGCTTCGGCGAGGATGCGCTGCAGCGCGCGCGCCTGCTCGGCCGGGCGCCGGTGGTTCGCGACCGGATCGCCTTCGGAAACACCGGCCACCCCGACGAAGATTGACTCTGCAGCCAATTCTCCGTGCGTCGTAGGCTGCTTTGAGCAATGGAGATTTGCGGCCACCTCGATCGGATCCGCGAAGTCACGGCCAGCGCCGACGGCTGCGAGGACTGCGTTCGGATGGGAGGCAAGTGGGTACACCTGCGACTGTGCATGACCTGCGGTCACGTGGGCTGCTGCGACAGCTCACCGCACAAGCACGCGACCGCGCACTTCCGAAGCACCGGCCATCCGATCATCAAGTCGTTCGAACCAGGCGAGAACTGGGGTTGGTGCTATCCGGATGAGGTCGAGCTCGACCCCACAGGCTGGCCGATCCGGGGCCGCATCGCGCACCCCGTCTAGAAAGCAGGCGCCACCGGTCAGACGGATCCGGTAGCCAGCCGCTCGATCCCGGTGAGCTGCGCGTCGGGCTGATCGGCAAGATATAGATCGAGCAGCTCACGCGGCCCAAACTGATCGATGCGCGAAAAGCCACTCCGGCGCATCAGGTCTTCGAACTCGCCTGGGCGAAACTGGCTGACGAATCGTTCGCCGCGGTCCTCGGCCTGGGACATCGTCCACGCGAGGCCGGCGGCGGCCATCTCACTCAGCTCTGTCGCGGGCACGACATAGGTGACGACCAGGCGGGAGCCTGAGGGCAGGGCGCCCACGAGTTTCAGGATTCTTTCGATTGCGGGTTGGGCCACGTACTGCGTCAGCGCGATCGCCGAAACGATGGCCGGCGCGGACAGATCGAATCCCGCACCAAGAAGCGCGCTGCTCAGGTCGCCGGTCTCGTGGTCGAGAGGGACGAACGTAACGGAAGCTGGAATTACAACGCCCATCTCCTGCAGGCGGCGGCGCTTCCACGCCTGCGAAGCGGCGCGGTCGACCTCGAAAATTCTCAGCCGGCCGCCCAGGTCGGAGCGCCGGTACGCGAACGAGTCGAGACCCGCGCCGAGGATGACGTGCTGACCGATGCCCTCCTCGATCGCCTGAGCCACCGCATCTTCGACGAACCGGGTCCGGATCGCGAATGCGAGACCAAAGGATTGGCGTGATGCCTCCGGAAGCTGGCTCGTGAGCTGTGCCAGCAGCGTGGCGCCCGCCTCGCCGGCCAGGCCGAGCGCGAGGTGATCCACCACCAGCGGGTGCTCGGTCCCGGCATGGATGGTCCGGCCCACTGCAGCCAGCGTCGCGGTGTGTCCGGGCCCGGATTCACGTTCGACCATCTCGCCCTCCAGCGCCCTGTAACCACTTCCATCGAAACAGCAGCGTGCCTGTGCGGCCCTGACGCTGAAGGTCGCTCTATTCCCATCGTTCATCCGAATCACACCACCTTCGATGCCGCGCGTCGTGTGATTGGCACCTGATAGGGCTGCGCCGCGGCCGATACAGTCGGCGCCATGAACGAGGATCGCCCCATCTTGATCGCTCGCGTCTCGGCCGAAATGTCCACTCTCGCGGACCTGAGTGCGGTCTGCCGCTGGCTGATCGAATGCCAGTACAACCCCGTGCGGCTCGACGCCGGCCACATACCTGCGCTCGGGCGGCACATCTGGCTCAGGGTGGGGCGTCCGATCACAGCGCCGCGCGCCGTGCTCTGCACACTCTGGCTTGTCGCGGAGGTCGAAAGTGGTGACTGCCTAGTCGCGGGCACCCTTCGCTTGGTGGCTCACACGACAGCGTCCGACGTGAGGCTGAGGTTTGACGGACGCGCGGTTCCCACCGGCGAGGGGAACCGCGCCGCGCTCCAGCTTCTCGAGCTGATCGCGGCATCGATCGGGCGACGGCCGGCCGGCGCCTACGGAGAGATGGCTTCTTAGAAGGCTCCCGTCATCTCGCGCTCGCGATGACTCCGGCGGCCGCGAGCAGAAGCAGAACCGACATCAACACAAGCAGCGGTCCGATCACCATGAGCAGCTGCTTGAGCACGCTGTTGCGGCGGCGCCGGCGCAGCTTGCCAATCCTGGAGTCCAGGCTCAGCGAGCTGGCCACCGCCGGGTCGATCGCGATTAGGGTCTCGATCGTCGCCAATTACTTACTCTTGCCCTTGCCTTCCGACTTGCCGTGGCTCTTGGCAGCGCTGCTTTCTTTCGTCGCCGGGCTGACTGCGTTGCTGTGGACGCCGGCGTTGACCTCGGTTACGACGACGGTGTTGCTGGCGTTCGACGCGACGACGGCTTGCTTGCCGTTACCGCCCTGCCGGCCGGGATCCCCTGGTGTGCCGCCGAGCTCGTCGTTCGAGCGGCTCGGTTCGCCCTGGTTCGAGTTACCCGGGTCGCATCCCTCAGGTCCATTGCCGACGCCCTGGTTGCAGTGGGTTCGGTGGCCGTTGCCACCCCCGCCGGTCTGCCCGCAGGTGGAAATGGTGTTGGTGTCCATCGTCACCGCGCCGGTGAGCGCAATGGCTCGACCGTCCAGGGTCGCCCCGGTTGTCATCGTGATGCTGATGTTCGCGAGGATGTTGCCTGCGAACGCAGTGGTAGTCCCGAGCGTCGCGGAGCTGCCGACCTGCCAGAAAACGTTCGACGACGCGTCGCAAGGCTGAGCGTTACTGATCAAGACAGACGAGCCGCTCGCGGTCGTGAGCGTGCTCCCGATCTGGAAGATGTAGACGCCTCCGCCGCTGAGGTTGAGTGTTCCCGTCAGCTGAGCCGACGAGTCAAAGCAGTAAACGCCTGGCTGCAGCGTCATCCCGCCCAGATCCTGACCAGTCAAGTTCTGGTCGCATTTCGCGGCTTTCAGAGCGTTGTACGCGGTAGTGGCGTCAGCCTGAGCCTGCGCCGAGACAGCGTCCGCGGCGTGAAGCGTCCCCGTCAGCTTGCACGGAGGGAAACCCGTGATCGCGGAGCCGGGACTGACCCCCACATCGCCGACGATGCGGGACGGACCTGTGCAGGTGACCGTCGAGGCACCCAGAACGGCGAAGCCCGCCGCGGTGCCCAGTGATGGCGCCGTTGCGGCCTGGGCTGCCATCGGCCACATGCCGGCTAGCGCGGCCACGGCGACAAGGCCAAGAAATCGAACTCTGTAAGTCAAATGTCTCACTGCTTTGCTTCTCCTCAGGTCCATTCGGACCATGCCCTAGCCACAGTGGTGAGTTTGGCGGTAGGGTCCCGCCGACCTGAGCCTCGCCTTGTCCTCGTAACAATTTCAGCAACACTTCAGAGTCGAGCTACCACTCCCCCAGGCGGCGCATGTCGGGAGTCCTGGCGTCGGGGTCATAGACCATGCGGTAGAGGGGCTCGGCCCAAAGCGTGGTCGTCCGCGAAGGTTGGATTCGAGGATGCGGCCTCAACCGCCCCGGCGGCCGCTCACCATGGGCCCCATCGACGTGCCAGCGTTCCAGCGCCTGGGCCGTGTCCCGGAAAATCGCGACCGCTTCAGCGGGATCGAGCAGGCCTCGATCGTCGCCCTCCGCGCGGCCGAGGTGCTCGCACCACAGCTGCAGCCGCAGACCTCGGGCGAACTTTCGGGCGCCGTCCCCAAGGCCCGCTGGATCTAGGGGTTCGCGACCATCGCGTTCCTCGTCGATCACGGCGCAGGAGATCTCGGAGTCGTGGCTCCAGGACCGCCGATTGAAGTTGTCCGATCCGACCGATGCCCAGACGTCGTCGATAACGCTGATCTTGGCGTGGACGTAGACAGGAACGCCGGCGAGATTCTCGATGTCGTAGATGGCGACACGATCGCCGCCCGCATCAAGAAGTACACGCACCGCCTCCTCGCGTCCAACCTGGTTCGGGCGCAGGGTCAGGGCCGAGGCCTGGTCAAAGAATCTCGGTACGACGGCGATTAGATGCAGGGACGGACACGCAACAAGCGCGGCCGCAAAGATCTCGGCCACCTCCCTGGACCAGAGAAACTGGTCTTCGAGGTAAATGAGCCGGCGCGCCCTTCCGATTGCCTTCTGAAATCCGCGGGCGACGCTGCGCTCGCCGTGGGGCGCGAATGGATAGCCGCCTCGACGACGCGCATAGGTGCGCAGGACCTGGACCGTGTGCGTTCCACATGGCGTGGGGTCGGCGTGCATCGGCGGCAGGACGCTTGCCTTGCGATGCGTGCGGCGCAGCAGGTCGTGTACGAGCCCGAGTGGATCGCGGCTGAGCGGCCCATGGTCATCCCACCGTTCGCGAAAGCAATATTCAAGGTCGCCCACGGCCGGGCCGTGGACCGCCAGCTGCGCGTCGTGCCAGGGTGGTCTGGGACCGTAGACCGGCGCCATCGTTTGATGCTGCCGGTCACCTTCATGGCCGGCATCGTCGCGGCGGCTGTGGCAGAGGTCTATGCCGCCGACGAAAGCCACGTCCCGTTCAGTTCTTTCAGCGTGGCGGATGACGATGAGTTTCTGATGATGCGAGCCGCCGAGTCGCACGCGCTGGTCGAGCAGGACCTCGCCCCCGGCTGAATTGACGACCTGTCCGAGGTGGCGGTTCTCCTTGGCGCTGAAACCGAGCCTGTCCAGGTGGGACCGCCAGAGCAATCCTTTGACCATCACGCCGCGACGGGCGGCGGCAGCGAGAACGACTCCTATTTCGGAATCGGGATCGTCGGCAAGGTGCTGGTCGGGGTCGCCCCGCCAGTCCGTGAAATACAGCTGGTCGCCTTCGCCAAGCTCTCGAATCGCTTCCAAAAGGCGTCGGAAATAGGTGGCTCCATGCACCAGGGTTTCGACCTTGTTCCCGCTGCTCCAGGCCAGGCCATCCGAACGCCGCCGATCAAGGCCCGTGAAGTCGTTGCCGCGCTCGGAGCTGGTTAGAAACGAGTTCTCCAACGCTTCGTTTGGCATCGCACGAAGATACCTCGGGAGCAATCCGCCATATCTTCGCCGCCGTGGGTATTACTGCGATTGTTACCGGTTTTATCCCATCCTCAGCGGCAGGATGCCTGATACCAAGAGGAGCTCAGATCACAAGTCGGTGCGCGGCCTGCTGACCGTGCGGCTGCATCGAGGCCGGGTGGACCTGGACGCCATCGATCCATCGGAAACCAATGGGGTCAAACGGCACCAGGCAGACGAGCGGACGCTGGCCGACGAGGAGCACGTCATGTCGCTCCAGGAGTGTCTCTACGCCGAAGGCAAGCACTCGGTGCTCATCGTGCTGCAGGGAATGGATACGAGCGGCAAGGACGGCACGGTGAGATACGCGCTGCGGGGCCTCAACCCTCAAGGCGTGAGGATCGTTTCGTTCAAAGCCCCTACGGTGAGTGAGCGGCGCCACGATTTCCTGTGGCGGATCAGGCGCCAGCTGCCCCGGCCCGGCGAGATCGCGATCTTCAACCGTTCTCACTACGAGGACGTGTTGATCGCCAAGGTCAGAACGCTTGCGTCGCCTGAGGTGATCGACGCGCGCTACGCGATCATCAACCGCTTCGAGGCTGAGCTCGTGAAGCATGGAACAGCGCTCGTCAAAGTATTTCTCCACATCTCTGCAGAGGAGCAGCGCAAGAGGCTGCTCGCCCGCCTGGGCGAACCCGAGAAACACTGGAAGTTCAGCAGCGGAGACATGAGCGAGCGACCGCATTGGCCCGACTACCAGAACGCGTACGAAGCAGCCCTCGCGCAATGTTCGACTGTCGGCGCCCCGTGGTACGTCGTTCCGGCCAATCGCAAGTGGTATCGGAACTGGGCTGTCTCCCAGCTTCTGATCGAGACCATGGAGGAAATGAAGTTGACCTATCCCAACCCGCACCTGGACGTTCGCGCCCTGAAGAAAAGCCTGCAGGCGGTGGCCTGAAATGGCAACGATCCAGACCGGCAACTCAGCAGTCAAGCGAGCGGCAACCAACCCCGTTCTCGAGCTCCTCGAGCGACTTGGGTACGTTGTCCGGGGGGCTCTTTATGCGGTCATGGGGCTGCTCGCCCTCCGAATCGTGCTCAGCGTCGCGGGCGGAGCGACCACCGATCTGACCGGGAGCCTCGTGGTCCTGGTGAGCAATCCTTCCGGAAAGCTGGTGCTCATCATCGTCGCGGTCGGCCTGTCGGCTTACTCGTTGTGGGGTTTCACAAGGGCGATCTACGACCCGCTGCACCGCGGCAGTGACGCGTCCGGTTACCTCGCAAGGCTCGGCTTCGTCACCAGCGCGGTGTCCTACGCGGCCATCGTCCTTTTTGCCATTCAGCTCCTGGCAGGGTCAGGCGCAACGACAAACGACGGCACCAAGAAAACGATCGCATCAGTCCTGACCCATCCGGCGGGTGGAGCGCTCACGATTCTCATCGGTCTGGTCGTGATCGGGGTTGCCCTGGGTCAGTTCCTGGAAGCCTATCGGGCCACCTTCGCACGAGACCTGAAAGGCGCGGAGATGAGCGCCACCGCAAGGGATATCGCGGTGAAGCTCGGCCGGTTCGGGATGTTCGCCCGAGGGGTGATCTTCCTGATCATCGGTTGGTTTGTCGTACAGGCGGGCATTCATCACGACCCGGCGCAAACCCAGGGCTTCAGCGGGGCGTTCGTGTTCCTGCTGGCCCAACCCTTCGGGCGCATCCTGTTGGGCGTCGTCGCACTGGGCTTCGTGGCGCTTGGCCTCCACTCCTTCGCTTGTGCGCGCTGGATCAAGTTGATGAAGACCTCGAATTGAGCGCAGTCGCCACCGCGTCGGCGCCATCAAAGGCAAGGACCGCGCCTGTCCGACCGCCACTCCTGCCCGAGGATAGGTACTTGAACCGTGAGCTGTCGAGGCTGGACTTCGACAGCCGTGTCCTCTCGATGGCCGAAGACCGCGCCCGTCCCCTCGCCGAGCGGATCCGCTTTCTTGCCATCGTGAGCGACGGGCTCGACGACTTCTTCCAGGTGCGCGTGGCCGGCCTGCACGAGCAGCTCGTGGCGCCCCTGATGGTGACCTCGCCTGACGGCATGACGCCCGAACAGCAGCTGGAGGGAATTGGAGAGCGCGTGCGCCGGTTGGGCGATCGCCTTTCGGAGGCCTTCAACTCGGACATCGTGCCCGCACTGGCGAACGCCGGCTTCAAGTTGATCAATGCGAGCGATCTCTCGAAGGCCGACCGTCGCCTTCTCTCCGAAGTCTTCCTGGAGCGCATCTTTCCGGTGCTCACCCCGCTGGCCGTAGATCCAGCACACCCGTTCCCGTATATCTCCAATCTCTCGCTGAACCTGGCGGTGATGGTTCGCGACCCGATGCGGCATCAACCGCGGTTCGCGCGGGTCAAAGTGCCTCAGCTGTTGGCGCGCTTCATCGCCCTACCCGACGGCGAGCGATTCGTTCCGCTCGAGCAGGTCATAGCCCTGCACCTGCCGGCTCTGTTTCCCGGCATGGAGATCGTCAGTCATCACTTTTTTCGCGTGACACGTGACGCCGACCTCGACCTGGACGACGACGAGGCCGAAGACCTGATGGCCGCGGTCCAGGCCGAGCTGTTGCGCAAGCGTCGTAAGGGCCGTGCTGTGCGGCTGGAGGTTGCTCCGGACATGTCCCCCGACGTTCTCTTCCTCCTGCTCCACGAGCTGGAGCTCGGCTCCGAGGATGTCTACACCGTGACCGGGATGCTGGATCTGACCAGCCTGCTCTCGATCCACGTACCCGGCGTCCGCCCCGAAAGGCCATGGATGCCGGCGACCCAACCAAGGCTCCGACCGGATTCCAGCGAGCCCGTCGACTTCTTCGGGGTGCTGCGCAGCGGGGACCTTCTCGTCCATCACCCATACGACTCGTTCGTGACCTCGGTCGAGGCGTTCGTGGAGCAGGCTGCTCGAGACAAGGACGTGCTGGCGATCAAGGTTGCGATGTACCGCACGTCGGGTCCTGAGAGCCCGATCGCCTGCGCGCTCAAGAGCGCCTCCCAGTTGGGCAAGCAGGTGGTCGCGCTCGTCGAGTTGAAGGCGCGCGGCGACGAGCAGGCAAACATCGAATGGGCGAAGTCCCTGGAAGGGGCCGGCGTCCACGTGGTCTATGGCCTGGTGGGACTCAAGACTCATGCCAAGCTCATGCTGGTCGTGCGCCAGGAAGGCGAAGCCGTCCGGCGCTACGCACACATCGGGACCGGCAATTACAACGCCGCCACCGCCGGCAGCTTCGAAGACGTCGCTCTGCTGACTGCCGATCCAGACGTGACCGCCGACATCGCCGAGCTCTTCAACTACCTCACCGGTTACAGCCGCCAGACCACCTACCGCAAGCTCCTGGTCGCCCCAACCACCCTGCGGTCGGGAATGGTCAAGCTGATACAGGAAGAGGCGGCGAAGCCGGATGGCCGGATCGTGATCAAGGTCAACAACCTCGTCGATCCGGAGGTTATAGACGCCCTGTATCGAGCTTCGCAGGACGGTGCCCGGATCGATCTGATCGTGCGCGGAATCTGCTGTCTGAAACCCGGCGTGCCCGGTCTGTCGGAACGAATCCACGTCCGTTCTCTCGTCGGCCACTATCTCGAGCACTCGCGGATCTTTCGCTTTGGTACTGGAGCCGGCCGCCGCATGCTCATCGGGTCATCCGACCTGATGCCTCGCAATCTCGACCGGCGGGTCGAGGCGGTGGTGCCCGTGACCGACCCCGGCCTCAACCAGGAGATCGAGCAGTTCCTGGAGCTCGAGCTGTCCGACGACACCCTTGCCTGGGAGCTGGCCGGCGATGGAACCTGGAGCAAGCTTCCCGCCCGAAAGGGAATCAACACCCAGGACCTGATGCGGCGGGCAACGCTGGGAATCGTCGGAGATGAAGGAGTTGAAGCCGCATGAGCACAGCCACGCTGTCATCGAAGAGCAGCGCCAAACACGCATCCAGCCTGTTGATTCTGAGCTCCAAGGCAGGGTCGATGACGCCCGAGATCGAGGCAAAGCTACGCAAAGCTTTTGACGGCAGCCTGGTCGTCGAGTTCGATCCCAAGATGGATCTCGAGAAGCTGGTCGGCGCCACAGCCACGATCATCGTGGCGGGCGGAGACGGCACAATCGGCTGGGCTGTCCGCCAGCTTGCCGACACCAAGCACCCGCTCGGCATCCTGTCGCTAGGCACCTTCAACAACTTCGCCAAGTCATTGCATCTGCCGACGACGGTCGATGCCGCGATCCGGGTCATCAAGACCGGGAGGCTGCATCCCATCACGCTGGGCCGCTTGAATGGAAAGCTCTTCCTCGAGGCATGCGCCATCGGACTCTTCGGCGAGACCATCGCAGCTGGCGAATCCGCCAAGGATCGAGCGTTCGGAGCGTTCGCTGAGGATGTGAAGCACATCGCCGAAGCGAGGCCCTTCACGTATGAGCTCACTGGGGACATCAGGGGAAGCGGTACTGCCATGTCACTCGTCTTCACAAACACAACATCCATCGGCTCGCAGATGCCGGTGAGCGACAAGACGCCCGAGGATCCATACCTGGAGCTTTCGGTGCACGCGGGAGGGAGTCGCACGGACATCGTCAAGCGGGTGCTCGCCCGCGCCATCCTCTCCAAACACAAAGAGGGGGGCCTGGGCCAAGTGTTCAAGTTCCGCAAGCTCGAGGTCACGACCAAGCCGAAGGTGCGGATCTACGCTGACAATGTCCAGCTCGGCCGCACGCCGGCCACGATCACCGCGGAGCTGAGCGCATTGCGGGTGATCCTTCCAAAATGAGCGCACTGCCGAAGGACGCGTCCGCGCCTCTGGCCGAACCCAAGCAGGCCGCTGCAGAGGTCATTGCGGGGCGGCCGGGTCCGACGGCGAGGCGATGGCTCGGCCCCACAGCGCTGGTCGTCTTCATCCTGTTCGCTATCGACACTTTCCTCGTCGTGCAGAACGATGTGCTTCCGTTCGACGAATCGATCGCCAGGTTCATCCAGCAGCTCAACTGGGGCCCTCTCGTCTACCCGATGGACCTGATCAATGCCAGCGCCGGCATCTGGCAGGTCCTGATTGGTGCTGTTGCTGTGGTCGGCCTCTTCATCTATGAGCGCCGCGCCGGCTGGCTGATGTTGATCGGCAGCATCTCGAGCCTGCTCGACAACCTCATCAAGCTCGTGATCTCGCGGCAGCGGCCGCCGGCGGACCTCGTCCATATCCTGTCGCCTACGACCGGCTTCAGCTTCCCAAGCGGGCACGCGGTCTTCTTCACCTGGATGGCCTTCATGATCGCCGTCTCCCTCGCTCCGAAAATCAGGCCTGTTTTACGGCCGATCCTCTGGGCTCTCGTCGTGATCGTGATCGTGCTCACGTGCATCTCCCGGGTCTGGGCGGGCGCGCACTGGCCGAGCGACGTTGTCGGCGGCGTCCTGCTCGGCATCGGCTGGTCGGCATTCGTGCTGTGGCTCCCCGAGCGCTGGCTGCCGTCCCCCAGCTTCCGATGGTTTCAGGGCCGCCGGCGGGCAACGT
>Ga0097691_1000060_pt1 | contig 99291 bp, 85 predicted proteins | sample NGESurdeep072012_8_FD_72858 | JGI IMG/M metagenome (GOLD analysis project Ga0097691, IMG submission 72858) | Arctic peat soil microbial communities from Barrow, Alaska - NGEE Surface sample 210-1 deep-072012 | ecosystem: Environmental > Terrestrial > Soil > Wetlands > Peat ... | reverse complement strand
ACCAGCAGACCTCCGATCTGCCGATCACACTCATCCGACAGCCCAAGAATCTCGGCTACGGGGGCAACCAGAAGGCCGGCTACAACCTGGCCATCGAGCACGGACTCGACATCGTGGTCATGCTCCACGGTGACGGCCAGTACGCGCCCGAGTCGATGCCCGACCTGCTCGCGCCTCTTCTTGCGGGCGAGGCCGATGCCGTCTTCGGCTCCCGCATCATGATCAAGGGGGCGGCCCGCCGGGGGGGCATGCCGCTGTACAAATACGTCGGCAACCGGATCCTGTCATCGTTCGAGAACGCCGCCCTCGGCACCGACCTCACCGAGTTCCACTCGGGCTACCGCGCCTACTCGGTCGACGCGCTGAAGAAGATCCCTTTCGAACAGAACACGGACGGCTTCAACTTCGACACCCAGATCATCATCCAGCTGCATGACGCCGGCATGCGGATCGCCGAGGTGCCGATCCCCACCTACTACGGCGATGAGATCTGCTATGTCGACGGCATGGGTTACGCAGCCGACGTGACCAAGGACGTCATCGCCTACCGGTTGCAAAAGGCCGGCTTCGGCGACGGCAGTCGGATCAGCCTCACCGAGGAGTACCAGCTCAAGCCTTCCGAGGACAGCTCGCATGGCCGCATCTCGACGCTGTTGGCCGCCCGGCCGCCGGCCAAGATCCTCGATCTCGGCTGCTCGAGCGGCCTCCTGGCCGAGCGACTCCAGGGGATGGGCCACCACGTGACGGGCGTCGACGTCCACGAGTTTCCCGAGGTGGCCGAGCGGATGAGTGCCTTCTACACGGCCGACCTCTCACAAGGCATCCCGCCTGAGGTCGGCACCGGATTCGACCTCATCTTGATGGCCGACGTCCTCGAGCACCTCGGTAAGCCCGAGGACCTGCTGCGGCAGTGCCGTAATCTGCTCACCCCCGAAGGCTCAGTCATGCTCTGCGTACCCAATATCGGCCACTGGTATCCGAGAACCCGGGCCACCCTCGGCATGTTCGACTACGACCAGCGGGGCATTCTGGACGCCACCCACCTGCGTTTCTTCACCCGCCGGAGCATCCGTAGGCTGGTCGAACGGAGCGGCTACACGGTACGGCGAATGGAGCCGGTAGGTCTCCCGCTCGACGCCCTCGGGGTCGACGGCACCCCGGCCCGCGCGGCCCGCCTGCTCGACCAGTTCCTGGTCACCGTGTGGCCGACGTTGTTCGGCTACCAATTCATCCTCGAAGCCACGCCTAATCGGTACTGATCGGCTCGAACCGGAAGCGGGCGACACCGATGGCCTGGAGTCTCATCAACCGCAGAGAATCGACTGTGGATTTATCCTCCGATGAACGTGATCCCGGAGTCCCGATCGAAGACGCCTAGATTTGCCTGGATGCAGGATGTGATCGTCGCCAAGAAGCCCTGAACCACGTATGCGAAGTCGGACCTTTCCGGCCCAGTCTGGCCGTACTCGTGATGGCGCCAATGGTAGGGTCGCTCCCCGATGACGCGGACGGGCACTGCTGTATCCGAGGCGGCGTCCCACGATGTCCAGCCGATCGTCGCATGAGGACGCTGGCTGTGGTGGAGTTCTTCCCTTGGCCCCCGATGAATGGCGGCCAGATCCGGTTGGCCACCGCCCTGGAAGCGCTTGCGGACCTCGGCGAGCTCGATCTGCTCGTGTTGTGCGACCCCGATCATGCCGCCCCGATAGTGCCTGATGGATTGGAGGTGTGGAGGATGGTCACGACGCCGTACCCGGTTGCGGATTGGTCGGGCTGGCGGGCGAAGTGGCTGCTTCATCGCGGTGTTCCCGTCCAGGTCGCATTGCGTTCCGGCGACCCGACGCCACGAAAAGCATTCGCGTCGCTGGCGGCCGAATCACCTGACTTGGTGTGGTTCAGTTCGGCCCGGATGTTCGAATGGATGGGCAGACCTCAAGCGTGTCCCACGGTTGTGGACCTGATCGACCTGGAGGACGTAAAGGAGACGCAACGTGCCCGTCTGATCAGGACGCGGCCGACCGCAGGAATCAAAGACATCGTCCATCGGGTGCTGGCTGAGGTTCAGGCCCGGCTGAACGCCTCGGACTGGCGACACCTGCAGCTGTCGGTTGCCGCAGATGTGGACCGTGTGCTCTTGAGTTCCCAACTCGACGCCCGCCGGCTCGGTGCGCCGAATGCCGAGGTCGTGGAGAACACGATTCCCCGATCAAGCCATCCCGTTGGGAAGGATTCCGTCGGTGAACCGGTCGAGCTCCTGTTCCAGGCGACCTTCGACTATGAGCCGAATATCGACGGCGCACGCTGGCTGACGTCGGAAGTCGCTCCCTTGATCAGACGTGAGATCCCCGGAGCAAGGATCCGGCTGGTCGGACACGTAACTGCGACAGTCGCCGCTCTCGACCATCCACCTGAGGTTTCCGTGGTCGGTCAGGTGCCGTCGATGGAGCCAGAGCTCGCCCGGGCCGATCTGGTCGTGGTCCCGATTCGTTTCGGCAGCGGCACGCGCCTGAAGATCTTGGAGGCGTTCGCCCACCGCGTGCCGGTCGTCTCGACATCCATCGGCGCCGAGGGACTCCATGCCGAAGACGGCGTTCACCTCCTGATTGCCGACGACCCTGTGGAGTTCGCCGCCGCATGCAAGCGGCTGTGCTCGACGCCTCCGTTGCGTCGACGACTGGTGGACGCCGCCGAGCAGCTCTACCTGCAGCGGTACACAGCTTCGTCAGCCACGACCCGGGTGCAGGAACTCGCACGCGAACTCGTGCCGTCCGCGCCATCACCAACCCAAGATGTGTGATCTGACCCTCGGTTAGGGTGACCGGATCATGGAAGTCCTCGCCCACTATCTCCCCCAATTCCACCCGATTCCCGAAAACGACGAGTGGTGGGAGACGGGCTTCACCGAGTGGACCAACGTCACCCGGGCGACAAGGCTCTTCAGGGGGCACGTCCAGCCTCACCTACCTTCCGAACTCGGCTTCTACGACCTGAGAGTGCCCGAATCCCGCGAGGCGCAGGCTGACCTGGCCCGCAGCCATGGTCTGACCGGATTCTGTTACTGGCACTACTGGTTCGGAGGGCGCCGGATCCTGGAGCGTCCGCTCGAGGACGTGCTCGCACTCGGGCGTCCCGACTTCCCGTTCTGCGTTTCCTGGGCCAACCAGACGTGGTCGGGGATCTGGCACGGTGCTCCCGACCGGATCCTGATCGAACAGACGTATCCAGGACCCGACGACGACCGCCGGCACTTCGACTGTCTCCGCAGGGCATTCGAGGACGATCGCTACATCAGGGTTGCGGGACGGCCGCTCCTGTTCATCTACAAGCCCGGAGATCTGCCGGAGCCCGCCAGATTCGTCGAACGATGGCAGGCGATGGCCAAGGAGGCGGGATTCGATGGCTTGTACCTCGTAGCCGGCATGGGAGAGTCCGAGTACCCGACGCACGCCGAGGACGGCTTCGACGCCGCTGTCTGGTACCAGTTCCCGTTCGGCGAAGACGCGGCATCGTGGGTGAGGCTTCGCCTGCAGGCCCGTGGGTACATGAAGGGTCCCAAGCGGTTCCCGTATTCCGGTGAGCTTCCCGAACCACCAGACTCGCTGCGCGGACCGGTCATCCCGTGCGTGTACCCCAACTGGGACAACACGCCCCGTTCGGGACGAGGCGGAGTTGTGGCCACCGATGCCACGCCGGCTCGATTCGGAGCGCACCTACGGCGAGCGCTGGACATCGCATCTGCACTACCAGCAGACGAGCAGATCGTGATGATCAAGTCGTGGAACGAATGGGCCGAGGGCAACTATCTCGAGCCCGACTTCGAAACAGGGCGGGAGCGACTCGAAGTACTGGCGAAAGCGGTCGCCGAAGCCAACGCGGCGCACTAGCCGATCTGCGGCGAATGGAGGGGCACCGCCAGGTGCCGGGTCCAACGAAGTAGGTGACAACGGCCGTAGGCAATGCTCTGACGGGGCATTTCGTGCGCACCCTGCACCGGTGTTCATAGATCAGCAGCAGCGACGCCTACCGGACCAGGTGACCCGGTCGAACGATGATCAGTGCTCAGTTGCGGACAACGAGGCCAGCACCAAATCGGTGGCGTCGACCACCGACATCGACGGCGCGACGACCACGTCTGGATGCTCGGGGACCTCATAGGGGTCGTCGATCCCGGTGAACGAGCCGAGCGTGCCTGCTGAGGCCTTGGCGTACAGACCCTTCGGGTCCCGCATGGCGCACTCCTCGGCCGGGGTCGCCATGAAGACCTCGACGAAGGGAAGACCGGCCTCGGCATGGATCCGCCTGGCCAGCTCGCGGGACTCGGCGTAGGGGCTGATGATGGCCACGACGGCCACCATTCCGGCGTCGGCGAACAACCGGGCCACTTCGGCCACCCGACGGCAGTTCTCCAGCCGCTCCTCCTTGGAGAACCCGAGGTCGGCGTTGATTCCGGAACGGAGGTTGTCGCCGTCGAGGCGGTAGGCGGCACGACCGGTTCCGACCAGGCGCTGTTCCACCGCGGTGGCCACCGTCGACTTGCCCGAGCCCGACAGGCCGGTGAACCACAGGGTCGCACCGTTTCCGCCCATCAGCGCCGCCCGCTCATCGCGGGACACGGCGCCCTCGTGCCACGTGATGTTGGTTGCCTTCGCCACCGGCCGGATGCTCAGTTGTCGGGGCGGAGCAGCATGCCGGCGCCGGCCGTCACGTTGGAGCCCTCGTCGGCCAGGATGAACGACCCGGTCGACCGGTTGCGACGGTAGGGGTCGTAATAGAGGGGCTGGGTGACTCGCAGGGCGACCCGCCCGACCTCGTTGAGGGTCAGCGTGGTGGCGCCCTCGTCGCGGTGCAGGGTGTTCACGTCAAGTCGGTAGTGCAGGTCCCGCACCACGCACTTCACCCATCGGGTGGTGTGCTTCAGCCACATCATGTCGCCCACCTGCAGGGGCTTGTCGGTCATCCAGCACACCATGGCCTCGAGGTCCTGGCCGACGGTGGGTTTGTTGTGGGGCCGACAGATCATGTCGCCCCGGGACACGTCGATGTTGTCGGCCAGTCTCATGGTCACCGACATCGGGGCGAAAGCCTCCTCCACCGGTCCCTCGTAGGTGTCGATGCCGGCCACCGTCGTGGTCAGGCCCGACGGCAGGATCATGACCTCGTCGCCTGCCCGGAAGACGCCCCCGTCTATCCGGCCGGCATACCCGCGGTAGTCGTGGTACTCGGCGGCGTGGGGACGGATCACCCACTGCACGGGCATCCGGGGGTCGATGAGGTTCCGGTCCGAGGCGATATACACCGTCTCCAGGTGGTGAAGCAGCGACGTGCCCTCGTACCAGGCCATGTTGGCCGACCGGGTGACGACGTTGTCGCCTACCAGGGCCGAGATCGGGACGAAGGTGACGTCGGTGATGTCCAACCGGCTGGCGAATGCGGTGAACTCGGCGCAGATGCGGTCGAAGACAGCCTGGTCGTAGTCGACGAGGTCCATCTTGTTGATGCACACCAACAGGTGGGGCACCCGCAGGAGCGATGCCAGAAACGCATGGCGCCGGGTCTGCTCGACGATCCCCTTGCGGGCGTCGATCAACACCATGGTGAGGTCGGCCGTCGAGTTCCCGGTAACCATGTTGCGCGTGTACTGCACGTGGCCGGGGGTGTCGGCGATGATGAATTTGCGGGCAGGGGTGGCGAAGTAGCGGTAGGCCACGTCGATGGTTATGCCCTGCTCGCGCTCGGCCCGCAGACCGTCGGTCAGCAGGGCGAGATCGGTGTAGTCATTACCGCGCTGGAGCGACACCCGCTCGACCGCCTCGAGCTGGTCCTCGAAGATGGCCTTCGAGTCGTAGAGCAGGCGACCGATCAGCGTGCTCTTGCCGTCGTCGACCGAGCCGGCCGTGGCGAACCGGAGCAGTTCCATCAGAAGTACCCCTCGCGCTTACGGTCCTCCATGGCGGCCTCGCTGACCCGGTCGTCGGCGCGGGTGGCGCCACGCTCGGTCAGCCGACTGGCTGCCACCTCGAGGATGATGTCGTCCACTGTGGCTGCCGCCGATTCGACGGCTCCGGTGCAGGTCATGTCGCCGACCGTCCGGTAGCGCACCGTCGACTCGAACAGCTCCTCACCGTCCCGAGGGTTCACGTAGGGGCCCTCGGACAGGAGCATGCCGTCACGGCGGAAGACGTTGCGGCGGTGGGAGTAGTAGATCGACGGAAGGTCGAGGCCTTCCTCGCCGATGTACTGCCAGACGTCGAGCTCGGTCCAGTCCGAGATCGGGAAGACCCGGATGTGCTCGCCGGCCCCGTGGCGCCCGTTGTAGAGCGACCACAGCTCGGGTCGTTGGTTCTTCGGGTCCCACTGGCCGAACTCGTCGCGGAAGGAGTACACCCGCTCCTTGGCCCGAGCCTTCTCCTCGTCGCGCCGGGCGCCGCCGAACACCGCGTCGAACTTGTACTCGTTGATGGCGTCCAGCAGCGTGCGGGTCTGGAGGCGGTTGCGGGAAGGATCGGTGCCCGACTCCTCGGTGGACCGGCCCTTGTCGATGGACTCCTGCACCGAGGCGACCAGCAGGGTGGCCTCCAGCTCGGCAACGATCCGGTCGCGGAAGTCGATGACCTCGGGGAAGTTGTGCCCGGTGTCGATGTGCATCACCGGGAAGGGGATCCGGCCCGGGTAGAAGGCCTTCTGGGCGATCCGCAGCATGATCACCGAGTCCTTGCCACCTGAGAACAGAAGGACCGGACGCTCGAACTCGGCGGCCACCTCCCGGATGATGTGCATCGACTGGGCTTCGATGGAGCGCAGGTGCGACAGCTGGTACTGCCCCGTAGTTGCGCCCCCCTGGCTCGTATCCATGACAGACCAACTTACTTGATCGGGAACCTAACGAAAAGACGTGATCAGCCGTAGACTGGCGATTCGGTTACTTGCAACCCAAGTGGCCGTCGGATGATTCCAGGTGCGCCGGAGGAGACGAGGATGGGGCCCAACGGGGCACGGGGTCGGGATGAGCCGACCGCTTCAGGGGAACCGGCCGCGGCGATCCGCCCCGGTGGCGAGGCCGACGCATGGGCCGCCGCCCGCCTCCATGCCGACCGTATTGCTGACGGGTTCCTCTCGTTCCTCGGGCCCGGCTTCCTGGCCCGCCTCTACCGTCGGATCGTCCGGACCTCGTCCTCGTTCCTCCTGGTGGCGGAGGCGTCAGGCGAGGTGGTCGGGTTCATCGCCGGGTCGACCGACGTCGGCGGCCTCTACCGGTCGTTCCTCGTCAGGGACGGTATCGGCGCCGGCCTGGCCGCCGCCCCCCGCCTGGTGCGGAGTTGGCGCCGGGTCCTCGAAACCCTCCGACACGGCTCCTCCGACGGGGCCGGCACGGGACGGGGCACCGAGCTCCTGGCCATCGCCGTGGACCCCGCCCGCGAGGGTCGGGGCATAGGGATGGCCCTCGTCAGGGCCTTTCTCGACCGGGTGACGAGTTCGGAGTCCACCGCGGCCTACGTCGTGGTGGGCGCCGACAACCACGGTGCCATCGGGCTCTATGCCCGGGCCGGATTCGTGGCCGGCGAAGAGTTCGAGCTCCACGCCGGCACCCGCTCCCTGGTCATGCAGTGGAACCAGGTGGGTGCCGCGTGATGAACGTCGTCGCCCTGGCCCTTGTCGCCTTCGCGGTCACCGTGGTCCTCACTCCGCTGGCCATCGTGGTGGCCACCCGCACCGGCATCATGGACCGGCCCGGCGCGTTGAAGGAGCAGACCCGGCCGGTCCCCTACCTCGGCGGACTGGCCGTCCTGGCCGGCATCCTGGTGGCGGTGCTGTCCGACCACCCGACGCTGGCCGTACCCCTGGTGGCGGCCACCGCCCTCGGTGTGGCCGACGACCGGTTCGACCTCCCGCCACTCGTCCGGGTGGCGGGCGAGGTGGTCATCGGGGTGGCCGTGGTCGTGACCTGCCCGGTGCACCTGCCAGGGGCTGTGGCCGCCGTCGCCCTAGTGGCGATCACCGTGTTGCTGATTAACGGCGTCAACCTCATGGACGGGCTGGACATGCTGGCCGGGGGAACGGTGGCCGTGGCCGGGTTGGGATTCGCCTTCCTGCTGGTCGCCACCGGGCGCCAGGTGGGCGTGGCCCTGGCCGCAGCTCTGGCCGGTTTCCTGCTCTTCAACCGGCCCCCGGCCCGGATCTACCTGGGGGACGGTGGCGCCTACCTGCTCGGTACCACCCTGGCCGTGCTCCTCGCACTGGCCTGGGATCCGCGGTACACCACCACCGTCGGCGTCGCCGCCTTCGTCCTGGTGGCCCTGCCCGCCGCCGAAGTGGGCTTCGCCGTGGTGCGCCGCCTCCGGGGTCACCAGTCGCTGACGACCGGCGACCGGGGCCACCCCTACGACCGGTTGGTCCAGCGCGGCTGGCCCCGACTCTCGGCCAGTGCTGCCTACATCGCCGCCCAGGGCATCCTGACGGCCGGTGCGATCGTTGCCTTCCACCAATCCTCGCTCGCTCTGGCCATCACCGTCGACGTAGTCGGTGGTGCCTGCCTCGTGATCGCCGCCGGCCTGGTCGGCGCCCTCTCCCCCGACCAGGAGGTCGCCCCGTGACCCGTGTCTACCTTTCGCCGCCTGAGGTGGGTCCCGAGGAGCGACGGATGCTGCTCGAGGCATTCGATTCCAACTGGATCGCCCCGCTCGGCCCTGACGTGGACGCCTTCGAGGCGGAGTTCGCCGAGCGTGTGGGAGTGGCCAACGCCGTCGCCCTGTCGAGCGGCACGGCCGCGCTCCACCTGGCCCTCGTGATGATCGGGGTCGGCCCGGGCGACGAGGTGCTGGTCCCCTCGTTCACCTTCGTCGCCACCGCCAACGCCGTCGTCTACCAAGGGGCCAAACCGGTGTTCGTCGACTGCTCGCCCGACACCTGGAACATGGACCCCGACCTGGTGGCCGAGGACCTCGACCGCCGGGCGGCTGCCGGGCGGCTGCCTGCCGCGGTGGTCACCGTCGACCTCTACGGGCAGTCATGCGACTACGACCGGCTGTTGGCCGCCTGTGACCGCCACGGAGTGCCGTTGGTGGAGGACGCCGCCGAGGCGCTGGGCGCCACCTACCGGGGGCGGGCGGCCGGCTCGTTCGGGCGGATGGGCGTCTTCTCCTTCAACGGCAACAAGATCATCACCACGAGCGGAGGTGGAATGCTGGTGACCGGGTCGGCCGACGAGGCCGAACGGGCCCGGTACCTGGCCACCCAGGCCCGTGAGCCGGGCCCCCACTACGAGCATGTGACCCTCGGGTACAACTATCGGCTATCCAACCTGTTGGCCGCCCTGGGTCGTGCCCAGTTGGCCGGCCTCGACAGTCGGATCAGCCGGCGGCGGCGGATCAACGGCCGTTACCGCGAGGCCCTCGGCGATCTTCCCGGCGTCGGGTTCCTACCCGTTGCCACCTATGGCGAGCCCAACTACTGGCTCACCTGCATCACCGTGGACCCCGAAGTGGCCGGCACCGACCGCGAGACCATCCGGCTGGCACTCGAGGGACACGACATCGAGTCACGGCCCACCTGGAAGCCGCTCCACCTGCAGCCGGTGTTCGCCGACAACGAGGTACTCGGCGGCGCGGCGTGCGCCCGCATCTTCGCCCACGGCCTGTGCCTGCCCACCGGTTCGGCGCTGGCCGACGACGACCTCGACCGGGTCGTCGAGGTCGTCCGCGGCCTGGCCAGGGGGTAGTGCCTCACCGCACCGGCAACTACCATTCCTCCCGGCGATCCTGCCGCAGTGCAACACCGTGCACTGCGTTCAGCGTGAAGAACAGGTACATGTGTCCGAGCTACTGAGCGTCGTGATCCCCACCCACAACCGACCGGACCGGCTGGCGGTCGCTGTCCGGTCCGTGCTCGACCAGGACTACCCCTCGATCGAGGTCGTGGTCGTCGACGATGGGTCCACCCCCGCAACCGCCGAGATGCTCGATAAGTTGTGTTCGACCGGTGACCGGATCGTGGTGCTCCGAAACGACCAGTCCCAGGGAGCCGCCGCGGCCCGCAATTCGGGGATGACCGCTGCATCCGGCGAGCTGATGGGCTTCTGCGACGACGACGACGCCTGGTTGCCCGGTGCCGCCAGCGCAGCCGTAGGGGCGCTCGGACCGGACATCGGCATTGTCTACGGTCACCACCAGGTGCTGATCGAGGATACCGGGCGACTCGTGACATTTCGCCCCCCGGCCGTGGCGAACGCCGCCCTGATGCGGTGGATCAACGTCCCGGCCGTTCCGTGCGCCCTGGCGAGGCGGTCCAACGTCGCCGCCGAGCTCCACTTCGACACCGACCTGATCACATCGGAGGATTGGGACCTGTGGCTGCGGTGCGCTGAACTGGCCCCGATGATCATGGTCCCGACCCCGCTCTATCGCTACGTCCAGCACCGTGATGAGCGGGTCACGTCGCGACCCTCCGACTATGCGGAGCGCCAAGCGCGATTCGTGGCCAAGCACCGCTCGTCCATGACCTCGGCATGCATCGCTCACCACGAACTGGCGATCGCCCTCACCGCCCGCGACCTGGGCGGGGTCGGCGACCAGATCCGACTCCTTCCCCGCCATCCGGCCAATCTCGGATCAGCCGGCGTCCTGGCCGGCGAGATGGTGGCCAGCCGGATTGGCCGGCGACGGGAGGACCCCGGTCTCCCGCTCCGGGTGGCGGCACGGGCACTCGCCCGGGCAACCGGAACAGGCCGCACGAACTGACAACACTGCCGTTCGGATCAGTCGACCGCCAGTCAACTCGCTGTGGATGCGCGCCCAACAGCACTTGTCCCAGGACGCCGCGGCCGAGTAAGTGGAGGGCGACGCCTGCTGTCCGGTCCCTGAGGTGCCCGCCCAGGCCGCCGACGAACGGTCGGACTCAGGGCGAGGTGCGCTCTTGCATGGTCTCGATCGGGAACTGGGTGCCGAGCCGTCCGCGGGCCCCATCGACCAGGCCTCTGCCCATCGCCTTCAGGCGGACCCACCGCCCCCCGTGCTCGCGCAGCACGGCCCGGCCGAGCAGTTTGGCGATGTTGCGGGGGTAGAAGCCGATCCGCTTCTTGACGTACATATGCACGTAGAGCATGTTGCGTGCCTCGTAGTAGTACTTCCAGACCGGTACACCCTCGCCGTGGCGGATGGCGTCGTGGCGAACCAGGGCGTCGCCCACCACCCGCATCGGATAGCCGGCCTGGGGGATGCGCCACTGCAGGTACTCGGTGTCCTCGGCCCACCAGAACAGTTCGGCCATGGGCAGGCCGACCTCTTCGACGATCTCCCGCGCCACCAGGAAGGCGCACCACGAAGGCCATGCTCCGAAGGTCCCGTCGAGCTGGTAGCTGACGGGGAAGACGAAGGCCCGGGCCGGATCTTTGGCCGCGACCACCCACAACCTCTCGAGGCACTCCGGATCGGGGCGCATGTCGTCGTCGATCACCCAGGCGTGGCGGTAGCCGGATTTGAGGAAGTGCTCGAGGGCCAAGGCGTAGCCGCCGGCCGGCCCGCCGTTGTGATCGGAGCAGACCAGGGTGATCGGCGGCAGGCCCGGGGGAAAGTCGCCCGGGTCGACCGGCGGGCTGCTGCAATTGTCGACGACGAGGATGCCCTGAGGTGGTGTGATCTGAGCGGCGATCGACAGCAGGCAGCGCTCGAGGGACGCCGGGGCGTTGTACGTGAGCACCACGGCCATGGCCGACATCGGCTCGTCAGAGATCACACCCACCGTTGCACCTCGTTCACGGCCGATGGGCCAGTACGAACCATCCGGTCTCCTCCCGGGAGGCGTCGACGACCAGGCCAGTATCGTCGAACCACTTCTGGAGTTCGCTCCACACGTAGCGGTGCTCCACCGGGGCGCTCAGGCGATCGAAGGTATCCAACACCAGGCTGCGGAAGGGCTTGCGCCGGTAGCCGTACATCGGCAGGTCGGCGAGTACGCCTACCCGATGGTCCTCCCCCCACTCCCCCGGCTTGACGAATGTCCACCACAGGACGGCCGCAATAGGGGTGGAGAGGGACTTCAGGAGGGGATGGGACAGGCGTGTCGTGATCTTGCGCAGGGCATGCGAGCCGCTGAGTGCGATCGACCGCACGTTCACGGTGTCGGGCCGACTGTAGAGATAGAGCAGGATCTGGCCGTCGGGTGCGAGATACGTCAGGAGCTGTTTGAATCCGGCGAACGGGTCGTCGAGATGGTGGAGCACCCCCAGGCTGGAGATGAAGTCGAAACTCTCGGGGGCGAACGGGGCATCTCGGAGATCGGAACGGACGACAGCCGTCCCCGCGATGTCGGCGAGGTTGCGGGCTGCCGCCTCGACCGCCGACGAGCCGTCGAGTGCTACCTCGGCGTCGAGGTGCTCGGCCAGGAAGCGGGTGTAGCGCCCCTTGCCGCAGCCGGCGTCCAGCCCGATCTTGCCTTTCAGGCTGTCGAGATCCAGGTCGCGGAAGTAGACCTCGGCGAAGGACTCGTCCTCCCGTCGCACGTCGTCGAAGGCGTTCCACTCGTAGCCGAAGCTGGCGAATGTCCGCTCCGTCGAGCCGTTCGGCGACGCCACACCGGAGAAGTCGAGCACGCCCCCGACCCGGTCGTACCGATGCCCCTTCCGGCACTCGACACCCCGGTCGCCCGAGAGGGCGATGACCGGCGATCCGCACGTAGGGCAGCGGAGGCGCGAGAGCACGGCGGCAGGCAGTGTTCCGTCGTCGCCCATCTCCCCCACCCCCGTCTGTTCCACCAGGACACAGTAGCCGCCACACCGTGCCCGTTCCGGGGAAATCCATGGCCGTCGGCGGGACGATCGGCGACCGCCCGACGGTGCTCGGGGGTCAGTGCTCCGGTACGAAATTCGGCCAACGGGCCAGATCGACGTCGGCTGTCAGCTGGGTCAGCCGTGCCACATCGTCGGCGTACAGGGCTTGAAGGCGACTGCGGGTTGCAGCGCTGAGACGGTCGCCCGGGTTGCCGGAGACGTGGCCGATCGGGTGGGGAAGGACAGGACGATCGGAGCCTCCCAGGCCGAGGAACTCGTATGTCCGGGCCAGTGCACCCGGGGCATCGGACACACATTGCTCGTACTGGAGTACCTGGACCAGGGCGGCCGGGAACAGGTCATGGAGGCGTTCGAGCTGCGCTCCGAAGAATCCACGGTCGACGGCGTCGGCCAGGTCCGCCCCGCCCGAGGGTCGACGGGTGCCGGCGGTGGCCGCCAGACGATCCATCACCACGGCGACAGGATCTCGCACCAGGACGATGATCTTCGCTCCTGGTGCCGCCCGGGCCAGGAGCGGTGCGATCCACGGGTACGAGAGTCCGTCGGCGGACCAGTGGCCGACGATGCGCCCCGGCCGACGGGGGAAGAACGCATGGAAGCGGGCGATCTCCCCGTCACCGAACCCTTCGGTGCAGTAGCGGTCGAAGACGTGGGCGGCCCCGTCCACCGAGTGGGTGGGGGCAACGCCGGGATGATCGGCGATCAGTGACATCCACCACCGGGCTCCGCACTCGGCCGGTCCGAGGACGATGAAATCGGGGGGTCCGGTGCGCTCGCCGCGGGCCGCGGTCGGCGCGTCGGGCTCGAATCCGATATCGCCCGGCTCCCACTGGCCGTAACGATCGCGGAGGTCCGCCTGGAGCTCGACTGGGACGAGCCGGCGGACCGAGGCCGGCAGACTCCCGAACACCTGCCCTACCAGGGTGGTCACGGCCGGGAGCCCTCGTGGGCGAACCTCGGCCACAAGGACAGGTCGAGTGACGGCACGAGCCCGGCCAGGTCGACCACATCGTCGTGGTACGTCTCGATCAGGCGGGCCTCGGCCTCCGGTTCCAGATCGATCTTCTCGCCCCCACTGACGTTGACCTCACGCCGCACATCCGGCGGGCGGAACACGTCGAGCCCGAGGAAGTCGTAGGTGACGTCGAGCTGTTGCTGCGGGTCGGACCGGCACTGCTCATACTGCTGGACCAACACCTGACCCGGTGGATAGAACTCGTAGAGCCGCCTGAGCCAGCGGGCGTAGAAACCCTGCCGTACGGCGTCGGCGACTGTCGCTGAGGTGTTCGGCGCCCCCATCTTCCTCCGGAAGGTCAGTCCGGACCGGAACCGGTCGATGGGATCCCGCACGAGGACGAGGATCTTGGCTTCCGGCGCAGCCTCGGCCAGGAGGGGTGCCACCCACGGGTGGGCGAAGTAGTCCGGAGTCCACTCCCCGGTGATGGTGCCGGGTCGGCGGGGGAACCACTGGTGGTAGTGATGAACGTCGACCGGGCCGAACTGCTCGACGCAGAACCGCGTGAAGAAGTGCCGCTCCTTGTGGATGTCGGCACGGTCGAAGACGTCCGGGTGCTCGCTGATCAGCTCGTACCACCAGCTGGTGCCCGCCTTCTGGACGCCGACGCCGACGAAGTCGGGGGGGGCCACGATCTCGTCGGGTCCCGCCGCCGGCGGGGTGAAGTCGAACCCGGCCTCCCACGGCGCGTAGCGGCCCCGGGCATGGAGCAGCACGGTGCGGGCGTTCGGCGGGAGGCCGCGAAAGGCCTGGCTGACGAACTGTGGTGGGCGCACCGCATCAGGTTGCCACACTGGAGCAGGCGCGAGGAACGATCGACCGGCCGGACGGGGACGTCCGGCCCCTCGATCCACAGCCTGGTCCGAGCCCTGTTTGGTACTGTCGAACCCATGATGGGGGGCCGTCGACGGGCAGCGATGGAGATACCGTGCGTCGATCCTGGGCTACCCTCACGCTTCATGCGCCCGCCGTCCACATCGCCGAACCCCAAGCCTGGTGCGCAGTGACCAACGACCGGCCCATCGTCATCGTCGGCCTTCCCCGTTCGGGGACCACGTGGACGATGCGGGCGCTCGGGTCGAGTCCGGGCACGATCCGGGTCCCCGAGCCCGACAATGAGGACTATGCCCCCGCGGCCATCCACGCCAAGCTGCATCTGGGTCGGTACCCGTGCCTGGAACCGGGTCAGAAGGCTGCTCCTTATCACCGCCTGTGGGAATGGATCCTGTCCGGCGCCGACCAGAGCTGGCGGGCAGTCCAGGCCCGACGCATCCTCGGGCCCGGGGCCACGGAACGGATCTTCGAGGGGGACATGGATCTCACCACCCGGTTGGCGGCGACCCTGGCCCGCAACCCTCGTCCGACCGGACACCCTTCGGGTCGGGTCGTGGCCAAGTCGGTACACGCCCAACTGTCGCTGGAGTGGGTGGCCGCCGAGTTCGAGATCACTCCACTGGTCCTCCTCCGACACCCGGCCAGTGTCCTGGCCAGCTGGATGGAGCTGCGGTTGAAGGACGGCCGCAATTCGACGCTCGAGTCACGGCCCGAGATCCGCGCCCGGTACACCGAGCGGTGGGACGTCCCACCTCCCGGTCCTGACCCCATCGAAAAGATCAGCTGGCGCATCGGTCTCATGATCGCCGCGCTCGAGGAAGCCCTCTCCCGGCATCCCGACTGGCACGTGCGAACCCACGAGGAGCTGTGCACCGACTCCGTGGCCACGTTCCGCGCCCTGTTCGCCGATCTCGACCTCGCGTGGACCGAGGCAACCGAGAAGTACCTGGTGGAGAACAACGCGCCGGGTGACGGATTTACCACCCAGCGGGTGGCCTCGGAGCTGTCCGACTCGTGGCAGCACCGCCTGGACGACGACCAGTTGGCCACCCTCCGTCGCGTCCTCGGCTGGTTCCCCATCTCCACCTGGGGCGACGCGGAGTTCGAACGCAGCTTCCCCGGCACCTGAGGCGCCTGGCGTCGACCCCCCGGGCTAGTCGGTCCGCGGGTCGGTCGGCACGTACTCTCCGGCTGCCCGCCCGTATCGGGGGTGTTGGCCGAGTCGGCCACGGGCGCCGTCCCACAGGCCGTGGATGATGGCCCGACGCTCGGCCGCGGACCGGGCCGCCTGCAGGTGCCGGGCCGAGTACGCCGCGTGCCAGGCGTACCAGCTGGGTCGCCCGTGGCGACGGGCCAGTTCGATGGAGTTCCGCGCGTGGTAGTAGGCGCGCCATGCCTCGGCCGCGTCGTTGGGACGGTCCTTGCGGATCGCCCGATCACGGCCGTCATTGGTCTGCTGATCGGCAACGGCGCGGGCGGCATCGCCGTCCAGGAGGACCTCCCAACCCGCTTCCCGGGTCCGGCAGAAGAAGTCGAAGTCCTCGACGCCGAAGAAGAGCTCGGGATCGGGCAGGACGCCCGAGTCGACGACACGCCGGGACACCAGCGTGGCTCCCCAGCAGGCGACGTCCACCGGCAACAGGTCAGCTTCTGCGGGCACCACGTTGACCGTGTGCGCACCTCGACCGACGAACGTCCTTCCGTAGGCGACGACGGCGCCCACCGACGGGTGGGTCGGACTGATCGCATCGACGCGTTCGACGAGCGCGGCCACACGGGGCAGGGGAAGGTCGAAGAGGCCGATATCGTCCTCACACAGGTAGGCCCACTGGCACCCGGGATCGGCGAACGCTTCCACCAGGCCGGCACGGAACCCTCCGGCCGGGCCCGTGTTGGCCGGGAGCCGGATCATCCGCACCGAATCCTCGAGTTCCGGGCTGTCCAGCCCTCCTTCGCCGTTGACCACGACGATGACATGGTCGGGTGCGAACCCCTCAGTCGAGATGAGGGACCGGACCACGTCGCTGGCAAGCCGGGGCCTCCGGTAGGTCAGCACCACCGCGGTCACCGAGTCCGGCGGACCGGTACGCGGCGGGACCGGCGTCGCTCCCCGAGATTCCCGCGATATCACGGCACGTTCACGTGATTAGGCTAACAGTGCACGTTCCATCGCGGGGTCGGCTACGCGGCCAGATTCGTGGCCATTGGCCCGGCCGGACACCGCCGACCGAGCAGGATGCACGAATGGGTACAGGAAGCAGCACACGAGATCGGAGCGACCGATGATCAGCGTCGTGGTCCCGGTCCGCAACGGCATGCCGTACATCGAAGAGCAGATCCGCGCGCTCGCCGCGCAGAAGTGCAGCGAACCGTGGGAGGTGATCATCGCCGACAACGGCTCCGATGACGGGACGCTCGAGTTCGCCCGCGATTGGTCCGAAACCCACGCGAACTTCCTCGTGGTCGATGCTTCCGGACTGCCCGGCACCTCCGCGGCCCGCAACGCCGGGGTAGACGTCTCCCACGGCGAATACCTGGCCTTCTGCGATGCCGACGATGTGGTCATGGCCGGCTGGTTGGAGGCCTGCGCCTCCTCGCTGCGCCAAGCTGACCTGGTCGCCGGCCGGTTCGACTTCTGGAGTCTCAACTCCATCCCCCCGGCGCCACCGGTCCGGGCAGCCACGCGCCAACTCGGTTTCCTGCCCGCCGGGCTCGGAGCCAACCTGGCGGTGCGCAAGGGTCCCTTCCTCGAGGTGGGGGGCTTCGACGAACAGTTCGTTCCCGGCGAGGACATCGACCTCTGCTGGCGGTTGCAGCTGCGGGGATTCATCTACGCCGAGGCCAGCGGTGCCGTCGTGGCCAAGCGGGCGCGCTCGGACTTCGGTGGCGTCTTCCGCCAGGCGTTCGCCTACGGCCAATGCGGTCCGCTCCTGCACAAGCGCTTCCGGAAGTCCGGGGCCCGCAAGGACCTGCAAGGGGCGCTGAAGGCCTGGGTGTGGCTGATGGTGTCCGTCTTCCGGATCGCCCAGCCGACGCGACGCATCGAGTGGGCGCGGGGCGCGGGAACCCGACTCGGACGCCTGGAGGCGTCGTGGCGGTACCGGGTGTTCTTCCCCTAGCGCTGCCCGGATACGGGTCAGCCGACCTTCCAGTCGGCGCCGACATAGACAGGCGACAGGACCATGACGCCTTCCGGCGGCTCCATCCGGTTGGGACCGAATGCCTCGAACGAGATGAGGGGCTGCCAGGGAAGGTACGGGTCCCTCCTGCCCTTCGGGTACCCCGTCACCGCGGTCCACAATGAGAAATGGCCTTTGGGAAGCGGGAGGTACCCCATGCGGCAGATGATCTCGAAGTCGCCGCCCGGCATGTTCCCCGTGTGATCGATGACGAACATCGGGAATGCGGTGCCCTGCGAGATGCCGATGAAGAAGGTGGCCTGGGCCTCCTCGGGGGAGTTGAGCACCAGTCGCACCTCCACCTCACATTCCGACCGGAGCTGGCCACCGTCGACCGCCCGGATCTCGGCCACCTTGACCTCGATGACACCCTGCTTGGTGTTGATGAGCGTCGCGTTCTTCTCCACCGCGGTCCGGTACATGGTGACCACGTCCTTGGTGGGCCCCTGCGCCCGCACGACCGCATTCGACAGCCACACCGCCCGATCACACGTGGCTTCGACGGATGCCAAGTCATGCGACACATACAGCAACGTGGTGCCATTGCGGACGATCTCGCCGATCCGCTGCAGGCACTTCTGCTGGAAGTTGGCGTCACCGACGGCCAGCACCTCGTCGACGAGGAGGATGTCGGGCTCGAGATACGCAGCAATGGAGAATCCGAGCCGCATCTGCATGCCCATCGAGTAGAACTTGACCTGCCGGTCGATGGCGTCCTCAAGCTCGGCGAACTCCACGATTTCGTCGAACTTGCGCCTGATGTTCTCGCGGCCCATGCCGAGGACGGCGCCGTACAGGAACACGTTCTCCCGGCCGCTCAGATCGGGATGGAGTCCGCTGGTCACACTGAGCAGCGCCCCGATGCGGCCCTTGACCGCGCACGAGCCCGCCGATTGGTACGTGACCTGGCTGAGGATCTTCAGCAGCGTCGTCTTGCCCGACCCGTTGATACCGATGAGTGCCATGCTCTCGCCCGGTGCAACTTCGAAGTTGATGTCCTTCAGCACCCAGCGGTAGTCGGGCATGCCCCGTTTGACAATGTTCTTCCGCAGGCGGGCCATCTGCTCGTAGAACAGCGGCACGGTCCGGTCCGAGCGGAACTTCTTCCACACATGTTCGACTCGGATGGTCCCGTCAGGCAATGTCGGCAAAGTTCACCTCGAATCGCTTGAAGATCTTGTAGCCCACCAGGAGGTACGTGATCGCACCGGCGACGGCACAGTACAAGGGTATCCATGAGGGGTTGTGGCCCAGGAGCATGGTGTCCCGAATACCGGCGATGACAGGGCCGAGTGGGTTGATGAAGCCGTAGACCGCCTGGAGATTGACGTAGAATCCTCCGACCCAGTGCCCGTGCACCATCATCCCGCCGAACAGGTGGTAGTGGACCGGGATGTAGGAGAACGGCCAGATCACCGGGGTCATGAAGATGCCGAGGGAGATGATGATGGGCAGCACTTGGCCCAGGTCGCGCATCTGGATGATCAGGCTCGCCACGGCCATGGTGAGCCCGGCGGCGAACATCACCTCGACGACCATGAGCAATGGCACCCACACGGTGGCCAGCTTCGGGGCCCGTCCGAAGATGACGAACAGGATGGTGAGTGGGACGAAGGAGATGACCGTATTCAGGGCGTTCACCAGCATGGTCTCCAAGGGGAAGCACTCCCGAGGGAACTGGGTCTTGGACAGCAGTGCCTTGTTGGACAGGAGCGAGGTGCCACCCACTCCGAGTGACGAAGCGAAGAAGCTCCAGCACATGATACCGACGAAGGCATACAGGGCGTAAGGGATCCCCTGGTGGGGGAACGCCTTCACCCGCGAGAAGACGACCACGAAGATGAACAAGGTGGCCAAGGGGCTCAGCACCGCCCACATCACGCCCAGTGTGGCCTGCTTGTACTGAGCCCGGAAATCCCGCTCCGCGAGCGTGTAGATGATTTCGCGGTGTTCCCACAGGTTTCGGATCGACTCGCCGAGCTTGGCCCGGTGCATGTAGACGATGTCGTCCGGGGGCTCCGGAGGTATCTGGTCGAGGTCTTGTACGACCAGCGGCACCGCGCCGCCCGCGCTTTCGCCCTGGAGGTCAGACATTCGGAACAGCCACCCCCCCATTCGACCGGTCAAGCGCACCCGGAGGCACCCAACTCGTGGACAACGATGTTACCGCAAGGCTCTGCACCGGCCAACGCCAGGCATCAATTTGGCCGTCGGTGGGAATGCCCATGGTCACCAGGCCGTGTGGCGCTTTTCACCACAGGCACCGTATGGGTGGGCCCACGATCCACCCGAGCCTGAGTACACCGGCTTGACACCGGTCGCGGTCACCGCTGATGATCTCGCCATGTTCGACCTCGTGGGCCGCGTCGGGGTCCACCTCCATGGAGCGAGGCCGTCCTCCAGAGCGGAGGCCTGACACCATGTGCGGGATCACCGGCCTCTTCGACCCGTCCCGGGGGTCGCCGGCAGAGACGCTTGCCGACCGAATCGTCGCCATGACGGCCGCCCTGATCCACCGCGGGCCCGATGCCGACGGTGTGTGGACCGATCCCGAGCATGGCGTGGCCCTCGGGCACCGGCGGCTGGCCGTCGTGGAGCTCGGTCCCGAGGGAGCCCAGCCGATGGTGTCGTCCGACGGGAGGTGGGTCCTTGTCTTCAATGGCGAGATCTATAACCACCCCGAACTCCGCCGACAACTCACCGGCGAGGGTCTCGTCTTCCGGGGAAGTTCCGACACCGAGGTCCTGCTCGGCGCGGTCCAGGCGTGGGGGCTCGAGGTGGCCCTCGACGCGTGCGAGGGAATGTTCGCCCTCGGACTGTGGGACCGGCAGCTTTCCCAGCTCCATCTGGCGAGGGACCGCTTCGGCGAGAAGCCCCTCTACTACGGATGGGTCGGTCGCCGACTGGCCTTTGCCTCGGAATTGAAGTCCCTGCGCACGCTCCCGGAGTTCGACGCCTCCATCGACCGGGACGCGGTAGCGCTGTACCTCCGGCACAACTGCGTCCCCGCGCCACACACGATCTACCGCGGCGTGGCCAAGCTTTCGCCCGGGGAGTTCGTCACCTTCGCCGACTCGATTCGCCCCGGCGACCTCCCGGCGGCTCGTCCCTACTGGTCGGCGCGCAACGCCATCGAACAGGCCAGGTCCCACCCACTGACCGGCTCCACCGACGAGCTGGCCGACCAGTTGGAGCAGGTGCTGTCGGACTCCGTCGCTGCACGCATGGTCGCCGACGTTCCGGTGGGCGCCTTTCTTTCGGGCGGGATCGATTCGAGCCTGGTCGTCGCCCTGATGCAACGTCACAGCGACCGTCCAGTGCGGACGTTCACGGTCGGGTTCGCCGACCGGGCCTTCGACGAGTCGGGCGAGGCTGCAGCCGTCGCCGAACACCTCGGTACCGACCACACCCTCTTGGCGGTCAGCGATCAAGACGCCGTAGACGTCATTCCGCATCTTCCGGACTTCTGGGACGAGCCGTTCGGCGACATCTCCGAGATCCCCATGTACCTGGTGAGCAAGCTCGCCCGTACCGACGTGACCGTGTCACTTTCCGGTGACGGTGGCGACGAGCTCTTCGCCGGGTACAACCGTCATGCATGGCTGGAGCGGATCTGGAGGAGGTCCGCCGCGTTGCCCGGACCGGTGCGCCGAGCGGCCGGCTCTGCATTGGGCTCGCTGTCGCCAGGAACGGTGGACACCCTGGCTCGGGGTACCGCGGTACTCCCAGCTCGGATGCGGGTCCGCAACCCGTCGACCAAAGTGGCCAAGCTGGCCAAGGTGCTGTCGGCTTCCGGAGTCGAGGACGCGTACTTCGCCCTGGCGTCGTACTGGGACGACGCGGAGTCGATGGTGATCGGCGCGGGCGCCACCACGTCGGTGGCATCGCAGCCGGACCGGTGGCCGGCGCTCGGGGGGATCACCGAGCAGATGATGTGGCTGGACCTGGTGAGCTACCTCCCCGACGACATCCTGACCAAACTCGACCGGGCGGCCATGGCGAACTCTCTGGAGACGAGGGTCCCCTTCCTGGATCGGGACGTATTCGACCTGGCCTGGCGACTGCCGATGTCGGTCAAGCTGCACCAGGGGACCACGAAGTGGCTCCTGCGACAGGTGCTCTACCGCCACGTCCCCCCCGCCCTGATCGAACGACCCAAGATGGGATTCGGCTTTCCCATCGGCACCATGTTGCGCGGCTCGCTCCGCCCGTGGGCGGAGGAGCTCCTCGACGAGCGACGTCTACGCGACCAGGGCCTCCTCGATCCCGAGCCGATCCGGCAGGCATGGACCAGCCACCTCGAGGGGCGCCGCGACCTCGGCTACGAACTGTGGGCGGTGCTCGCGCTCCAGGCATGGATCGACCGCTGGGAGCCGGACCTCGGCAGCTAGGTCGGGAACACCTATTGCCGCTGCGCGGGGCCTCACGGTACTCTGCAACATTGGCAACCCGAGGGCCGTTGCACCACAGCCGCGAGCGTGGGCGCCCCGCCGGTGGCTTCCGTCGATGAACAGGGGGGCGATGGAACCGACGTCACATGTCGCACCCCAGAACCGGGTGACCAGGCGCGTCGGGTGCCGTGTAGTTACCACCTCATTGACCGCCCGGGTCCTGCTCGCCAATCAGATGCGGGCCCTCGACGACGTGGACTGGACCGTGGTCAGCGGCGACGCCTACGACGACCCTCCGGCCGGTGTCACGGTCGAGGTGATCCCCATTCGCCGCGAATTCGCGTTGTCCGACTTCACCTCGTTCGTGCGCCTGTGGAAGTACTTCCGCCGCCAGAAGTTCGACTTCGCACAGACCCACACGCCCAAGGCTTCCTTCCTCGGACTGCCCGCGGCCCGACTGGCCGGGACTCCGGCCATCTACACCATCCATGGCGCCCTGTACTTCCGGGACAACGGCCGACTGGCCAACGTGCTCGGGTGGTGCTTCGAGCGCTGGTGCTGCTCCTGGGCGGATCGTGTGCTCGTCCAGAGCCACGAGGACGAGCAGGTGCTACCCCGCGTCCGGATCTGTCCCGAACGGAAGCTCGGGTACCTGGGCAATGGCATCGTGCTTTCCCACTTCGAATCGCCGGTGGAGCCAGCCATCGGATCGGAGCGCCCGATCGTCATGATGGTCAGTCGACTCGTACTTGAAAAGGGCTGCCAGGACTTCCTGGATATCGCTGTGGCACTGTCCGGGCAGGCCGACTTCGTCCACGTCGGTCCGTTCGAACACGACCAGAGCGACGCGCTTTCCGAGGAGGCGGTGGGCCGCGCTTCGGCGTCGGGCACGGTCTCGTTCGTGGGCGGTGTCGACGACGTGCGCCCATATCTGGCATCGGCCGACCTCGTGGTACTTCCGTCGTATCGCGAGGGGATCCCCCGTGTGGTGATGGAAGCGGCGGTCATGGGACGCCCCGTGGTCGCCTACGACATTCGCGGCGTCCGCGAAGTACTCGACCCATCGCTGGGTCTCGTGGTCCCCCGAGGTGACGTTGCTGCGCTTACCGAGCTGGTCCGTTCGCTGCTCGAGGACCCGGACCGGAGGGCAGTGCTCGGAGCGGCCTGCCAGCAGTGGGTGGTCTCCCGCTTCTCGGAGGACCTCGTGGTCGATCGACTGACCGAGGTGTACTCGGCGATAACACCGCTGGTTTCGGCGTCGCCCGTCGGGACCAAGGACGCCGCGTGACGCCCCCCGTCTGTCTCACCGTCGACGTCGAGGACTGGTATGACGGAATGGCGGTGCTCGGCGAGCCGATCCCCCGTCCCGACGGAGCGCGCAGCGGCCTCGACGGGCTGGCCTCGCTGCTCGACACGTCTGGTGACGATCGACGGGTGACGCTCTTCGTCGTGGGCAATTACCTGCCGACCGTCGCCGCCGAACTCACCGAACTGGCCGATCGCGGTCACGAGATCGCCATCCACGGTCCGGACCACGGGCGACTCCCCGAGGACCCGCGGACACTGGTCGACTGGCTCCGACGAGGAAAACAGATGGTCGAGGACACCCTGCAGCGACCGGTCCACGGCTTCCGATCGCCCCGGTTCGACGTTCCCGCATCGATGGAACTGGCCCGGTACCGCGATCTGGTGGCTGAAGCAGGTTATTCCTACGTGTCGGATGCGAGCTTTCTTGGTGCCCGGTCGCCGGTGCGGGAGCTACCGGTGCTGATCCGACACCGAATCCCGATGGGCGGCGGCAGCTACCAGCGCCTGCTTCCGTATCGGACGATCTCATCGGCCGTCGATGCGGCTGAAGGACCGGCCGTGCTCTACTACCATTCCTACGATTTCGGAGCGACCCTCCCGGGTACGGCCAGCATCCGATCGCTCGCCGCAGCCAAGCAGTTGCTGGGGCGGGGCCGGGTCGCAGGCTTGTTCTCGCAACTTCTCAGCCGATACGGCAGCAAGGCGTGTGCAGATGTCTGACGGAGACTTCAAGACGTACTTCCACCAGCGGGCCGGGCGGTTCTCGTCCTTCTACTCCAGCGAACCGGTCTCTCGTGCACTCGGTCGAGGTCCGCTCTTCGACCGCTTGCGGATCGCCGTGGACACCGTCGCCGGGTTGTCGGCCACCCGGGTGCTCGACGTGGGGTGTGGAAGCGGCCCGCTCTTCGCACCACTGGCCGAGGCAGGGGTCCACGTCACCGGGATCGACCCGGCCGAAGCGATGGTCGCACTGGCCAAGGAGGGGGCGGCAGCCCATCCCGGAATGGTGGACGTCGAGCAGCGGGGGTGGGAAGACATCACCGAGGTCGACACCTACGATGTCGCCATTGCGCTCGGCGTGTTCGACTACGTCGGTGAACCGGAAAAGCTCCTCGTCCGTATGGGGCGCTCCGCACCGAACGTCGTCGCGTCGTTTCCCTACCCGGGACTGCGGACCAATCTCCGCAAGGTCCGGTACGGCATGCGCGGCGTTGGTGTCCACGGGTATCCGTCGACAGGCTTCGACGCCCTGGCTGGCGCATCGGGACTTCGCGTTGAGCGGATCACGCCGCTCGGCAAGGCCGGTGCCGTCGTCCACTTCACCCGGGTGACGCCTGACTCTCGCTCGACCGCCTGATCGTCCGGGGGTGGCACATTGCGGTCGTCTGCCGGGACGGTGGCGGACACCGTCGGGGGAGCCGGCGCGGAGCGTGGAGTCCAGGGGGAGGTTGTGACGGTGGATTCGGGGTCACCAGGGGGGCGTCCCGGTCAGTCGCGGCTCCGCATTCTCGTGGTCATCAAATGCCTGGGGTTCGGCGGCGCGGAACGGCTGCTGACTGACACCGTCTCCACCGGCGACCATGAGGCGTTCGACTACGAAGTCGCGTACGTCCTGGATGCGGAGGACGGCATGGTGCCGCTGATCGAAGCCCGCGGCACCCCGGTCCACTCGTTGGGCGCCAGTAGCAATGGCGACCTGCGATGGATGGCGAGGTTGCGTCGACTCCTGGCCGACGGGCAGTTCGACGTCGTCCACTTCCACCTTCCGTACACGGCCTCGCTGGGCCGCCTGGTCGTCGCCTCGATCCCCCCCTCCGCACGCCCGGCGATCGTCTATACCGACCACAGCCTGTGGAACAAGATGGCGATCGTCGTCAAGGCACTGAACCGGGCCACGATCGGGCTGGACCAGGCCATGATCGTGGTCTCCGACGCGGCGCTCGAGTCGTTGCCGCGGTCGATCCGGGGTCGGGCGCGGGTGCTCGTCCACGGCGTGGACCTGTCGCAAGCCGATACCCTCCTCGCCCGGCGCCAGGAGATTCGGGACGAGGTGCGCCGGGAGTTCGGCGTCGTAGGCGACGACGTCCTCGTGGTCTCGGTGGCCAACCTCCGACCGGAAAAGGGCTATGACGTACTGCTCGACGCCACCGAGATCCTGGCTGACCGCCACCTGCCGGTGAAGGTGGTCGCCGTGGGCCGGGGTGAGCTGGAAGAGGAGATGGCGGCGCGTCATGCCCGGCTCCACCTCGGCGATCGGCTGCTGTTCGCCGGGCAACGGGATGACGTGCTGCGGATCCTCGCCGGTGCCGACGTCTTCGTCCTCGCCTCCCGTCAGGAGGGCCTCCCCGTCGTCCTGATGGAGGCCACGAGCGTGGGCCTGCCGATCGTGGCGACGGCGGTCGGCGGGGTCCCCGAGGTGCTGACCGACGGGGTCGACGGGCTCGTCGTCCCACCTGGTGACCCGCTGGCCCTCGCCGATGCCTTGTCCCGGGTCATCGCCGATCCCGACCTTCGCACCCGACTCGGGACGGGCGCGAAGCAGCGCAGCGCCATGTTCGACGTAGCCAGAGCCAGTCGAACCATCGAATCCATCTACCGGGAAGTGGCGCCGGTCCGGCGATGACAGTGACCCGAGGCAACGCCCGCCCACGGACCACCCGGAGGACGGCGTCGTACCGCCGGACCCGGGGTTCCCGCGATCCCGCTGCTACCATCGACTTCCTGCCGGAGGGGCCGGCACCGTAGGGGGCCGGCATGACCGACCAGTGGGATGCCGTGGACGAGCCGTTGGTGCTCCATGTGATCCCCACACCACTGGCGAGGGGCGCCCAGCGCGAGGCTCGGGCACTGGCGGACGAACTCGACCAGCCCGGCGTCCGGGCCCATCGCGTGCTCTGCATCTTCGACGGCCCCGCCGAGGTCGACCTCGATCTGTCGCTCGGAATCGCCGACCGGGGGCAGGCAGGCGTCGGCTACAACCCGCGCGTGCTCCCCCACCTGCGCAAGGCACTGTCGGCACTGGACCCGGCCCTTGTGGTCGCCCACGGAGGCGAACCGCTGAAGTACCTGGTGCCGGCGCTCGTCGGCCGGCGCCGACCGCTGGCGTACTACGCCATCGGAACCTACGGGGCGACATCGACGTCCCGTCCGCAACTCGAGCTCTGGAGGCAGCTCCTGCGGAGGGTCGACGCGATCGCCGCCGAAGGGGACGAGGTGGCCATCGAATGCCAGCAGCTCTTCCGCGTACCGGCGGCCAAGGTCACTATGACGCCCAACGGCCGGGACCCGGAGGTCTTTCGTCCTCGCCCGCGGGACGCCCCTGACGGTCTCCCGGTGATCGCGTTCGTCGGCGCCCTGACCGAGGGAAAGCGACCGACCAGGTTCGTCGAGGCAGTAGCCGCGCTGCGTGCCCAAGGACTGGCGTTTCGAGCCATCCTGATCGGCGACGGAGTGCTCCGTCCGACGGTGGAGCCGCTGGCCCGAGAGGCGGGGATCGAGATGCTCGGCTCCCGGTCCGACGTGGCCGAGCTGCTGGGTCGGTCCGATGTCATGGTCTTCCCCAGCAGACCCCAGGGCGAAGGCATGCCCGGTGTCCTCATCGAAGGTGGCCTGTCCGCGCTCCCGATCGTCGCCACCGACGTGCCCGGTGTGCGCTCGGTCGTCGAGGACGGCACGACCGGATTCGTACTGGGCGTGGAGGACTTCGATGGCATGGTCTCGGCACTGGCCCGTCTGGTGGAGGACGTCGAGCTACGCCACTCCATGGGTGAGGCGGCGCGGGCGCGGTGCGTCGAGCGGTTCAGCATCACGGCGGTGGGCGCCGCGTGGCTGCGCCTGCTGACCCCGCTACTTCCGGCCGGCGCGGTCGAACCGACCTGACGCCCTGACGCCCGGACGCCCGGACGGCCTTGCTACGGACTCCCTGACGAGGGTGGCGGCGTGGGGTGCTGGCCCCCGTCAAGCACATCGACCGCAGGCCGACCGTCAGCGGAACGATCCGAATCGGCCGTCGGCGCGACATCGGCCACCGGAAGCGGGCGCCGCCGCTTGGGATCGGCGAGGGCCATCCGCATCGAGCGGACCGTGCGATCGTGCTGCAGCATCGCCGCCCGGAACTTCGGGCGGTCCCTGCGCCGGTACTCCCACTCGAGCATCTTCGGCCGGCCCTTCGGCGTACGGGGGATGGCCAACGGCACCATCAGGAAGGGCAGGAGCATCACCCGCTCACGGTAGATGAGGCCGAGATTGCCCAGTGCGGCAAATGCATAGACGAACAGGATGCTGTAGACGACGCACATCATGACGTACGGGCGGGCGAACATCGTCCGCGGAAGGATCCGGAGCTGCCGGTACGAGGCGACGAAGACGCCGAGGATCACCAGGTTCTCGACGGCGGCGGCATACTCGCCGGAACCGTGGGCATTGAAGGGCAGCGGGTCGAACAAGACGGTGTAGAAGTCGATGGGCCAGCGGAGCGGACTCGACGAATAGGCGACTCCTCCCGAACCGCCGTAGACCGCATTGCTCGCGTTGGCGGTCGTCAGCGAGGAGGTCGAACCTCCACTGCTGAGTCTGAGGTAGTGCAACGTCACGTAGATCGACGAGGCGAGCAGGAACACCATGAACACCAACCCGCCGATCCTCTTGATCGTGGCGAACTTCACCCCGTCACCGGCCGGACGGACCATCAGTGCCACCGCAAACCCGGCCAGGACGACGACCAGCTCATTCGGTCGGATGAAGTACCCGGCGGCCGCGCCGACCGTGACGAGGCGAAACCCACCTGGGGCGCGCACCAGCACCTTGGCGCAGCCGTAGGCCACGAGGCCGAGGCTGACCATCATGACCGCCTCCTTGCTGACGTCGGCGGTCCAGAAGATCGTCGAAGGCAAGAAGAAGACGAGGTAGGCGTAGCGCTTGTGGCCCTGGAACTTCCCCGGGAAGGTAACGGTAAACGCCCGGTAGAACAGGATGGTCCCGAGCCACGACATCCAGGAAAAGACGAGGAAGGCGGCCAACTGGTTGACGCCGACCACGGCCATCACGACACCCGCGACGATGCTCAAGGAGCCGTCGTTGACGATGCCGCGCACATTGGATCCGGCCAATGTGAAGTTGAACGACCGGAAGTTCGGGGCGAGGATCGAGCCCTGGGAGTCGTACCGGGTCCAGTCGGCGATGCCGTGGTAGAGGTGGTCGACTACGAAGACCTGGGCCGGGGCGGCAAGCAGATGGAGGATGAGGCTCCACATCAGGATCCGGAGCAGCCAGGGGTTCTGCTCCTTCTCCACCACCCACCGGATGATCGGTCGGGACAAGGCGTAAATGACGCCCGCCACGATGATGACCCCCAGGGGATTGGATCCGAGCTGGGTGGCGAAGAGCATGGCGTAGGCCCTACGGCTCGGTCGTGCGGATCAGGACGGGTGGAGTTCGGGAGCCGGCACGTCCACGTCGCCACCTGTTCCGGCGTCGTCACCCGATCCGGTCTCCTCGACCGCGTCGTCGGCGTCCGGTGTCTGCACCTTGCCCGTGCGTCCCGAAGCGGCCATTCCCTCGCCGAGCACCCGCTTCTGGTTCTTCGACAGCTCCTCGCCCGTGAACACCACGCCGAGCACCGGCGCGCCCAGGCGACGCAGGATGTCGCCCATGTCCTGGGCGTCGGGGACCTCGGTCACGCCATTCTCGACGACGACGATCACGGCATCGACCGAATGCACCAACGCCTCACCATGGTGGTAGCGGAGGAAGGCCGGGGTCTCGACGATGACGACGGAGGCGACTTGGCGGGCGGCGTCGAGCACGTCCTTCGAGCGTGACACCAGCTGGCCGCTGTTGCGCATGAAATGGCGCATCGACAACGTCGACACGTGTTCCGGTCCGGCCGGGGTGATCCACCGCTCAATGTCGGCCGGAGTGACGGGGCCGGACTGGACACTCTCATCCGGGAAGGTGGTTCCGACTTCGAGGTCACCCGTGCTGACCACGATCACGTTTTCGTTGGCCTCGGCGTAGGTGGCGGCCAGGTTGGCCACGACGTTGGTCCGCGACGGCTCGTCCACCGTCGAGGAGATCATCAGTACATTGCGCGACCCGGGCTCGGGCACCTTGTAGGCCTCGCCCTGTGCAGCACTCACACCAAACAGATCGGCAAAGGCATCGCCCCCGGCGCCTGTGGGCGCCGCGTCGGACGCCATGGACTCGAACAGCACCGACATACGGAGCTTGCGGTAGGCCTCGGATGCCGGTGACGTCGGTCGGTCGATCACGTCGACCACGCCGGCGTCAGGTGGGTACGTCTCGGGGATGTCAGCGATCACCGGGAACTTGAAGTGGTGCGCGGCGCGTCCGGTGCGGCGGATCGACTTGTTGAGGACCTCGCTCGCCAGGATGACGATAAGAGCCAGCAGCACCCCAACGACGAGGCCGATCAGGAGTCGCACCTTGTGACTGTCGAAGGTGTTTAGATGGACGACATTGATCCGACGGGCCAGCTCCGGGGTTCCCGGGAAGATCACCTGATAGCCCGTTGAGGTTGCGGCGAAGGGTGAACCATTGGTGGCAGTCGCCGAATTCCCTCTGACCGAGGAAGCTGCGTGTGCCGCAACTATGGACTCGAGGGTGTTGCCGAGCTCCCTGGAGTACGCGTTGACGAGATCGGCGGCCAGCTGCGGAGTAGGCGCCGTCGCGTAGAGCGTGACGTTGCCACCGGCGGCGGACTTCTTGGTCGTTGTCGTGGCCGTCGAGCTGCCTGCGGTGGGGTATGCACCCGCGGCGGCGACGGTAGTGCCGAACATGCCGTTGGCGTAGATGAACGCGTTGCCCTTCAGGCGGATGTCGGAGACAGCGGCGAGCTTGACCGGAAAGGTATTCGCGTAGAAGAGGATCTGCGCGTTGGAAACCGTCCCCGTGATGAGGCCGCTCGACGCCGGGGCCCCGACCGTCGACCAGGTCTCCCACTTGAGGAGCGTCTTCGGGTGCTTCGAAATGGACGTGGGGACAGCAAGCGCGATGACGGCACCGATGACGGCCAGGACGACGACCAGACGCCAACGATGACGCAAGGCTCCGAGGAAGTTGATTGGCTCGATCATGCCCCTGTCCCGTCCGTGGTTTCGCCTGAAGAAATCATCCGAGATACAGCCGACCGATCGTACTACACGGCCTTACCGATTCTGCCAGGGGTTTCTCGGGAAATCCGGTCGCCACACCGAGTCATTACGAGCTCGGCAACCTGGGTCGGAGCGACTCTAGCAACCGGGGTCGGCCGGTCCCCGTCGGCCCTGGGACCGGTGCTTCCTACCCCCGTCACGTGGACCGCCGGGCATGCTACTCCGGATTGCATAGCGTGCCTCGGCGCTCTGCCCGGTGATCCCAAAAATTGAGGATGCCGAACCATGAGTTGCGCGGTAGTCTTTGTGCGACGACACAGGGCACTGATTCAGACAAGGATGGGCAGGGCCGAAGAGTGCGGGGGCACTCCGAGGTGAGGGACATATTCGTCTGCGAGGGACCGTCCGGCCGATGGCCGGGGTCCTCGCCTGGGGGCTGTTTATCAGGGGGGCGTCCGAATGGGTGCGCATGCATCACCAGCGTCAGAAGGACACATGAATTCGTATCCGGGGCAAGTCGAAGAAGTGGACGTGTCGCGGACCGACATTCGCCGCGTAGCCGTCGCCGCCAGCCGGATACGTGCCGCGCTCCTTTTCGTCTTCCTCGATGCCGTGTCCGTGGTCATCGGGTATGGACTCGCCGAGGTCACCTACTTCCGGGACCGGGCGCCAAGCGGTTACTGGCTCCATTTTACCGGGTTCCTGGCGGTAGCCGTCGTCGTCACCGTCATCTCCAACAAGATGTTCGGGCTCTATGGGCGAATGTGGCGGCACGCCGGAGCCGACGAGGCCAGGCAGCTGCTCCTTTCGGTCGCCACCACCCTCTGCGTCCTCATCGCCTTCTGGCCCGCCGGCAACACCATCCACATCGAGCTCGTCCCGCCGTTCGTCGTGGTGGTCGGCTGTATGTTCACCGCGGCCGGCATGGGCATCATCCGGTTCCACTCGCGACTGTTCGCCTGGCAGCGGGGCTCCAAGCGACTCGGCCTCCGGGTGGCGGTGATCGGTAGTCGCGACGCCGGCGCCGCCGCCATCCGCGAGATGCTGCGCAGCCCGGGCGCCGGTCTGGTGCCGGTCGCCGTGTTCGACGACGACCAACGGGCCCACGGCCTGTCCCTCCTCGGCGTGCCCGTGGTCGGCGATATCAGCGAGATCCCGAAGGCGGCCAGTCGCTACACGATCCAGCAGGTACTGCTGGCCATCCCGTCGCCCCCGCCCGAGCTGGTCGACCGGGCGCTGCGGGCATCGGAGCAGGCCGGAGTGTCGATGAAGATGCTGCCCGGTGTCAAGGACATGCTCAACGAGCCCAACCATGTCGCCGCCTTGCGTCAGGCCCGTGAGCCCCGGATCGAGGACCTCCTCGGCCGGACACCGGTGGCGACGGATCTTGAGTCCGTCCGGCGCTCCATTGAGGGTCAGCGGGTACTGGTCACCGGTGCAGGCGGCTCCATCGGCTCGGAAATCTGCCGCCAGTTGGCGAGCCTCGGGCCCGCCCAATTGGTTCTCCTCGACCACGACGAGACGCACCTTCACGACACGGCCGCCACCATCAACGGCCCGTCCGAGCAGGCACTGGTCGACATCTTCGACCGCGAGGCCGTGTTCGAGACGTTCGAGCACTACCGCCCCGCAGTTGTCTTCCACGCCGCCGCCCACAAGCACGTCCCGGTTCTGGAGCAGCACCCCCTGGAGGCAGCCAAGACAAACGTGCTCGGGACGCTCAACGTGGTCGACGCCTGCGCGGTCGTGGGCACCAGCCGGTTCGTGCAGATCTCGACCGACAAGGCCGTGCATCCATCCAGCGTGATGGGGGCCTCCAAGCGCGTGGCCGAGCAGACCGTTCTGGCCCACGCGCCCAAAGGTGCCGCCTACAGCACGGTCCGATTCGGCAACGTGCTCGGAAGCCGGGGCAGCGTCATCCCGACCTTCGCCCGCCAGATCTCCCAGGGTGGGCCCGTTACTGTCACCGACCCGAGGATGACCCGCTTCTTCATGAGTGTCGAGGAGGCCGTCCAGCTGGTGCTCCAGGCGTCCGTACTCTCCCACGGTGGGGAGATCTTCATGTTGGAGATGGGCGTCCCGGTCAAGATCATCGACCTGGCCGAGCGGATGATCCGGCTGTCGGGCTGCCAGGTCGGCATCGACATCCCCATCGAGATCACCGGCATGCGCCCCGGCGAGAAGCTGAACGAGGTCCTCAGCACGCCTGACGAGGAGATCCTCGGCACCGGCCATCCCTACATCAACCGCCTGGTGCCGATCCGGGCGCCGGCCGAGGTGTTCGCCGCCGAGCTCGAGGAGCTGGAACTGGCCATTGTCCGCCGGGACAAGGACACTGTCCGCAGCCTGCTCTTCACCGCCGGCCTGGCGAAAGACGCAGTGGTCGTCGTTCCGGGCATGGTACCGGCCCTCGACACCTGCGAGACGTCCGGCGACACGTTCGAGTGGCCCGAGCTCGCCGAGGCTGAGGCCGATCTCGAGTTGCGGGGTGTGATCACCAACTATCTCGGGCGACCCGAGAGCGACGTCGACCAGGTCCGGGCGTGACCGACCGGACCGGTCACCAATCCAACCCGCCGGGTCGTCGGGGCCCGAGCCGATGAGCGAGAGGTCCGTCGCCAAGCTGGTTGTCGTGGGCCAGGGCTATGTCGGACTACCCCTCGCCTTGCGGGCTGTCGAGGTTGGCTACGACGTGGTCGGCTTCGACCTCGATGTCAACCGGGTCAAGCGCCTGGCCGACGGCGACTCGTATGTCGAGGACATCAGCGACGAGCGCCTCGCAACCGCTCTGGCCACCGGGCGCTACCTTCCGACCGACGAGAGCGCCCATATGGACAGCTTCGACTTGGCCGTGATCGATGTCCCCACCCCTCTCGAGGACGGGAACCCCAACCTCGCGTATGTCGAGGAGGCGTCGCACACCCTGGCCGCCTACCTGCGTCCCGGGGCCACCGTCATCCTCGAGTCCACCAGCTATCCGGGAACGACCGAGGAGCTGGTGGTGCCCATCCTGGAGTCCGGTTCGGGGCTCAAAGCGGGGCAGGACTTCCACGCCGGCTACAGCCCGGAGCGAATCGACCCTGGCAACACCACCTGGCGACTCGAGAACACGCCGAAGGTCGTTTCCGGCATCGATGCCGGCTCGCTCGAGGTGGTCGAGCAGTTCTACGGCCGGCTCGTCGAGCAGACGGTGGCGGTGTCCGGAACCCGGGAGGCCGAGCTGACGAAGCTGCTCGAGAACACGTTCCGACACGTGAACATCGCGCTGGTCAACGAGCTGGCCATGTTCGCCTCCGATCTGGAGATCGACGTCTGGGAGGCCATCGACGCCGCCTCCACCAAGCCGTTCGGTTACCTGCGATTCACCCCGGGTCCCGGCGTAGGCGGACACTGCCTGCCCATCGACCCGAGCTACCTGTCGTGGAAGGTTCGGCGCAGCCTGGGCCAGCCCTTCCGATTCGTGGAGCTGGCCAACGACGTCAATGAGCACATGCCCGACTACGTGGTCCGCCGCCTGATGCTGGCGCTGAACCGGATGGGTCGGTCGGTCAACGGCTCCCGTGTCCTGATCCTGGGCTTGGCCTACAAGCGCAACACCGGCGACGCCCGTGAGGCACCCGGTACGGTGATCGCCCGGTCGCTCGTGGCCCTTGGGGCCGACCTGGTGGTCGCCGACCCGCACCTGGTGGGCGACACGCTCGCCTTCCCCCTGGTGGAAGTCACCGCCGACGAGCTGACGGCCGCCGATGCCGTCGTCCTGGTCACCGACCACGACGCCTTCGACTACGACCTGATCGAGAAGTATGCCCGCTACGTTCTCGACACCCGAAACCGACTGGACGGGCCTGCGGTCGAGCGGCTCTGATGCCGGTGTGAAGGTAATCGTCACCGGGGGAGCCGGATTCATCGGGGCCAACCTGTGCCGAACGCTGGCCGAGACCGCCGGGGTCGACCAGGTGGTCGCTCTCGACGACCTCTCGACCGGCAGCAAGGCCAATCTGGTCGGCGTCGCCGGGGTCGAGCTGGTCGAAGGTTCGCTTCTGGACACCGACCTGCTCGACGAAGTGGTGCCCGGCACCGGGGCCATCGTCCACCTGGGAGCCCGCCCGTCGGTCCCCCGCTCGCTCACCGATCCGGTGGCAACCCATGAGACCAATGCCACCGGCACCCTGCGGATCCTCGAGGCGGCCCGCCACCACGGCGGTCCACTGGTCGTCGTGGCCTCGTCCTCGTCGGTCTACGGGGCTAACCCCGTCCTCCCGAAGAGCGAGGACCTCGCCCCCATGCCGGTCAGCCCCTACGCGGTCTCCAAGTTGGCCACCGAGTCGTATGCGGTGGCCTACGCCCACTCATTCGGCCTCCCCACGCTGGCCTTCCGGTTTTTCAACGTGTTCGGCCCCCTTCAGGCACCCGACCACGCCTACGCCGCCGTGGTGCCGGCCTTCCTGGCCGCCGCGCTGCGGGGCGAGCCACTGCCGGTGCACGGCGACGGCCGCCAGACGCGGGACTTCACCTACGTGGGCACGGTGTGCGCCGTGCTGGCCGACGCCGTCGTGCGCCAGGTGACCGACCCCCGACCCGTAAACCTCGCCTTCGGCACCCGGTACTCCCTCCTCGACGTCATCGCCGAGATCGAGACACTGCTCGGCCGTCCCCTCGAGCGCTGCCATACTGAGCCGCGGGCCGGCGACGTGCGTGACTCGCAGGCCGACCAGACCAACCTGCGCGGCCTGTTCCCCGACGTCGAACCCGTCCCCCTCAACGACGGGCTGGCCGCCACCATCGACTGGTTCGAGCAGCGATGACGGCCCGCGCCGACATCGAGCGTCCCGACGGGACGGAGCCCGCGGACGAGGAAATGCGTGACGATTGGCGCACGACGACCATCGCCGGCGGCGCCCTGGTTGTCGTCGTCGTTGTCGTCGCCCTGATCTTCCGCTGGCACCCGGGCCCGAACTTCCTCGATAACTGGGGCTTCTCGTGGATCCACTCGGCGTTCGGCAATTCCTTCTTCCAGCACATGACCGACCTGCGCTCGTGGGCGTTCATTCTGGCGGGGTCGATCCTGGCCGCTCTTGTCGTGTATGCCCGGGACCGACTACGGGCACTGGCCTGCCTGATCGCACCGACTCTGGCCATCCTGCTCGTCGAATTGCTGCTCAAACCCGTCATCGGCCGCCGGTATGCCCAGGTACTGAGCTTTCCGTCAGGAACGACGACCATCGTGGCCTCGGTGGTCACCGCCTGGGCTCTGGCCGTCCCCCGACGCATTCGTCCGGCCGTGGTGATCGTCGGTACCTTCGTGATCGGCCTCGAGTGCATCTCCGTGATCGCCCTGCGGTGGCACTTCCCGACCGACTCACTGGGTGGCGTGATCGTCGGGGTGGGGACGGTACTGATGGTCGACGGTTTGCTCCACCTGGCGTTCGGCTCCCGCCAAGACGATGCCGGGCAGCCGGCCGGTTCGGACGGCACAAGAACTGCGGATGCCACAGGCGCCACGGATATGACGGACGCCACGGATGCCAGTCCATCGTGACCTGAGGCTCCACCCGCGCCGGTCCGCTCCAGTGCGGGCAAACTCCCCCCGAGGGGTAGCATTGAGCACCGTGGACGATCGAGGTGGTGCCCCGTCACCGGGGCACCCGGCACGAGGTCAGACAAGGCGCGACGGGGGATCGTCGCATCCGCGAGCGGGGGAAGTATGGGGAGCGACAACGAGCGTCTGGTGAGCGGCGAGGGGAAGCGCCCCGGGTGCAGTGCAGTGGCGTGGGTGGATGTCCGGACGCACTCGGACAGCGGTCCCGACATGGATCCACTGCCGGCTGCTCGCCTACTCGACCAGGTGTCCAAGGCCGTGCGGGGCGATGACCGGGTCTGTCCGGTGGCTACCTCGATGGTGGCGGTGGAGTTCGGCTCGGTGGCCAGTGCGGTGCCGTTGCTGGTCCTGGGAGACCGGATCGCCCGAGCCGTCGGCCCCGCCCTCCACCACTCCGAAGGAGGCCCTGCCCCCGCGGTGGGCATGGCCGGCCCGGTAGACGGGATCAGCCCCGTCGACCCTGACGACGTTTCGCGTCGCTCGTTCGGCGCCGCCCGGTCGGGCCGGTCGGTGCTGGCCGTCGATGCATCGGGCGGGTTCCGTGAACTGACCGCGGCCATCTCGGTCGACGAATGGGTGACCGGCCACTCATCCCCGTCTGGATCCGGTCCGTCGTTCCAACCGCTCCACCGGCGGACCATCGTCCGCTACGGCGCCCCGCGGGCCGTGGGCACGTCGGGCATGCGCCCAACCGACCTGGAGACGAAGGTGACCGGGCCCTCGGGCAACTCGCCGTCGACAGGGAACTTGACCGTTCTGGTGGTCGACCCGATGGCCACCGCCGGCCGAGCTCCGGGCTTCGCCCTCTCGGGGTCGGTCACGTTCGTGCAGCGCCTGGGTTGCCACACGGCGACGGCAACCGTCTCTCCTGACGACCCACTGGTCACGACCGTCGACGGCACCGAGGTGGACCTGGTCGTGCTGGTGCTCGACGGCTCCTGGGTGGGGCGATCCCCCAACTGGGAGACCGGAGCGTGGGGCTTGCCCGCCCGATTGACCACTGCCTACGTGGACAAGGGGATCCCGGTGCTGGCCGTCAGCGCCGGGGCCGGGGCCGGGGCCATCGCATCGTGTGTGGTTCAGGGGGCGTTCGCCCTGTTCAACCTGGACAGCCTTTCCGAGGCCCTGCGGTCCCTCAACGGCATGAGCCTCCAGGATGCGCGCCAGGTGGCCGAGCTCGCCTTCTCCGGTCCGTTCCGGTCCCTCCTCGGGCTCACCGCAGGTGAGCGACGCGTCCTCTTCTACCTGACCGAGGGTTGGGCGGCGCATGACATCGCCGAGGAGCTGGTGGTTTCGCTGACGACCGTGCGATCCCACATCCGATCGGTACTCCGCAAGCTGGAGGTCCGTTCGCAGCTGGCGGCGGTTGCCATCGCCAACAGCCGTGATCTCGAGTCCCACTCCGCCTCGGCGAGCGCCTGAACCCGGCGCCACCTCACCCAGGCGGGCGATCGGCCGCGCCGAGGCCACCCTCCTCGAGGTGCCCCAGAGATCCGTGCTCGTGCTCCAGGCGGGCGCGCAACCGGACGTCCCGCGCGTTGCTGGTACGGCGGCGGGTCGGGGTGTCGCCGGTCCCGTGCCCGGTCTATGGCAGGCCGACCAGTTGAGCCAGTCCGGCGAGCAGTCCTCCAAGTCGCCCGGTGGACAGGACACCCGGGCAGTTCGACCTGCTTCCTCTGGATCCTCGGCATACGGTGAGCGCGGCATCGCAACCTCGTTCGAGTACGTACCCATCAATTGGGAGTCGCGTGGGCGCGGGTCCGATCACCGGCTTCGTCCACTCTGGTCACTGCGGTCGAGCTGGTTCGATGCCATCGACCCGGACCGCCAATGAGACGGCGGACCCGGGCTGACCGGACCGCCCCTGCTGGGAAGGGCAGGCCCTACACTTCTCCCCGTGATCCACATCGCCACCGTGCACCACAAGTCGGCCAAATGGATCGACGTGCAACTCGCCTACCTGAAGCGCCACATCCACGAGCCGTACCGTGTGGTCGCCAATCTCCAAGACGTCCCCGGCGACCACGCCGCCAAATTCGACCGGGTCGTGCCCGCGATCGGGAGACACGCGGGCAAGCTCAATCTCCTGGGTGCCGAGATCGTGTCCGAGGCGGCGCCGGATGACCTGATCTTCTTCCTCGATGGCGACGCGTTCCCCATTGCCGACCCCATCCCCACGGTTCGTGCAGCGCTCGACGAGACCGTTCTGGTCGCGGTCAGGCGCGACGAGAACGGCGAGGACTGCCAGCCGCACCCCTCGTTCTGCGCCATCCGTGTACGGGACTGGGACGACCTGCGAGGCGACTGGTCGATGGGTCACAGCTGGACGTCCTCGTGGGGCGAATCAGTCAGTGACTCGGGTGGAAACCTCCTGCGGACGCTTGAACGGAGGAAGCTTGACTGGACGCCACTGCTCCGGTCGAACCGGGTCGATCTCCATCCCCTGTGGTTCGCAATCTACGGAGGCTTCCTGTACCACCACGGTGCGGGATTCCGGAAGGCGGTGGCCCGGAGTATCGGAGCGGGAGGGCCCGACCGGTGGACGCGCGGCGAGAATGCCCCTGTGGTGGGTACGCTCATCCGCAAGGTCGACTCCTACCGGATCCAGTCCTGGGAGAATCGCGAGATGGAGGCCAGTCAGCGCCTCGGCGAGGAGATCTACGACGCCATGCGGACCGATCCGGAGTTCTACCGACGGTTCCTCTGAGGCTCCGCACCTCGAACGGAGGCCGGCCGCAGCGTCAGCATGTGGTGTTGACGAATAGCGCCTTGGTCAGTGCAGCCCACTCGTAGGCGAGGTTCTCGAGCAGAGCGACGCCGTGAGCGCTGACGGGGACCACCACCAGGTGCATGTCGCTGCAGCGCCGGAACAAGAGGCGGGCCCGGGTGGCCTGGCTGCGCTCGGGCACCATCAGCATCGACGTCCAGTGGTTCGCCTTGGCCATCCGGGTGGCGTACTCCACCTCGCCCCGGGTATCGAGCGGGTTGGCCCGGAAGCAGATGACCCGCACCCTCGCCTCGGCCGAGGGGCACGGGGCCGGGGGGTATCCGCCGAGTGACACCATCACCACCGGTGCGTATCCGGCCTCGGCCAGGGCCACCGCCCGTTCGGCCCGAAGCTGCCCGGGGTCGCCACCGAGGGCCAGGATGGCGTCGACCTTGGCCGGGCCATCGGTCGGGGGCCACAGGAACAACCGGGCCGAGACCACCACGATCAGGGCCCCGAGCACGACGACGAGCACTGCGGCCCAGATCACCAGCACCTTCCCGAGCGGCCGGGGTTGCTGCTCCTGTGGTGCGCCCTCCGACCCCACTTCGGCGGCAGTCACGAAGGCCCGTGTCCGGCCCGCTGCAGCTCGCGCCAGTGCGCGCCGAGCCGGGCCGTCCCGAACCCGGGGATCGGATGGTACTGGGGTAGGTAGAGCGCGAGTACCTCCATGGGCCGACATGCTACTGAGCGCCGCTCCTCCCACCCGTCCGCCGGGCACCGCGGCCGCCAGGGGCGGAAACCGCAGGTCACAAGGTAAGATCATCGTCAGGAGCCCACATGGATCGAACCCGACGACTGGCGGTGAGCCTCGCCCTCAACCTGGGGCTGGTGGTCGTCCAGGTCGCCTTCGGGATCGCCGCCCACTCGACAGGTCTGGTGGCCGACGCCGGCCACAACCTGACCGACGTCGGAGCCCTCACCCTGTCCTTGGTGGCCGTGCGGCTCGCCCTGCGCCCGGCCAGCCCGGCCCGGTCCTTCGGCAACCACCGGGCGACGATCCTCGCCGCCCTGGCCAATGCCGTCCTCATCGCCGCCGTCACCGTACTCATCGTGGTGGCGAGCGTGCACCGCCTCATGCATCCCGTCCATGTCGACGCCGGCATCGTGGTCGCGGTGGCAGCTATCGGTCTGCTGGTCAACGGGGTCGCCGCATTCGTCCTGTCCGACCACGGCGGCGACCTCAACATGCGCGCTGCCCTGCTGCACATGGTCGGTGACGCCCTGGCGTCGGCCGCCGTGGTTGTGGCCGGGCTATTCCTCTTGGCGGCGCCCTCGGCCACATGGCTGGACCCCGTGTCCGCCCTGGTGGTGGCGGTCATCATCGTCACCCAGGCTGCCGGCGTCCTTCGTGCGGCCGTGGCCGTCCTCTTGGAGTCGACTCCGACCGACGTCGACCTCGGGCACCTGACAGCAACCATGGCCGACGTGTCCGGGGTCAGCAGCGTGCACGATCTCCATGTGTGGAGTCTGTCGAGCGACGTCCGGGCGCTGTCCGCCCACCTCGTCCTGTCGGGGCACCCGACTCTGGAGGAGGCGCAGGTTGTGGGCGACCGGGTCAAGCACACCATCGGTGGTCCGTTCGGGATCGCCCACAGCACCCTCGAGCTCGAATGCGAGCCGTGCTCCGACGTCGACCCCTGCGCTATGGACGTTCCGCCGAAGTCGGCACATCACCCTCACCACCACTGACGGTGCACTCGATTCGCCAGTCCTCGGTGAGGATTGTGGGTTCGATCAAGGTGGCGAAGTGGACACGGAGGAACCTATCGGACGCCGAGGGCGAACAGTCTGCGTTTGAGCCATATGGGCGTGAGAGCCGATATCCGGTCCCTCATCGGGACCACTGGCGACGGGAAGAACGGTTGAACCCACTCGCCTTCGGACAGCGATCCCTCGGTCAGGCGCCGAAACGCACACCATTTGTCGGTACCCGCCAGACGCTCCCACCGGGGGTCGGGTTCGATGAAGGTATCGATCAGTAACCGCACCTGGTGGAGCTGAACATCATCGAACACGACGACGCCGCCCTTGCGAAGGAGTGCGGCCCCGTAGAACCAGTCGATGATGGGCAGAGGGAATCCGTGGCCCCCGTCGATGAACACCAGATCGAGACTCGGCCGTTCGAGAGTGGGAAGGGCGATCTCCGAAGGTCGGAGATCGAATGCAAGAGAGCTTCGGTCGATCTGATGGTCGTCGCAATAGTCCTCGATGACGGCTACTTCTTCAGCGAAAGGGACGACGGCCAGATGATCACATCCCCACGCCGCGAAGAGGACCGTCGACACGCCCACACCGGTTTCCAATGTCCGGGACCCCGGTCCCACCTGCCCAGCCATGAATCGATAGCAGGAGGCCTCGGTGCTCCACACCGCTCCGTTATCCGCGTGCCGGTGGATCACAGGCGGTTCGGCGCCAAGGCGACTGACCCATTCATGGCGCGAAACACGCTCGGAGTCATCGGTCACAGTAGGACTCTAGGTGCTCACAACGAGTCGCTCCCGGACCTCGCGCCACCCGCGACTGGACGACCTCCTGCAGATTTCCGACGGCCGTCCCATCCGGGCCCGGGCGCGACGCAGCCCCGAGTAACCGGACGGCCGAAACCGCCCAAGCTCCTCGGGGCCACGTACCGGCAGCCCGGCTCCTCCTGTCGCAGGTCGTGTCGGACAACCTGCGCCAGGTGCCCGGACCGGAGCGCCTTGCGGCATACCGGTCCGTCCCCGGACCAACCTGTCGGTCGCCTACTGCCGTTCCGTCGACCCCGGTTCGGTCCTGCGGACCGGTCTGCGACCGATCCTCGGACCTCCCCCGGATCCCCGGTGGGCTTCGGCTTCCCGAACTGCAGCCATGGTGAACCGGACCGTGGAGAGGGTCAAGGTCGCGGCGCGAAATCCTGAGCTTTTCCGCTACATTTCCCCGTTCGTCCCCAGGGTGGGAGGAGATCTCCACCGGTCTTCCCCAGGACACCCGCGGCGCTAGCGTGGGATCGGGCCCAGTCGGCCCGTCAGGCCCGGGGGACCAACGGGCCCGGCAGGGCAGAACGTCATGGCCATTCGTTGAGACGACGGATACGAGAGCGCAGTGCAGCAGGACCACCGGGGGGATTCCGGGCGCCGGGTCGGTGCCCCACAAAGCCAGACCGGGCGCCGCCGCGCCATGGCCCGGGGCGCCCTCGGCACGGTCGCCCTGATCGGCCTCGGTGCGGCAACGGCCGGCTGGATGGCCTCGGGCGCCCAGGCGGCTGACCTCCGGGCTTCCCCGGCTGCCGGCCACCCATTCCTGGCACCGTTGGCCTGGACGCTCGGGACCGAAGTGACCCCACGTCCCACGGCCGACCCCGCCGCACCCGGCACCGAGGTCACCGGAGGAGCCGACCAGTCCGACCCCTTCCTCACCGTGGCGGCCGGCCGCTACCTGTTGCTCACCAGTGGCGGAGCCGGCGCGGCGCCGGTCAACGTTCCCCTGGCTACCAGCACCGACTTCATCCACTGGACCGAACCCGTCGACGCTCTGCCCACCCTGCCGGTCTGGGCCCATCCCGGGTACACCTGGGCTCCCGAACTCCACCGCTTCGGCAACCTCTACGCCCTCTACTTCACGGCCATGGTCGCTGGCTACACGCCACAGACCGAGTGCATCGGCAGCGCCTTCGCCACCTCCCCCACCGGGCCGTTCACCGCAGGGCCGATACCCCTCATCTGCCAGCTCGACCAGGGCGGCTCGATCGACCCGCGGGTGTTCATCGACTCCGACGGCACCCCCTGGATGCAGTGGAAGTCCGACCAGAACATCGGAGGGTCCGACACGCCCACCAAGATGTGGTCGCAGCGACTGTCGGCCGACGGGACGAGCCTGCTCGGCAGCCCCACGCTCCTGATGTCACCCGACGAGGCCTGGCAGGGGAGCATCGTCGAGGCACCGGACATGGTCGAGTTGCACGGCACCTACTGGGTCGTGTACTCGGCCAACTGGTACAACCAGCCGGAGTACGCCATCGGTGCGGCCCGCTGCACCGGCCCGGGCGGACCGTGCCACGACCAGACCCCCAGCCCGCTGCTGGCCACCAACCTCCAGGGGGAGGGACCGGGCGAGGCGTCGGTCTTCCACGACGGCAACGGGGTGTGGTTGCTCTACAGCCCGTGGCGGTCGCTCGCCCCCAAGCCCGACATCCCGGCGCGGCCCGTCTACATCGCCCGGCTCGGGTTCGGCTCCTCCGGCCCCTACCTCGCCGGTGGTTCGCTACCCGGGCCGACGAATCTCCTGGCCCGGCCGCTGTGGGCTGCGACGCCGTGACGCCGGCCTTCGGCTGCCGGATCGGAGAGCGTACGGGATAAGGCTCAGCCCCGCAGGCGTCGGAGCTCGGCGGCGACGGACTTGCCGTTGGCCTGTCCCCTGGTCGCCTTCATCACCAACCCGGTGAAGAAGCCGGCGAGCTTGTCGTCGCCCTCGCAGAACCGGGACCATTCGCCGGGGTTGGCAGCGATCGCCTCGGCCACCGTGGCCACCAACGAGTCCTCGGACATGGCCTCGAAGCCCTTGTCGCGGGCGATGGCGGCCGGGTCGCCGCCACCCCGGGCGAACAGTTCGGCCAGCACCGCTTTGGCCTGGGTGGCCGACAGTGAGCCGGTCGCCTCCAAGGTCAGTAGCTCGACGTAGGACCGGGGGTCGAGGGCGCGGGCCGCGTCGGCGTCGGTGGCCGCTTCGTTCGCCGTCCGGGCGAGGGCCAGGGCGGAACCGACCCCGCCGGCCACCGCTTCGACGACCAGATCGTCCAGGCCGAGGTCGACCACCGTTGCCACCTGCAGGAGCTGCGAGTCGGTGGCCCCGCCGGACTCCTCCAGGAGCTCGACGAGCCGGGACCGGCGTTCGGCCGGCATCATCCCGAGGGTGTCGGCCACCGCCCGGATCCACTCGACGTCGGGCACCAGTGGAACCAGGTCGGGCTCCAGGAAGTAGCGGTAGTCGTAGGCGTCCTCCTTGGAACGGAGGGCCTGGGTGCGTCCAGCCCCTTCGTCCCAGTGGCGCGTCTGCTGGACGACCTGCTCACCCGATTCGATCAGGGCGATCTGCCGTTCGGCCTCGTACTCGATGGCCCGGCCGAGCGACCGGACCGAGTTGAGGTTCTTGATCTCGCACCGGGTACCGAACGGATCGTCCGTGCTGCGTCGGACCGATACGTTGGCGTCGACCCGCATCGATCCCTCCTCCATCTTGCCGTCGGAGGCGCCCGAGGCCACCAGGATGGCCCGCAGCTCGGTCACGTAGGCCCGGGCCTGGTCGGCGGTACGCATGTCGGGGCGGCTCACGATCTCCACCAGGGGGACCCCGGAGCGGTTGTAGTCGACCAGCGAGTAGTCGGCACCGTGGATCCGTCCCGAGGCGCCGGCGTGGGTCGTCTTGCCGGTGTCCTCCTCCATGTGGGCCCGCTCGATCCCCACCCGGAACCCGTCGGGCAGGTCGAGGTGGCCGTTGGCGTTGAGCGGCTCGTCGTACTGGCTGATCTGGTAGTCCTTGGCCTGGTCCGGATAGAAGTAGTTCTTCCGGTGGAAGGTCGACGGCAGAATGTCGCACTGCAGTGCGGTACCGATGGCCATGGCCAGCTCCACCGCACGCTGATTGAGCACCGGCAACGACCCCGGTAGGCCCAGGCAGTTGGGACACACGTTGGTGTTGGGCTCGTCGCCGAACATGTTGGGGCACCCGCAGAACAGCTTCGTCGCCGTCTTGAGTTCACAGTGGACCTCGAGCCCGATGACCAGCTGCCAGTCCGCCCTCATGCCGCCTCACCGGCCGTGATGCGCGGGACGGCGAGGTCGGGCGCGGCGGCCTCGACCACGGCCGCCACCTTGAAGAGGGTCCCCTCGGAAAGGGCCGGACCGAGCAGTTGCACGCCGACGGGCAGGCCGTCGTCCCCCGGACCGAAAGGGACACTGACCGCCGGGTGGCCGGCCAGATTGGACGGGATGGTGCACACGTCGGACAGGTACATGGTCAGCGGGTCGTCCACCTTGTCCCCCAGGGCAAAGGCCGTGGTCGGGGCGGTCGGGCCGAGGAGGACGTCGCAGTGGGCGTAGGCCGCGGTAAAACCCTCGATGATCCGGGTGCGGACCCGGAGCGCCTGGTTGTAATACGCGTCCATGTACCCGGCCGACAGCACGTAGGTGCCGAGCATGATCCGCCGCTTCACCTCGGCCCCGAAGCCCGCAGAACGGGTGGCCGTGTTCATGGCCACCGTGTCCTCGGCGTCGACCCGGAGTCCGTAGCGCACCCCGTCGTAGCGGGCCAGGTTGGACGAGGCCTCGCCCGGGGCGATCAGGTAGTAGGCCGACAGACCGAGGGTGACCTCGGGGACCGACACCTCCTCGACGCGGGCCCCTGCCGTGGCCAGCGCCTCGGCGGCCTGGTTCACCCGGGCCACCACGTCGGGGGCTGCGCCGTCCATGAACTCGGTGAGAATGCCGACGGTCATACCGTCGACCCCGTCGTCGAGCACCGACAGGACCCGGGGGGTGGGTCGGTTGAGCGATGTGGAGTCCAGCGGGTCGTAGCCGCCGATGACGTCGAACAGCAGGGCGGCGTCGGCCACCGAGGTGGCGAACGGTCCGATCTGGTCGAGGGAGGAGGCGAAGGCCACCAGGCCGTAACGGGAGACGGTGCCGTAGGTCGGCTTCATGCCGACCACCCCGCACAGGGCGGCGGGCTGGCGGATCGACCCGCCGGTGTCGGAGCCGAGGGCGAGGGGGGCGAAGCCGGCGGCCACGGCGGCAGCCGACCCACCGGACGACCCGCCGGGGACCCGGGAGGTGTCGTGCGGGTTGCGGGTGGCACCGTAAGCCGACGACTCGGTGGACGAGCCCATGGCGAACTCGTCCATGTTGGTCTTGCCGATCAGCAGTGCGCCGGCATCGCGCAGGCGGGTGACCACCGTGGCGTCATACGGCGGGAGCCACCCCTCCAGGATGCGCGACGAGCAGGTGGTTGGCACCCTCCGGGTGCACATGTTGTCCTTCAGGGCGACCGGCACCCCGGCCAGGGGGCCCGGGTCACGACCGGCGGCCACGGCGGCGTCGACGGTCCGGGCCTGGCTGCGGGCCAGCTCGGTGGTCACCAGGTTGAAGGCGTGGATCGACTCCTCGCCGGCGTCGATGACGGCCAGGTGGTGTTCGAGTACATCGACGGCCAGCTCCTCCCCGGCCCGGACCATGGTGGCGGTCTCGAGCGCCGGGCGGGGGGCGGTCATGGCGCCTCCCCGAGGATCCGGGGCACCCGGAAGCGGTGGTCCTCGACCGACGGCGCCTGGGCCAGCACCTCGTCGCGGTCGAGGCACGGGTGGGGCTCGTCGGTGCGAAGCACGTTCGTCACGGCCATGGCATGAGCCGTCGGCGCCACACCGTGCAGGTCGAGGGAGGCTACGTCGGCGGCGTGGTCGAGAACTTGCGCTAACTGTTCGGTGTACGTCTCGAGCTCGTCCTCGGTCAGGTGGAGGCGGGCCAGGGCGGCCACGTGGGCCACGTCCTCCCGGGTGAGGCGGGCGGGTGCGGCCATCAGGCGGGGGCTCCGCCGGGGCCGCCCAGCACGGAGGTCGCGAACTCGACCACCTTCGCCTCGATCAGTGGGGCGTCGTTGTCGAGGGTGGCCACGTGGTAGCTGTCCTCCAGCCAGATGCGCTCGACGGGGCCCGACACCTGCCCCTCGACGACATCGCCCGACACCGACTCGACCACGTGGTCCTCCCGGCTCGACAACACCAGGGTCGGGCAGTGGATGTCGGCCAGTTTGGCCTCGACCTCGTCGGCCCCCTCGAACAGCGACAGCACGGCGGCCAGCGGGGTGCCCGCGTAGGCGGCCTCGACGCCGCCTTCTTTCTTGATGTCCGAGCCGATGCCGTCGAACGACTCGGTACCGGCGTCGAGCAGCGATTGGATGCCGCCCCGGAACTCGGCGTCGGGGGCATGGACCAGTGGGTTCACCACGGCGATGCCGGACAGGTGGGGATGGCGTTCGGCCAGCCAGCAGGTCAGGGTGCCGCCCATCGACAGGCCGACGACGGCCACATGGTCGCACCGGGCAGCCAGGGCCTGGAAGTGGGCCTCGACACTGCCGGACCAGTCCTCCCACCGGGTCGGGACCATGTCCTCGAGGGCGGTCCCGTGGCCAGGCAGGAGGGGCAGCTCTACGGTGAAGCCGGCTGTGGCCAGGGCCTCGGCCAGCGGGCGCATGGACTGGGGGTTGCCGGTGAACCCGTGTAGCACGAGGACGCCGTTGGCTCCGCCTGCGGCAGACCACGGCTCGGCACCTGGGATGAGGGGAGCGGTCACGGAGGGGATGCTATCGGCCCCGTGCCCGGACCTCCGCTCTGCGGTCCGCCCTGGCGGAAGCAGGTAAGCGGAAGGAGGGAGGGGATGGATGGGCGACCCACGTCGGTCGACGGCGCAGGGCGCCGGGTAGAGTCTCCGGCGATCGACCCCACGGGCAAGGAGCAACGCAGCGATGACTACCTATCTCTTCCTCAGCGACGAATGGCTCGACGAGGCCCGGTCGATCCGCGCCGAATACGAGGGGCGGGGCGGCTCCATCGACCACGCGGTGCGGATGAACCTGATCGTCGTCGAGGTTCCCTTCGGCGAGGGGGCGATCCGCGCCCACGCCGACACCAGCACGGGCGAGCTCGTCCTCGATATCGGTCACATCGACTCGGTCGACCTCACGGTGACCATCGGCTATGACATCGCCCGGGCGCTTCTGGTGGAGGGCAATCCCCAGGCCGGGCTCCAGGCCTTCATGCAGGGGAAGATCAAGGTCGAGGGGGACATCGCCAAGCTGATGGCCCTGCAGTCCGCCTCCCCGGACCCGACCGCGGCCGAGATCGCGGCCCGGATCCAAGCCATCACCGAGTAACCGCACACGGCCGACGCCGATCCCAGGGTGCCCGCCCGACTCAGCGAGCGGCCACCTCGATGGGGACGGTCCGCTGGCCCCGGGGCGTGTCCTTGACGAAGAAGCCGCAGATCAGCGCGGCAAAGGCCACCAGCCCGCCGACCAGGTAGGCGGCGTGGAAGGACGCCAGGTTGCCCGCCCCGCCGTTGGCCGACGCCTCGACGGTCACCATCACCTGGATACCGGCCACGATGCCGATCTGGGTGACGAGGAGCTGGGCGGCGCTCATCACCCCGAGCTCGTCGGCCTCCACCTCGTTGGCTGCCGACGAGGCCGTCGACGGAGTCGACACCCCGTTGCCCAGGCCGGACAGGGCCAGGGCCATGATGATCAGCACCACCGACGGATTGGCCCCCACCTGGGTGAAGACCAACATGGAGATGGTGAGGGCGCCGGCGCCGGCCATGATCGACCACCGCTCCCCCACCTTGACGGCCGCATAGCCGGCGATGGGTGCCGACAGCGAGAACACGAGTGGCCGGGCAGTCGACAGCAGGCCGGCCTGGGTCTCGCTGTAGCCGTAGATCCGCTCCATCAGGATGGGGAAGAGGAAGAAGCCGCCCATGTAGGCGAAGTTGACGAAGGCCCTGGCCCCGAGGGGGAAGACGAAGTTCCGCCTACCGAAGTACCGCAGCGGGATGAGCGGACGGGGGGCGTGGCGCTCGTGGAGGACGAAGTACACCCCGACCGCGACACTGGCCACGAAGAGCGCAACCGTCTTGGGCGAGGTGAACCCCCAGGTGGGCGCCACGTTGAGGCCGAGGAGCCCCAGGGTCACCGAGCACGACAGCGAGATCGACCCGGCCCAGTCGAGCTGACGCCACGGGCTCGTCGGCACGGCTGGTGCGTCGTCGGGGCCCTGGTCGGAATCAGACGGCACGGGAGCGGCGACAACCGCAGGGTTCACCGATCGACCGGTCCGGGCCTGGGCCTCGGCCGCATTGGTGGCCGCCCGGTCGTGGGAGGGCAGGACGATCACGGCCAGGAGCGCCGCCACCGCCATCAGGGGGAGCTCCCCCCAGAACAGGGCCCGCCAACCGTAGAACTGGATGATGGGGGCACCGATGGTGACTCCGAGTACCGGGCCACCGGCGCCCACCAGTGCCCACCAGCCCATGGCCTTGACCCGGTCCTCGTGGGAGAAGGCCTGCAGCACCAGGGCCATCGATGCCGCCCCGGTGGCCGCCCCCTGGACCCCGTCGAAGAGTCGCGCGGCGATGAGCACCCCGGCCGTCGGGGCCGAGGCGGTCAGCACCACCGAGAGGGCGGCACCGGACAGGCCCCACAGGTAGAGGCGCTTGTAGCCGCGCAGGTCCCCCAGCTTGCCGAGTATGGGGGCCGCCACGCCGAAGGCCAGCAAGGGCCCGGTCGACGTCCAGGTCAGGGTGGTGACCGTGGTGTGCAACTCCTTGGCCACCTGGGGCAGCGCCACCACGAACACCGTGAACGTAATGTTGACCGAGAGAAGTCCGGCCAGCACCGTCCACAGCACCCACCACTGGTAGCGGTCCGACCCGACTACCTTCCTGTGCATCCGGTGGCGGAACAGCAACGGCCACGGGACGGTGATCCCGCCGTCACCACCCGACCCGGTGCCGCTCAGGAGGTGCTCGGCCTCCCGCAGCTCGTCGTCATCGAACCGCTCGTCACCGGGGACGGGACCGGGCCCGTCGGCCCGGGAGGCCACTCAGCCCCCGAGCTTGTGCATTTCGGCCTGGAGCTCGGCCACAGTCCACCGGTCGTCCTTCTCGAGGGTGTCGGTCAGCGTCCAGGGCTGGAACAGCCGGATCTGTCCGCCGAGGATGAAGTACACCTTGCCGGTGGCCGGGCAGCCCTCGGTGGCCAGGTAGGCGACCAGGGGGGCGATATTGGCCGGGTCCCAGGCGTCGAAGGTCGCCGCGTCCTCGGGGGCCGACACGATGTCGGCCAGGCCCGGGGTCTCGACGGTCATCCGGGTACGGGCATTGGGGGTGAGCGCGTTGACCCGCACACCGTAACGGGACAGCTCGGTGGCGGTGATGGTGGTGAAGGCGGCGATGCCCGCCTTGGCCGCGCCGTAGTTGGACTGGCCCGGGTTGCCGATCAGACCGGACGTCGACGACGTGTTGATCACCGAGGCCTTGACCTCCTTGCCCGCCTTGGTCTGCTCACGCCAGTAGCCGGCGGCATGGCGGGTGGGGACGAAGTGGCCCTTCAGGTGGACGTGGATGACCGCGTCCCACTCGGCCTCGGTCATGTTGATGAGCACCCGGTCGCGCAGGATGCCGGCGTTGTTGACCAGTACGTGCAGGTCGCCGAAGGTCTCGATGGCCGTGTCGATGAGGCGCTTGCCACCGTCCCAGTCGGTCACGTCGTCATGGTTGGCCACGGCCTCGCCACCAAGTGCCGTGATCTCGTCGACCACCTGCTGGGCGGCGCTGACATCGTCCCCTGAACCGTCGAGGGTGCCACCGAGGTCGTTCACGACCACCTTGGCGCCCTCTGCCGCGAAGAGGAGGGCGTACTCGCGGCCGATGCCGCGCCCCGCCCCGGTGATGATGGCGATCCGTCCGTCCAGTGCTCCCATGTCCTCAGCTTCCCTCGTGTGGGCCGGCGGCCGTTCGGCCGTGCGGCGGTAGGCACCCCGTGATGGGGCCCCGGGGCGTCGACGCCCGCCCGCGGCCGTCCGGGGACGGTGCTGGCGGGAGGGCGTACCTGCTCCACGTTGTCATCGGCCTGACCTCGTGGTCAAGCCGGTGGTCAAACCGGAGGATCAGGCGGCGGGGACGGGCACCGGGCGGTCTACCCGGGCGCCCAGGCCGGCCGACTCGGCGGCCCCGACCATGGCCCGGACCCGGTCCCGGGGGCCCGACAGCACCACGTATTCGGTGTTGCGAAGGTGGGAGACGGTGCCCACCTTGCGCCCCGACGGGTCGTGGATCCCGATGCGGGCGCCCACGTACCGGGCCGAGTCGAAGGCCAGGACCTCGACGTGGCCCCGGGTCGAGCAGACGGCGTGGAGCTCGTCGAAGCTCAGCCACGACTCGTTGTTGTAGGAGAGCACGACCACCTCGGCGGCCACCCTCGCCACCACGTCGGCCAGGGCCACCGGCATGGTGCGGCGCCCGTTGAAGGCGCTCCGGGTGGCGGGATCGCGTAACTCGGACCGCTTGCACGCCACGCCGTAGTGTTCGGGCGCGTCCCAGGCCACCAGGGTCTCCCACACGTGGTAGTTGGCGTCGTAGCGGTGCTGGTTGTAGGGAGGGTCGAGGTAGGCCAGGTCGACGTCGGGCAGGTCCGACGAACCGACGAGGGCACACGCGTCGCCTTGAATGGCTGCGCCGGGTCCGGCCAGGAGATCGGGCACCCGCAGGGTGAGCGGGTGGACGGCCCGGGGTGCCCACTGCTTGAGGTAGGCCATCTGCAGGCCGGTGGTCGAGTCCACCCGGTCGGCCGCCTCCATGAGGCTGGTCAGGAGCACCGGCCACAGTGGAGATCCGGCGTACTCGGACTCGATGACGTCGCGCACGGCGTCGATCCGGGCGCCGTTCTCGGGACGGAAGTAGCGGGCCGCCGTACAGAACGTCTCGGTCACGTAGCCCGGCACCCCGGGCACGGTGTTCAGGTGATCGACGGCCCGGATCGCGCCGTCGAGGAGCGACGGATTGGCCGCGGGATCGCTCTCCACGTAGCAGCGGGCGAGCACGTGCGCGCAGCGGGCACTGTCGACGGCCGTCACGTCGATGCCCTGGGACTTGAACGCCTGGGACACCCTGGTCGTCCCGCAGAACAGGTCGAGGGCAGTGCGCGCACCCGATGCTGCGGCCAAGTTGGCCAGGGCCGGCACCAGGCGCCGCTTCGATCCCAGGTACTTGATCATCCGGCGCTCAGGGTCTCGGGAACGGGATCCGCGTCGGGGCGGTCACGATCGGCCGAAGCGCCGGGCCCACCACTGCGGGTCGCGGGCATGGGCGTGGAAGTGGTCGGGGATCTGGCGCATGACCCGGTCGTAGGACCACACCCCCTCGCCGAGCACCCGGTCGGCGACCATGCCGAGGTGGGCCAGCATGTGCTCGACCTCCTCCTCGGGCGGCTCGTTGCCGTGCTGCTTCCACACCACCATGGGCACCCCGCATACCTCGCAGTCGGCCACCCAGCAGGTGTCGTCCTCGTGGTGCCATTCGGTGATCCTGGCGGCCTCGCACAGCTCGCACAGGCCGTCGGCCCGGCTCACCCGGTGTACACCTGGACGGTCGAGCCGACCGGGACCGACGTGCCGGCGTCGGGCGACGTCGAGACGACGATGTGCGATCCGGGAGGACCGTACGGTCCGCCGGCGTGCAGTCCGAGGGAAGCGAGGGCGGCCAACGCGTCGCCCGACGACCGGCTGACCAGCGACGGGACGTTGACCGGCTTGGGGCCGAGGGAGACCTGGACGGTCACCTGGGACCCGAAGGCGACGGGTCCGGCCGACGGGTCGGGCACCGTGGTGATCACCTGGCCGACCGGGACGATGGACGAGTAGCTCTGCGCCTCGACGGGCGCGAAACCTGCGGCCGTGAGCGCCGCCGCGGCCGTGGAGTAGGTGGTGCCCGGGGCGGACACCACCGGTACCGCCACCGGTGCGTGGCCCTTCGAGAGGACGACGGTCACCGTCGAGCCGTAGGGAGCGGAGCCGGCCGGCTGGGTGCGCACGACGCCCCCGACCCCGACCGTCGAGTCATACACGGCCGCGGCCGCCGGACAGACACCGACCAGGTGGACGGCAGCCAGGGCGGCCACCGCGTCGTGGCAGTTGGAGAACGTGGTGACATTGGGGACCGGTACCTGGGGTAGACCGGTCGAGACGACGAGCTGGATGGCCGACCCATGCTTGACGCTCACCGGTCGACCACTGGATTGGGGTGCCGGTCGCTGGCTGATGACGACGCCGGCCGGCACGGTGATCGATGTCCGGCGGCCCGACAGCTGGACCTCGAGGTGGGCGGCTCTGGCCACCGAGGTGGCGGCAGGCAGGCTCCGGCCCACCAGCTCGGGTACGGGCCCCGAGGGGGTGAAGACCTTGGCATGGGCGGCCCAGGCGATGCCGGCACCGGCCAACGCTGCCACCAGGACGCACAGGGCCACGACGAGGGGCCATTTCCGGCGGGGGCCTCGGGGGGTGTCCGTGCCAGATTCCGTGTCGTTGTCGCTGCCGGTGTCAGCCGTCGGGACAGCGGGGCCAGTCGGGCCGGCGGCCCCGGGCAGGCCCAGTTCGGTCACGTCGCCAATCGGCTCGGAGCCGGGTCGCACCACGGGCCGCCCAGGGCGCTCGGAGACCGTGGTGAGGCCGACGGCGGCCGCCATCACGAAGGGGTCCTCGTCGGCCGGCTCGGTCGCCACCAGGGGTAGCGGGGCCGGCTCGGGCAGGGTGGCGGCCAGTTCGGCCAGCTTGGCGCCGAACTGGGCCGCGTCGTACCGCTCGGCCGGGTCGGGGGCGGCGGCCCACACCAGGATGCCCCCGAGCGGGCCTAGAGCCTCGTGCTCGGGCAGCAGGGCGCCGATCCGGGCCATCAGGGTGGCGATGGTGGTGTCGCCGATGAACGGTGATTCGCCCGTGACACCTTCGTAGAGCACCAGGGCCAGGCCGTAGACGTCCGCCTTGCCGTCGAGGACCCATCCCTCCACCTGCTCGGGGGCGGCGTAGCGGGCGGTACCCAGAATGGCGCCGTCGGGCTCGGTCCAGGCCGCCTCGGCCAGGGCCCTAGCCAGCCCGAAGTCGGCGATGCGCAGGCGCCCGTCGGCATCGAAGAGGAGGTTGGCCGGTTTGATGTCCCGGTGGATCAGGCCGCGCCGGTGGGCATAGTCGAGACCGGCGCATGCCTCGATGCCGGCACGGACCGCCTGTTCCGGGGTGAGGAGGGTTCCGGTGTCGTAGATCTGACGGAGCGAGCCGCCGGCCAGGTATTCGAGGACCAGGTAGGGCTCGCCGTCCTGTTCGCCCCAGTCGTAGACCCGCAGGACGTTCGGGTGGTTGAGGGCGGCGACGGCGCGGGCCTCAGCCCGGAAGCGCCTCAGGAAGGCCTGGTCGCCGGCCAGGGCGGGGTGGAGAACCTTGATGGCCACCTGACGCTTCAACGACACGTCGTCGGCCAGGTAGACGTGCGCGGACGCACCGGTGCCCACGGGTGTGACGAGTCGGTAGCGGCCGCCGAGGACGCGCCCGATGGAGTCGGTGAGACTCGGCATGGCACCCCTTAGGGTAGTGAGCGGAACGACCACCGCGGTGGAGGGTGGCCAGCATCAGGGCCGGTCACAGGCGTCAGGTGCGGCAGACGCCCGCAGGGGCTGGGTGCCTGGGGTCTCTCCCAGGCACCAACCCATCAGAACCGGACGTGCTGGGTCGCATCCAGTTCATCCCGCACTGCGCCCTACACAGGCGAGCGCACGACGTTCTACTTGCCGGCCAATCTGCCGGCCGTACGACGCGACAAGGACGGGGCCTGAGCCCCGTCCTTGTCGATCATTCCGTTCCTCGGTCACTCCGTCACTCCGGTCCGCAGTGGACCGGGGTGACGAGGCGTCCGCTTACTAGCCGAAGGTGAGGGTCAGGTTGCTGGCCCCACCGATGACGGCTCCGGTGATGATGGTCGAAGGTGACGTCAGGTCAGCGAAGAAGTCCCCTGTCGTTCCCGTTCCGGTATCACTGACCAGACACGTGGTGTCGGTGTAGGTGGCGACGGTCAGGCCCTTCACTGTCGCGTTCCCCGTGAGGTAGAACCCGACGTCGTCGTTGGCACCGCAGACGCCCCCTGGGGTGATCTGAGAGGCCGCACCGTACATCAGCACCAACGGGATGTTGTCGACGGTGGTCTTGAGCGGCTTGGCCGCCAAAGCAGCTGCCAGATTGGCCACACCGGCCGTTGCGTACGAAGCCGTGGTGTTGTAGTAGTTGGGCTTCGCGGCAATGGCGTAGGTGGTGATACCGCTCTTAGTCTTCGAGGCCAGACAGGCGCTCGGGTCAGTCGGAGTGGGCACGCCGGCGGTCTGCGGGCACGCGGTGGTGGCACTCGGGATGGAGATGCCGATCGGTGTAGCGGAGCAACCTGTTCCCGTTCCCAGGACGGACGCAGCACTCTTCACCGTCGTATTGGCGGTGAGAGCTCCACCGAACGACAGGCCCGGACTGGCGAAGGTCACCGTTCCAGAGGAGGCGCAAGTAACGACCGTCGGCGCCGGCCCGGTGGCCGCTGCCACGCCTGAGCTGGCAACAGCACCTACAGCCGCCAAACCAGTCGCTGCAAGCGCCACCGACGCTCCAGCCATTAGCAATTTGCGAAACATATGGTTTGCTCCTTTTTGCCCCGTGTCGCCACGGGCTCGAAGTCAGGCGACGGTCGCCCCCCGACGTAATCACACCACCGACCAGATCCATTCCCAGATGAATCGGCACAGGGGATTTCGAATCGTTCCCCCGTCCCGTTACAGGATCAGCTGCCGGATCCCTACGTTGCGCCTGCGAAATCGGTACCGTCGACCCGACGCCCCCCGATGCCTCGAGCACAACGACCTGAGATCCGGCCTCCCCCCCTTCCCTGGAAACCTTCTGAACCGGCATTCGTAGAGTAGTGAACGGAGCCCTTCTTTACAAGACTCGTCGGTTGCAATTGGCAGGGTTCGGCCAAGATCGTCAAAATTGGTGAGTCGGGCCGGGTGATTCGTGCCTGTAGCTACCCAGGTTGGGGAATTTCACCCGTGGCCAGGAACGACTCGAACTGCTCCCCCGGGACCACCGGAACCCCCAGTTGCCCGGCCCTGGTCACCTTGGAGGCCCCGGGCGCCTGCCCGACGACCACCGCGTAGGTCTTCTTCGACACGGTCCCCGGGGATTTGCCGCCCCGGGCCAGCACGGCCGCCTCGGCCTCGTCCCGGGTGTAGCCCTCCAGCGTCCCGGTCACCACGACCGACCGGCCCTCCAGAGTTTGAGCTAGGTCGGGGATGCCCCCGTCGGCAAGCGCCCCCGGCTCGGTGAGGTGGAGGCCGGCGGCCCGCAAGCGGTCGACTACCGACCGGTTGACCGACGAGGCGAACCAGGCCACCACGCTGGCGGCGATGACCGGGCCGACACCGTCGATGGCGGCCAGCGTGGCCTCGTCTGCGGCCAGCACCCCATCGATGTCACCGCTGGCCCGGGCCAGGGCGGTAGAGCCGACCTGGCCCAGGTGGCGGATGCCGAGCCCGATCAGGACCCGGCTGAGTGGCCGGGTCCGCGATTCGTCGATGGCGCTGAGCAGGTTGGCGATCGACACGGCGGCGAACCCCTCGAGGTCCGAGAACGTCTCAGAGGTGAAGGAGTAGAGGTCGGCCACGTCGACCAGCAGTCCGTGGTCGACCAGCAGCTGGACCCGCTGCTCGCCCAGGCCCTCGATGTCCATGGCCGATCGCGAGGCGAAGTGGGCGATCCGTTGCACCCGCTGACCCGGGCAGTCGAGGTTCGTGCAGAACGTGTCGCTCTCCCCCTCCAGGCGCACCAGCGGCGCCGAACAGACCGGGCAGGAGGTGGGGAATCTCCACTTCGGCTTCCGGCGCCGGCCCTTGACGAGTACGGGGCCGACCACCTCGGGGATGACGTCGCCGGCCTTGCGCACGGTCACCGTGTCGCCCGGGCGAACGTCCTTCAGCCGGACCTGGTCCTCGTTGTGGAGGGTGGCGAGGGCCACGGTCGAGCCACCGACGAACACCGGCTCCAGCACGGCGAAGGGCGTCGCCTTGCCGGTCCGGCCGATGGAGACCTCGATGTCCGACAGGAGTGTCGTGCGCTCCTCGGGCGGGAACTTGTAGGCGATGGCCCACCGGGGAGCCCGGGACGTCGACCCGAGCGACCGCTGGAGCCCGAGGTCGTCGATCTTGACCACCACGCCGTCGATGTCGTAGTCCAGGTCGTGGCGGTGCTCCTCCCACCGGGCGCAGAAGGCCAGCACCTCGTCGAGCCCGCAGACCAGGTGGACTTCGGGATTGACCGGGAATCCGGCCCGACCGAGCCATGCCAGGGTGCCCGACTGGCTGGTGGCCAGGTCGGCGGTCGGGTCGGACGGCTCGGTGGTGGGCGCCGGACGGATCTCGCCGACCTGATAGGCCCAGAACGACAGGGCACGGGCGGCGGTGACGCCCGGGTCCTTCTGGCGTAGCGACCCGGCGGCCGAGTTCCTGGGGTTGACGAACAGCTTCTCGCCGGCCTCGGCCTGGCGGCGGTTGAGGTCGGTGAATGCGGCAATGGGCATGTACACCTCCCCCCGCACCTCCAGCACCTCGGGAGGCGGGCCGACGGCCGGCTCCAGGTGTTGGGGGATGGCCGCGATGGTGGCGATATTGGCCGTGACGTCCTCGCCGGTCGTGCCGTCCCCCCGGGTGGCGGCCTGGACGAATCGCCCGTCCCGGTACAGGAGCGAAATGGCCAGCCCGTCGATCTTGAGTTCACATTCGAAGGCGGTGTTCGTGGGAACCAGTCGGCCCACCCGGTCGGCCCAGGCCTGCAGTTCGTCGGGGTTGAACGCATTGTCCAGGCTCATCATGGGCACGTGGTGGCGCACCGGCGCGAACTGGGTGGACGGTGCCGCCCCCACCTGGGTGGTCGGTGAATCGGGGACGACCAGGTCGGGGTGGTCGGCCTCCAGGGTGCGCAGTTCGCGCACCAGCTCGTCGTACTCGGCGTCGGACACCTCGGGGTCGTCGAGCGTGTGGTAGCGCTCATTGTGGTGGGCGATGAGGGCCCGCAGCGCGGCGGCCCGGCCCACCGGGTCGTCGCCCCCCACGTTCACCCCCGCGGTCACCGGACCAGCCCGGAACCGACCACCAGGTCGGGGCGGACGGGGTCGTACAGGGCGACCGTCTGGCCCGGGGCCACCCGGCGCTGTGGCGCGGCGAAGCGCACCGACAGCCCGTCGCCGTCGGCCCGCACGACACACGGCAGCGCCGGTCCGTGGGCGCTGCACTGGGCCAGTCCGTCGGCGCCGTCGACCCCGTCCCACCCAGAGGGTGGTCCGTCGACCCAGGCAATGGTCCAGAGCGCGAGGTCCGCGGCGTAGCTCGCTTCCGGCGGGCCCACGGTGACCCGCCTGGCGGGGACGTCGACCGAGGTCACGAATCGACGGCGGCCGTCGGTGCCATGACCCATCCCCCGGCGCTGGCCCACCGTGACCAGCTCCACGGCGGTGACCTCGCCCAGGTCAGCGCCACTGTCGTGGTCGACCAGGCGCCCCGGGTGGAGTTCCACCCGCTGGGCCAGGAACCCGGCGCGGCCCTCGTCGGAGCGGATGAAGCAGACATCTTGGCTGTCGGGCTTCGCCGCGGTGCGCAGGCCCCGGCGGGAGGCCTCCTCCCGCACCTGCGCCTTGGTCAGCTCCCCCACCGGAAAGACGGTGCGGGCCAGCTGGTCCTGGCCGAGCATGGCCAGCACGTAGGACTGGTCCTTGGCCGGGTCGGCCCCCCGGGCCAGCCGCCAGGTGCCGTCGGCGTCCCGGACCCGCCGGGCGTGGTGGCCGGTCGCCACCGCGTCGAACCCGAGCTGGGTCGCCCGGTCGAGCAGGCGGTCGAACTTGAGGTGCCGGTTGCACTCGATGCACGGGTTGGGCGTCCGGCCATCGGCGTGGCCGGTGACATAGGGGTCGACCACGTGGGCCTCGAACTCGGCGGCAAAGTTGAACACATGGTGGACCAGGCCCAACTGGTCGGCTACCCGCCGGGCGTCGTCCACGTCGGCCACCGAACAGCAGCCCGAGTCGGACTCGCCGCCCCACAACTTGAGGGTGGCACCGACCACGTCGTCGGTCCCGTGGATATCGGCCAACAGGGCGGCCGCCACCGACGAGTCGACACCGCCGGACATGGCCACCAGGATGCGCACGGTCCTAGTTTCGCAGGCGGTCGACGACGTCGGGAATTCGAGCGAGGGCACGCTCCACATCGTCGTCGGTGGTGGTGACACCCAAAGAGAAGCGCACCCCCGACGAGGCTTCGGCCGGCCCCAGGCCCATGGCGGCGAGCACATGGCTGGGCTCGACGGCACCGCTCGAGCAGGCCGCCCCGGCCGAGGCGGCGATGCCGGCCTGGTCGAGCAGGATCACTGCGGCCTCGGCCTCGACGGCCGCGAAGCGTAGGTGGAGGATGCCGGCCACCCGCCGGTCGCGGTCACCGGACTCGACCGCGCCCGGCACCGCGGCCAGGAGGCCGTCGCCCAGCCGGTCGCGCAACCCGGTCACCCGGTCGACCGAAGCCCGGCGCTCGGCCACCGTGGAGGCCAGGGCGGCGGCCATGCCCACGGCCCCGGCCACGTGTGGCGTCCCACTGCGCCGACCCCGCTCCTGGCCGCCGCCGTCGATGCGGGACCGGATCCCGACGCCCGACCGGACGACCAGCGCACCGCTCCCCTTCGGACCCCCGAACTTATGGGCACTGACCGACACCAGCCCAGCTGGGGCGGTGCAGGCCGCGACATCGAGCCACGGCACCGCCTGGACGGCGTCCGTGTGGAGGACGGCACCGGGTGACCGGGACGCCACCACCGCTGCTACCTCGTCGAGCGGCTGGACCGTGCCGACCTCGTTGTTCACGGCCATGACCGACACCAGGCCCACGTCGTCCCGGCAGGCATCGGCCAGGGCGTCGAGGTCGATCCGGCCGTCGGCCCCGCTCGGCACCTCGCGGAGGTCGGCACCGGTACGGCGGGCCAGGGTCCGGCAGGCCAAGAGCACCGCGTGGTGCTCCATGGCCGTGCACACCACGGCCGGCGGCACCCGGTCTGTCCATCCGTCCGACACCGCCTGCCATCCGCCGTGGACGGCCAGGTCATCGGCCTCGGTCCCACCCGAGGTCAGGACCAGCTCGCCAGGACCGACACCCAGCAGCTCGGCGATCCGGTCTCGGGCGTCGTCGAGGGCGACCCGGGCCCGCCTCGATTCAGCGTGGCCGCCCGACGGGTTGGCGAAGTCGTCGGTCAGGACCGGGAGCATGGCCTCGAGCGCCTCGGGACGCAGCGGCGTGGTGGCCGCATGGTCGAGGTAGACGCGGTCGGAGTCGTCGCGAAACGCGTCGGCGCGCTCGGATGCGGACATTCCGCCCATCAGGCGGCCCACGCCGTCATCAGGCGATCCAGACCGACTTGACGTTGCAGAACTCGTGAAGTCCGAACGAGGACAGCTCGCGCCCGATGCCCGAACTCTTGATGCCTCCGAACGGGAGCTCGGGCATCGACACCGTCATCCCGTTCACGAACACTTGGCCGGCCTGCAGCCCGGCCACGAACTGTTGCTGCTCGTCGGGATCGTTCGTCCACACGCTCGAGCCCAGCCCGAACTCGGTGTCGTTGGCCAGTGCCATGGCCTCGTCGGCATCGGCCACCGCGTAGAGGAGGGCCACCGGACCGAACACCTCCTCGGTGGCCACCCGCATTCCCGGGGCGATGTCGGTGATGACCGTCGGTCGGTAGTAGCAGCCGGGGTGGTCCGGTCCGGCCGGGCCCACCACCCGCTCGCCGCCGCACAGAATGGTCGCGCCCTTGGCCCGGGCGTCCTCCACCTGGGCCTCGATGCCGTCGACGGCAGCCGCGTTGATGAGCGGGCCGACTTCGGTGGCCGGGTCGAAAGGGTCCCCCACCGACAGCGCGTCCATGGCGGCGACGAACCGGTCGGTGAACTTCTCGGCCACGTCCTGATGGACGATGAACCGCTTGGCGGCGATGCACGACTGGCCGGCGTTCTGGACTCGCGCCTGCACGGCGACCGGGACGGCCCGGTCCAGGTCGGCCGAGGGGAGGACGATGAAGGGGTCGCTGCCACCGAGCTCGAGTACCACCTTCTTGCCCACCGCCCCGGCCTGGGCGGCCACGGCGCGGCCGGCGCCCACGCTGCCGGTTAGGGTGACGGCGGCCACCCGCGGGTCGCTGATGATGGCCGGGACCTGGTCGGTGCCGATGAGCAGGGTCTGCAGCACGCCGTCGGGGGCGCCGGACCGGCGGAACAGGTCCTCGAGCAGGAGGGCGGTGCGGGGCACGCTCGGCGCATGCTTGAGCAGGCCGACATTGCCGGCCATGACGGCCGGGGCCAGGAACCGGGCCACCTGCCACAGCGGGAAGTTCCACGGCATGATGGCCAGCACCACGCCGAGGGGCTGGTAGGTGATGAGGCCGAGCGAGGCGTCGAGGAGTACCTCCCGGTCGCTCAACATGGCCTCGGCGTGCTCGGCGAACCAGCGGAACCCGTGGGCGCACTTGGCCACCTCGCCCTTGGCCTGGGCGAAGGGCTTGCCCATCTCGATGGTGACGGTCTGGGCGATGTCGGGCACCTCGCCCTCGAGGAGCTCGGCGGCGGTCACCAGGAGGCGGGACCGCTCGCTGAAGGTGGTCGTCGCCCAGGCCGCCGCCCCGGCCGCCGCGGTGGCCAGTCGGGCCTCGACGGTGGCGGCGTCCAGGGGCTCGAAGGACTCGATGAGCTCGCCGGTCGCCGGATTGACGGTGGCGATCGGCGGACCTGGGTCGACGGCGTGCATGGCGCCAAGTATCGCCCATCACGGCAACCCCACTCTCCCGCCCCGGCTCCGTGAAACCCTGTTCAGGCGAGCCGGAGGACCTCGGGCAGGTCCAGGCGTCGGACCTTGCCGGTGGCCGTCCGGGGCAGGGCCGCGACCACCTCGTACTGCTTGGGCCGCTTGTAGCCGGCCAGGTGGCCCGACGCACGCTCGACGCAGGCAGCCACCACGGCGTCGGGGTCGGCACCGGAAGCGGGCACCACCGCGGCGCACACCCGCTGACCCCACCGATCGTCGGCCACGCCGAAGACGGCCACCTCGGCTACGCCGGTCACATCGGCCAATGCGGCCTCGATCTCGGCCGGATAGACGTTGACCCCGCCGCTGATGACCAGGTCGTCCCGTCGGCCGTCGAGGTAGAGGAAGCCCTCGTCGTCGAGGCGCCCGAGGTCTCCCACGGTAAAGGACCCGTCCCGCCACGCGGCCCGCGTCTTGGCCTCGTCCCGCCAGTAGGTGAACCGGGCGAAGTCCGGGGGGCGGCACCACACCAGCCCGTCGGGGTCGACCGACAGCGTCCGACCTGGTCGGGCACGGCCCACGGTGCCCGGCCGTGCCGACCAGTCAGCCGGTGGGCACACGGTGAACTGCCCCTCGGTCGAACCGTAGAACTCCCACAGAACGTCGGGGCCGACCACATCGAGCGCGGCACGCTTGAGCGCCGGCGGACACGGTGAGCCGGCATGGACCAGGAGCCGCAGGTCACAAAACCGGTCCGGTCCGGAGCCGGACAGGGCCAGCAGCCGGGCCAGGGCCGAGGGGGCCAGGAACGTCGTGGTGGGCACCACCCCGTAGTCGCCCGCCAGAGCACAGGACGCCCGGTCGGCGTCGAAGTGGTCGAGGATCACACAGGTGCCGCCCCGGAGCAGGGTGCCCCCGGCGAAGCGGACCGACACCGAGTGGTACATCGGGGAGCACACCAGGTGGACATCGTCGGGTCCGAAGCCCCACAGGTCGGCCTCGTCGCCGAATGCCGCGGCTGCGGTGGCGTCGTCCCAGAGTCCCGACCACACTCCCTTGGGCCGCCCGGTGGTGCCCGAGGTGTAGTGCATGGGACGGGAACGGGGGAACGGGGCGAGGGTGGCCGGCGGTCCAATGTTCAGACGGTCGAGTGCGTCGCCGTCGAGGACGGTAAGTGTTGGGTCGGCGTCGTCGACCAGCAGGTCCCGCTCGGCGACGGTCAGGGTGGCGTTCAACAGGACGGGCACGATCCCGACCCGCAATGCCCCGAGCACGGCGCAGAGGAGAGCGGCCGACGACGGCAGGCAGAAGGCGACCCGGTCGCCCTCGCGACAGCCGGCGGCGAGGAGGGCTCCGGCCGCCCGGGTCTGGCACTCCTCGGCGTCGGCGGCGGTGAGGACCTCAGTGCCCGCATGTTCGATCATGTTTCGCCCCCGGCGGCCGCCGGGTCAGGGATCCCGACGACCTCGACGGGACCGTCGTCCAAGCCACCGGTCGGCACTGGATCGGCCAGGTTGGTGAAGATGGTCGGGCGCACGACGGCGGTGAGGGTCACCAGGGCGAGGAGCACCAGCGCGGCGGCGACGGTGACCGCCCGGATGCCGTGGGTGTTGGCCAGTCGGCCCTGGATGACGGCCCCGACCGGATAGACGAGTCCGAGGGCCATCATGTAGATGGAGAGGATCCGCCCCCGGGCCGCCACCGGGGCCCGGAGCTGGACGACCGTATTGAGACCCGACAGTACGCAGATGTAGCCGGCCCCGACCGCTACGAAAGCAGGGACGGCCAGCGCCAGGCTGGGGGCCAGTCCGTAGCCGCACAGCAGCACCGGTACCGCGAACAGGGCGGCCCGCAGGACGGCGAACCGCCCGAACCGTTCGGCCAGCCCCGGTAGGGCGAGGGCGCCGGCCACCGCGCCGACCCCCTGGGCGGTGATCAGGACGGCGGTGGTCAACGCCAGGCTCCAACCGGCCGGCCGCACGACGTGGGCCATCGCCGGCACCAGCGCGATGAAGGGCGAAGCCAGCAGCGCCACTACCGCGATGCTGAGGATCGCCGAGCGGCACCCGGGCTCCGCCCGGGCGGCACGGGCGCCCTCCACGATGCGCTCGATCATCGACAGGTTCCCGGTCACCGGGACCGGCTTCGGGAGGTGGACCAGCACCAGGGCGACCACCACGGCGCCGAACGACGCCGCATTGACGGCGAACACGATGGCGTAGTTCTGGGTCAACAAGATGAGTCCGGCCAGGGCGGGACCGATCACCCGTCCCAGGTTGTACTGGGCCGACGACAAGGACACGGCACCGAGGAGATCCTCGGTCGGCACCAGGTCGGGAACCATGGCTTGATAGGCCGGGAAGCCGATGGCACCCGACGCGCCACCGAGGAACGAGAGAACCACCAGTGCCCACGGCGGGTCGTGGTGGATGCCGGCCAGGACGGCCAGGACGACGGCGAACATCGTTTCGGCCAGGGTGGTGAGGATCAACCACCGGCGGCGGTCGAGGCGGTCGGCGAGGGCACCACCCACCGGGGCCAGGAGACCGATCGGCACGAACCCGGCGGCGGCCACCAATCCGGCCCATCCGGCGCCCGCCGACCCGGTGTGGGTGTAGACGAGGACGCCCAGCGCCACGGTCTGCATCCACGAGCCCAGGTTGGAGACCAGGGCTGCCGACCAGATGAGGGCGAAGTTCCGCGAGCGGAGCGGGCGGAGTGATGCCAGGGCCACGCTCCCGAGGCTACCGGTGCCGGCTCGAACCCCTGGGCGGTCCGATCTACGGCGTAGCGGGTGCGCCTACTTGTCGAGCTTGACCTTGCGCCGGGGACGCAGGGCGAACCACCAGATGCTGGCCATGGTGGCCAGGACACCGAGGGCGGCTGCCGGCTTGGCGATCTTGCGAGTGCGGTCGGACATGCAGGTGACGTTACCCGGACCACCCGATGACGGCGCGATTCGGAGGTGCGGCGGCGTTCTCACGTTCTTCTTCCGATCTTCTTCGCGTTCTCCTACTCCTTCCTTGCCTTCCCCTTACAGGCGACCCGCAGCATGGGGGACATGCCAGAAAACACATTCCGCACCAGTCGCACCGAGCGCACCCGTCGTCGCACCGACGGCCCGGTACTGGCCCTCGTCCGGGGCACCGGCGGCAGCTTCCGCACCACCTCTCGTGACGTCCGGCCCGTGCATCCAGCACAGCCGGGTTTCACGCCGGACGGCGTCCCGAGCGACGCCCGGTTCAGCGCCGTCCACGATTCCGAGCCGGGGTCGCCACCCGTCGACCGCACGTCGAGGGGCAACGCATCACTTGACACCGACGGGGCGGCGTCCACCGGCTCGGGCCCGATCGAACACCGGCACCTGGTCCTCGACCGCATGGCCGAGTTCCTCGACGCCCACGCCGGCGCCGAGTTCGACACTGAGGCGACCGCCGAACTCGGCGCCGGCCGCTGACTCAGCCCCGGGAAGGGCGAACCGACGGTGAGCCGCCCGAGGTCACCGACCGCAGCTCGGCCAGCGCCTCACGCATGAGATGCGACAGGTCCTGGGTGTTGTCGTCGGCGACCCAATGCTCGAACGCGATCTTGAAGACAGCCACGGCCACCTCGCCGGTCAGTCCGGCGACCGGGTCGCCCACCTCACGCCGGCGCAGGGCGTCGGCCACGGCGGCGGCCAGTGTCGCCAGTTTGATCAGCTCGCGCTCGCGGAGCTCGGCGCTGGCGACGATGATGGCCTGGCGCTGCCGGGCGAAGTCGCGGCGCCCGACAAACAGGACGCCCAGTGCATCGAGCCCCACGGTGACCGCGTCGATCGGCGTGGCGGACGCCGGTGCATCGACGACCGCGGTGACCAGAAGCTCCTGGAGTTGTCCGGAACCCCCGAACAGGACTTCGCGCTTGTCGCTGAAGTAGCGGAAGAACGTCCGCTCGGTAAGTCCTGCCCGCTCGGCAATCGCCGCGACAGTGGTCTCCTCGAACCCTCGCTCACCGTAGAGGGCGAGGGCCGCCTGCTCGAGCCGACTCCGGCTGTCCGGCTGCCAACGTGCCATCTCTCGATGGTACTCCCTGATGACAGTCACTGACATACATGGTACGGTGATGACAGACACTGACATCATTCCACGGCGCACTGTGTGTCGGGGACACATCACCCAGGAGGTACATCCCATGCGCATCTTCGTCACCGGAGCGTCCGGCTGGATCGGCATCGCCGTCGTCCCCGAACTCATCAACGCCGGACATCAGGTCGTCGGCCTGGCCCGTTCCGACGCCTCCGCCGCCGCTCTCACCGCAACCGGAGCCGAGGTGCAGCGCGGCACCCTCGACGATCTCGACGACCTGCGGCGGGCGGCCGACGCGTCGGACGGCGTCATCCACCTCGCCTTCAAGCACGAGCTTGCCTTTTCGGGTGACTTCGAGGGTGCAGCCACCGCCGACCGCCGGGCCGTGGAGACGTTCGGTGAGGTGCTCGCCGGCTCCGACCGGCCCTTCGTCCTTGCCTCCGGCCTGCTGGGACTCCTGCCGGGGAGCGTGGCGACCGAACAAGACGGCTTGGTCGCCGACGTCGATGCGACTCACCTACCCTCGGGTCCCCGGACCCGACTGGCCACGGCACACCTGACCGCGTCCTTCGCCTCCCGGGGGGTCCGCTCATCGGTCCTGCGCTTGCCGCCCACCGTCCACGGCGACGGTGACAACGGCTTCATGGCCACCATCGTCGGCGTCGCCCGGGCCACGGGCATGTCGGGCTACCTCGGTGACGGCGCCAACCGCTGGCCTGCTGTGCACCGTTCCGATGCCGCCCGACTCTTCCGCCTGGCCCTCGAGCAGGCCCCGGCCGGATCCACACTGCACGCGGTGGGCGAGGAAGGCGTCCCGATCCGTGCAGTCGCCGAAGTGATCGGTCGACAACTCGACATCCCCGTAGTCGCCATCTCCCCCGAGGATGCCGAAACGCACTTCACCTTCCTGGCCCACTTCCTCGGCCTCGACAGTCCGGCATCGAGCGAATGGACAAGGGAGACCCTCGGGTGGCAGCCCACCGGCCCGGGGCTCCTCGACGACCTCGGCCACGACTACTACTTCCGCGAAGCGCCCGCCGCGTGAAGGTGCGGCAGCGTTAACCCTCGTCGGGAGGGTCCGGCACCCGGAAGTGCACCGCGCCATGCCCCGGCTCGGGCAGCCACCGGGTGACCGGGTCGAGGCACCGCTCGAGGATGCATGCCGCCACCCACCCCGTCGTCGCGAACGCGCCCTCCTCGTGGATCCGGTGGAACCTCGCCACGTCGGGAAAGCGGTCCTCCGGTGTGGCCCGGATCAGGGCCTGCATGTCGGTATCCACCACCCCCGGCGCGACCGCGTACGCCAGCAGCCCGGCATCCACCTCCTCCAACCCCACGACCTGGGTCAGCATCTCCACCGCGGCTTTCGACGCGCAGTAGGCGGCCCAGCCCCGGTAGGGGGAGTTGGCCGCGCCCGACGACATGTTGACGAGGGATCCGGTGCCCGGACGGCTGCGTACGTGCCGGGCGAAGGCGGCCGACCCGTGCAGCACACCCACGACGTTGGTGGCCACGTGGCGCTCGAGCGCACCGGGGTCGGCGTCGGCCAACGGGCCGACGGGGTCGAGCACGCCGGCGTTGTTGACCCACAGATCGATGCGTCCGAAGCGGTCGACGACCGACTCGAGGAACCGCTCTACCCCCGCGGCGTCGGCCACGTCGACGCTGTCCACCACGACAGCTGCCCCCGGTGGCACCTCCGGCACCTTCCGGGCGCACAGCCCGAGCCGGAGGCCGCGCCCGGCGAAGTGGAGGGCGAGCCCGGCCCCGATACCGCGTCCCGCCCCGGTGACCACCGCCACCGGCGTCCCCGCGTGGCCGTCACCGCCGAACGGGTCCACCGTCCTCAGTCGACGGTCGAGACGAATACGTTCTTGACGTCGCTGTACGAGGCGAGTGCCTCGAGGCCGAGCTCGCGCCCGAAGCCGGACTGCTTCATGCCCCCGAAGCTGGTCTGCACCCGCACCGAGCTGTTGGAGTTGATCGACAGGTTGCCGGCCTGCACGGCGCGGGCCATCCGCAACGACCGGGCGCTGTCCCGGGTCCAGATCGACCCCGACAACCCGTAGGGGGTGTCGTTGGCCAGGCGGATGGCCTCCGCCTCGTCGTCGAAGGGGATGACGGCGACGATCGGGCCGAAGATCTCCTCGCGGGCCATGCGCCAGCCCGGATCGGCGGGAGCCACGACGGTCGGGGGGAACCAGAACCCGGGGCCGTCGGGTACGGCACCCGCGGTGTGGGCCGGGACCGGCCCGCCGGTGGCGCCCATGCCCTCATCGAGGAACCCCGCCACCACGCCCCGGTGGGCGGCGGTGACCAGCGGACCCATCTTGATGTCGGGGTCGGTCGGATCCCCCACGGTCCATGCCTGCACCGCGTCAGCCAGCAGGTCGAGGAACTCGTCCATGACCGAGCGCTGGACCAGGATCCGGCTGCGGGCGCAGCAGTCCTGGCCGGCATTGGCGAACACCCCGCCGGGAGCCGAGCCGGCAGCCAGGGCCAGGTCGGCGTCGGCAAAGATGACAGAGGCGGACTTCCCGCCCAGCTCCAGGGTCACCCGCTTGATGGTGCCCGCCGCCCGGGCCATCACGTCGCGTCCGACCTCGGTCGATCCGGTAAAGGCCACCTTGTCCACGTCCGGGTGCTCGGCCAGGCGCGTCCCGACAACCGAGCCCTTGCCGGTCACCACCTGCAGCACGCCCTCGGGAAGGCCGGCCTCGAGCGCCAGCTCGGCCAGGCGCACCGCGGTGAGCGGGGTGATCTCCGCCGGCTTCACCACGATGGTGTTGCCGGTGGCGAGGGCCGGGCCCACCTTCCACGACGTGATGGCGATCGGGAAGTTCCACGGAACGATCGCCCCGACGACGCCGAGCGGCTCGTGGAATGTCATGTCCACACCTCCGGCCACCGGCACGGTGGCGCCCCGGTGCTTGTCCACGGCCCCGGCATAGAAGTACAGGACTTCGGCCACCATCCCCACCTCGTCGCGGCTCTCGGCGATGGGCTTTCCCACGTTGGCCGTCTCGAGTTGGGCCAGCTCCTCGTGGTGGTCCTCCACCGTGGTGGCGAACCGCCGCATGATCCGGGCCCGGTCGGCCGGAGCCACGGCCCGCCAGGCCGGGCCGGCGGCCACGGCGCGGGCCACCGCCTCGTCGGTCGCCTCGACCCCGTTGATGGGCACCTCGGCGATAACCGCCTCGGTGGTCGGGTTGACGACGTCGGTCACGTCACTCATGCCTGCTCCTTGTCAATGGGTTCATCGTCAATGGGTTCATCGGTTGCCTGCCTGTGCTGGTGCGCGACGTGTCGTGGCTACGTTGCGCCGACCCGGTCCCGGTGGGCCCGGGCGGCCTCGACGAGTCCGGCGAAGAGCCGGACGTCACCGTCCTCCTCCGGATGCCACTGGACCCCCACAGCGAAGGTGCGTCCCAGTACCTCGACGGCCTCGATCACGCCGTCGTCGCTCCGGGCCGACACCAGGAGGGAATCCCCCAGTTCCTCGACCGCTTGGTGGTGGCTGCACTGGACGACCGGTCGGTCGCCGAGCAGCCCGTGGACGATGGTGCCCGGCTCGGTCACCACGGTCACGTCGCCGAACGTCCCGGCCCGGGGCTGGTGGCGGGTGGAGCCGAGCAGGTCGGGTAGCTGCTGGACCAGTGTCCCGCCGAGCAGGACATTCAGCACCTGGTGACCGCGGCAGATGGCCAGCAGCGGCAGGTTGCGCTCGAGGGCTGCATCGAGCAGCTGGAGTTCGAGCTCGTCACGGAACTGGTTCATGCCGCCGTTGCGGTCGTCGGGTTCGCGGCCATAGCGCTCGGCCGACACGTCGCCGCCGCCGATGACGACCAGGCCGTCGACGGCGTCGACCAGCCCGCCCGCCATCCGGGTCACGGCCACGGCGTCACCTTCCTCGGCAACCCCGTCGGCGAGGGGCGGGAGCAGCACCGGCCAGCCCCCGGCCGCCACCACCATGTCGAGGTAGCCACCGGGCACCAGTGCGGCGTCGCGATCCCACGACCACCAGCGGGTGACCTGGCGGTAGGTGGTCACACCGATCAGCGGGCGGGCACCGGAACGGGACATGACTCCCAGTATCCCATCCGGCGATCGTCCCTCCGCCCTGCGCCCGGTCGGCCGGCCAGGGCCCGGAGACCGGCCCACCCACCGCCCGGCGAGCGGCCCGTTCGGGACCCTGCGACCGAATCCGGCGGCGTCTTGGTAGTGGACGATTCCGGCACGGTGGGACAGAGTGCAGAGATGCTCACGCTCGAGACCCTCCCGCACCAGATCCGTTCGGGGGACGTGCACACCGTCGTGGTGGCCTTCCCGGACCTCCAGGGCCGCCCTGTCGGCAAGCGCGTGACGGGCTCCTTCTTCCTGGAACATGTGGCCGCCCACGGCATCGAAGCCTGCGACTACCTCCTGGCATGCGATGTCGACATGGATCCGCTGCCGGGCTACGAGTTCGCCAATTGGGAGACCGGCTATGGCGATCTGAACGCCGTCATCGACCCCCAGACGGTGCGGCCCATCCCCTGGCAGCCGGGCAGTGTGCTCGTCCTGTGCGACCTCTTGACCATGGAGGGCGAGCCGGTCGAGGTGTCCCCCCGCCGCATCCTCCGTCGTCAGATCGAGCGGGCCGCCGAGCGGGGCTTCGTGGTCAAGTGCGCCACCGAGCTCGAGTTCTACCTGTTCCTCGACTCGTTCACCGAGGCGGCCGACAAGCGGTGGCAGAACCTCGTCCCCCACGCCACGTCGATCGAGGACTACCAGCTACTCCAGACGTCGCGGGAGGAGTACATCATCGCCCGCATCCGCAATGAGATGGTCGAGGCCGGCATTCCGATCGAGTTCTCCAAGGGCGAGGCCGGCATCGGCCAGCACGAGATCAACATCACCTACGGGACCGCGCTCGAGGTGGCCGACCGACACCTGGTTTTCAAAAACGGGGTAAAGGAGATCGCATCGGAGTACGGCCGGGCCGCCACCTTCATGGCCAAGTGGTCGATGAACACCGCCGGGTCGTCCTGCCACATCCACACCAGTCTGTGGGACGTCACCAACGACACACCGCTGATGGCCCCGGCCGGGGCCTCCGCCACGGCGTCGGGCTTCTCCGAGGTGGGTGCCCAGTGGATCGCCGGACAGCTCCACGCCGCCGACCAGCTGGCCTGGTGCTTCGCTCCCTATGTGAACTCCTACCGACGCTACGTACCCGACTCGTGGGCGCCCACCGCCGTGGTGTGGGGCGAGGACAACCGGACCTGCGGCTTCCGCGCCGTCGGGCACGGCGCCGGACGACGTATCGAGAGCCGGATTCCGGGTGCTGACGTGAACCCGTACCTGGCGCTGGCCGCCGCCATAGCCGGCGGGTTGTGGGGCATCGACCACGGGGCAGAGCTCGGCGCCGCCTTTACCGGAAACGCCTACCGCGCCCCCGAGGTGCCCCGAATCCCCACCACGCTGCCCGAGGCCATTGCCAGTCTGGAGTCCAGCGATGTGGCGGTCGAGGCCTTCGGGCCCGAGGTGCACCAGCATCTGGTCAATACCGCCCGCCAGGAGTGGGCCAAGGCCAACTCGGTGGTCACCGACTGGGAGTTGGCCCGCAACTTCGAACGAATCTGACCGGGGAAGGTCGCCGATCGCACCGGTCCACGCCACGAGGGAATTGACGACCGCTGTGTAGTATCCATCCATGACACTGGTCGACAAGGCGTTCGTCTGGTGCAATGGGCCCGGGCCGGTGTACCTCGATGTCATCGACCTGGTCCATCAGCACCTACTTCCCCGCACCTACATCGAGATCGGAGTTTCGACGGGTAGGTCGATGACGCGGACCTTGCCCGGCACGGACTGCATCGGCGTCGACCCGGATCCCCGGCCGGTGTTCCCGGTGGGGAAGAGTACGCGGATCTTCAACCAGACCAGCGATGACTTCTTCGCCCAGCACGATCTCGGCGAGTTGTTCGCCGGGCTCCCGCTGGATCTCGCATTCATCGACGGCATGCACCAATTCGAGTTCGCCCTTCGCGACTTCATCAACGTCGAGCGGGCCGCCAATTCCGACACCACCGTTCTGATCCACGACTGTCTCCCCATCGACGAGGCAAGTGCCCAGCGCGAGAAGAGCACCCACCAGTGGACAGGGGACATCTGGCGCCTGGTTCTCATCCTGCGGGCATGGCGCCCGGATCTCGAGGTGCACGTCGCCGACTCGCCCCCCAGCGGACTCGGGATCGTCCGGAACCTCGACTCCTCCTCGACCGTCCTGAGTGACCACTACGACGAAATCGTCAAGCACTACTTCGACGTCCCCTACAGCTCGCTCGACGACGGCACCATGTTCGAGCAGCTCAACCGGGTGCCCGGCGACTGGCCCGCGGTCCGGGACCTGCTCCCCCGACGCCCGTTCCGGACGGACAACCTGGACAGGTTGAAGTCCGAGCGTCTCCGCCGGTCGCTGGGACCCTCGGTCAGCCGTTCGCTCAAGCGTTCCATCAAGGGTGGCCGTCCAGGCCAGTGACTGGTCCGGGTGCCGACCGGTTCCGCAGCGTTGTCGGGGTCCAATGGTCCTTGACGGACTGCCGAGGTGCTGGCACCATGGAATGAGTATGAAGCACTCGAACCTGGACCTCCTCCTTACGTAACGGCGAGCGCCCGATCGCGTTCGCCCGCAACCTCCTGTGCCTCCGGCCAGGAGGTTTTTTGTTGGCCGAGCGCGGGATGCGACCGCGGCTATGGATCAGGACGAACGTCCAGAACCCTCGAGTACGACACGACACCACCAGTACAAGCAGACGCCGAAGACCCAGGGAGCACCGATGAGCGACCACGAGCACGACACCACCGACGCCAACCATTCCGGTGGGCGTCTCGCCCTTCCGTGCGATGTCTCCCCCATGCCCTTCCACCTCTATCGGCCCTACATCCCCCTGGTCCTGGCCGACCGGACCTGGCCCGACCGCCAGACGACCGTGGCGCCCCAGTGGGCCAGCGTGGACCTGCGCGACGGCAACCAGGCGCTGGTCGACCCCATGGACTCGGAACGCAAGCTCCGCCTATTCCACACCCTGACCGACATCGGATTCAAGGAGATCGAGGTGGGCTTCCCTTCTGCCTCCCAGACCGACTACGACTTCCAGCGCGAGATCATCGACGGGGGTCTCATACCCGACGACGTGACCATCCAGGTCCTCGTCCAGTGCCGCGATGAGCTGATCGAGCGGACCTTTAAGTCGTTGCGGGGGGCGAAGCAGGCCATCGTCCATTTCTACAACTCGACCTCGATGCTGCAGCGGCGGGTGGTGTTCGGCCTCGACCGCCAGGGGATCATCGACATCGCCGTCAACGCGGCCCGGCTGTGTCGGAAGTTCGAGTCGACACTGCCCGATACCGAGATCCGCTACGAGTACTCCCCCGAGAGCTTTACCGGGACGGAGCCGGAGTTCGCCGTCGAGATCTGCGAGGCGGTGATGGACGTCATCGAACCCACCCCGGAACGGCCGATGATCCTCAATCTTCCGAACACCGTCGAGATGTACGGGCCCCATATCTACGCAGACGTCATCGAGTGGTTCGGACGGACCATCAAGAATCGGGACTCGATCGTCCTCAGCCTGCACCCCCACAACGACCGGGGCACGGCCGTGGCCGCCGCCGAGCTCGCCGTCCTGGCCGGTGCCGACCGCGTCGAAGGCACCCTGTTCGGCAACGGCGAGCGCACCGGTAACGTCGATGTGGTCACCCTGGCCATGAACCTGTTCTCGCAGGGGGTCGACCCCGCGCTCGACTTCAGCGACATCGACAAGGTCCGCCGGGTGGCCGAGTTCGCCACCCGGATGCCGGTCCACCCGCGCCACCCCTACGCCGGCGACCTCGTCTACACCGCCTTCTCCGGCTCCCACCAGGACGCCATCAAGAAGGGGTTCGACGCCATCGGCGAGGACTACGACCACTGGGAGGTCCCCTACCTCCCGATCGACCCGAGCCATACCGGCCGCACCTACGAGGCGATCATCCAGGTGAACAGCCAGTCGGGCAAGGGCGGCGTCGCCTACATCATGGACAACGAGCACGGCCTCGACCTCCCCCGTCGGCTTCAGATCGAATTCTCCAAGCAGGTCCAGGCGGTGACCGAAGATTCGGGGACCGTCATCCAGCCGGGCGAGATGTGGGACGTGTTCTCCCGGACCTACCTCCACGAGGATGCCGGCCTCCGCATCCTGGGCAGCGAGACCACTACCGGCTCCGGGCGCACCACGGTGACGGCCCAGCTGTTGGTCGACGGCGAGCCACGGACCGTGATGGGCAACGGCAACGGCCCGATCGATGCCCTGGTCGCCGCCCTACGTGACGACCTCGGGATCTCGTTCGAGGTGAAGGACTACAGCGAGCACGCCCTCACGCCGGGTAGCGGCTCGTCGGCGGTGGCCTACGTCGAAGCCGAGGGCATCGACGGGTCGACCTGGTGGGGCGTGGGCATGGACTCGAGCATCCTCGACGCCTCGCTGGCCGCCGTGGTCAGCGCGGCCAACCGTGCCCGGCAGCGCTGAGCAACCAGAATCAACGGCGTGCCCGGCCCGGGCCCGGCACGAGCCCCCCGGCCGGCTTGCCGACGCGTCAGGCGGTCACGCGCTTGGCGGCGGCGTCCGTGAGGGCGAAGACGTCGGATCCGTAAGGGACGGAGCCGTGCAACGACCGGAGCCGACCGTCGCGATCCGGACGGAAGAATGAGAATCCGTACCCGCTCAGCAGTTCGACGATCGGGGCACGGGTCTCACCGAGCAGGCGTTCGCACTCGTCATTCCACTCGAGCTGCAGGGCGCCGATCCGGCCTTCCGACAGCGCCTTCGATGCCCCCTCGAGGACCATCCGCTCGGCTCCTTCCACGTCGATCTTGACCCCGCCGGCCACCCGGTCCCCGATCACCTCGTCCAGGGTCCGTACCTCGACATCGATGGTCGCCGTCCCCTCCGCTCCCTCAGCATCGATGATCAAGTGGTTCATCGTCTGGCGGTTGGCGGTCAAGCGCATCGTCCCCGGCGCGGACGAGAGGGCACAGCCCACCACGGTGACGTCGAGGTGATTGAGAGCCAGGTTCTCCTCGAGCAGCCGGCGCGACGACGGATGAGGCTCGATGGAGACGACCTGCATGCCGAGATCGGCCAACCAGATCGCGTACACACCGATGTTGCCACCGACGTCGATGACCAGGTCACCCGGATCGAGGAGCGATCGCCACGCTTGCATCTGGTCCCAGTCGGGCGGATTCCCGATGACCAGCTTGCGACTGGCGAACTGATGGATATCGCACCACATCCGGGCGTGGTCTCCGATGGGCTTGATCGTCCTCCGCTTGAGGAGCCGGCCGTCGATCTGGAAACGGACAACGCGCCCTACCGCGGCAAGTCTGTGGTTCTGGTTGGCCGGATGAGCCCAGACATTGCGCAACTGCTCGCTGGTGTCTGCCAGCCGGGGAAAGCGGCTCACATGACGTGGCGCTAACCCGGATCCCGACGGCTGTCCCTGGGTGGCAGGCGGAACGGACACAGCCGGGAAGTTATCAGATGCCCCCAGAGCGACCCTCTGGCTCCCGGTTCCCCGAGATCGCCGGCAGTGGACCCGGACCCGGGGGGCGCCGGTGCGGTCAAGCCGCGCCACGTTCACGTCGATGTGGATGTGCAGACCGCCGCGTACTCGACCGACTTCAGGTCGTACTCGGCAACCGCCCAAGACACCCTCGTACCTGTCGACCACCTGCGGTCGACCCACGGTGTGGTGTCGTCCCACGGGGGTCGGCTAGGAGGAGGACCCTTCCGAACGCACCTGGTGACCGGGTACGATCGGAAACTCTCCCGCTCACCGAACGGCGGGCGGCAACCGGGGGGTAGCGGTGGCGACACAGACGAGGGGGTCCCTGGGCCGGGTCACCTCCGCCTTCCGTGAGTACGGGAAGCACGACGCCATCGTCCGCCGGGACGATCTGATCAAGGAGTATCTGGCCGCCATGCCGGCCGATGCCCTGGTGATCAATGTCGGCTGCGCGCTCGTGCGGCGCTTCGAGGACGACTGCCCGGCGCGCTACCTGGCCACCGACCTCCGAGTGCTCGAGAACGTCGACTTCTCGTCGGATGCCACCCGACTGCCCCTGGCCGATGGCTCGGTCGACATGCTCATCGTCCTGGAGATGCTGGAGCATGTGCCCGACCCGGCGGCCGTGGTGCGCGAACTCGCCCGGGTGCTCGCGCCTGGCGGCACCATCCTGTTGTCGGTTCCCTCGGCCGTGCCCCGCCACGACCACCATGACTTCTGGCGGTTCACGGCCCAGGGACTCCAGCAGATGTGCGAATCCGAGTTCGCCGACGGCGAGGTGGTGGTCTTCGGCGGCACCTTCGAGACGCTCGGCTACCTGGCCGCGTACTACGTGTCGCTCCTGCTCCACGTGCTCAAGTTCCCGGGGCGGACGTTCCGGCAGTTCTTCCCCACGGTGGGCCACGCCATCGACCGACGGGCCGGGTGGACGACCTCGACCAGCGCGCTGCACACCCTTGCCTTCGACCTCCTCTACGTCGGCCACGGAGCCGACGGTCCGGTCGCCCGGCCACGACCGGCGACGGTCAGTGGAACGGCTCTCGACCCCGAGCCCTGGGCGCCCGCACCCTGAACGGGCACGGTACCTAGAAGCGGTTGAGCCGTTTGAAGATGCCCTTGGTCTGCTTGTAGAGGGTCACGAACTCGTCGAACAACAGGTCGTACTCGGCGGCGTTGGCCTCGTTCGGGGTATAGGTGCGCCGGATCTCCACCATGGCCGGGATGTCGTCGAGAGCCACCCGACCGAGGGCGTGGAAGGCGAGCAGGCCCGCCCCCCGCACGTTGGCCAGCACCGGTTCGGCCACCTGGCGGATCTCCCGACCCAGCACATCGGCATGGATCTGGGACCACTGGTCCGAGTTGGCCCCGCCGCCCACGAAGGCCAGCGGTTCGAGCCGGCGGCCGGCGAACTTCTCGACCGCCTCGAGCAGCCAGCGCGAGTTGAGGGCCACCCCCTCGAAGACGGCCCGCACCATCTGATCAGCGGTGGTCGCCAACGACAGGTTGTGGAACCCGCCCCGGATGGTGTGATCGTCGACCGGCGAACGCTCGCCGTTCAGCCACGGGGTGAACAGCACCCGGCCGCTGCCCGCCGGCACCCGGTCGACCATGGCGTTCATGGTCTCGAAGTTCGGGGCCAGGCCGAGGTTGTCCCGCACGAAGGTCAGGCAGGCGCCCGCCGTCTCGTGCTCGTCGGCGATCAGATAATGGCCGGCGAGGGCGGCCGGAATGGAGGCGACGTTCGAGGTGGGCGCGGTCTTCTTGAACGGCACGTGGCCCGAGATCCACGACGACGTCCCGATGTAGAGGTGGGCGGCGAAATCGGCTACGGCGCCGGAGCCGAAGACAGCCGAGTGGACGTCCCCCGAACCGGTGATCACGGGCAGCCCGGCTGGTATGCCCAGGTCGGCGGCGGCGGCAGGCGTCACCTCGCCGACGATCGACCCCGGTGGGACCAGATCGGGCAGACGGCCCCGGTCGAGCCCGGTCCAGTCGAGGAGCTTGTCGTCGTAGGCGACCCGGTCGATGGCCCGGTTGTCGGTCACCCAGTGGGCCGCGATGGAGTCGAAGGACGCCGACGTCACGCCGGTCAGCCGCAGGTTCAGGTAGTCGACCGGCTCGAGGAAGGTGGCGGTGCGGGCGTAGACGTCGGGGAAGGCCTGGCGGATGAAGAGGATGTGGGACACCGGGTCCTTGCCCGACAGTCCGGGGGCGCCGCCGGTCACCTGGACCCAGCGCATCAGTTTGCGGGGGTCGTAGCCGAGGACGTTGACCGAACCGCCGGCCACTTTGCGGATGGCCGCATTGCCCCGCGAGTCCATCCAGATGATCGCCCGCATGAGCGATTTGCCGTGGTCGTCGACGGCCACCGTGCCCGACCACTGGGCCGTGCAGCCCACACCGACCAGGTCGGCGGGGTCCACCCCGCCTGCGCCCAGGGCACGGGCCGCGGCCCGGCAGATGGCGGACCACCACTCCTCGGGATCCTGCTCGGCTCCACCGCCGTCCAGTAGGTGGAGGGTGACCGGCTCGGTGGCATGGGCCACGATCCGACCCGAGGCGGCCACCACGGCCACCTTCGGCCCCCCGGTGCCCAGGTCGACGGCCAGGACACAGTCCTCGCCGCGGCTCCCCTGCGGCGTGCTCACGCCTTGACCACCCAGATCGTGGCGATGCGGACACTCCCGCCGGTGTCGAGCTCGACAACGGTACCCTCGCCGCCGCCGGGCGGCGGCCCGATCGACACCGACCGGGCCAGGACCTCGCGGCCGATCGACCCGAAGAACGGCTCGAGTTCGTCGAGGCCCTCGAGGTACAGGTGGATCCAGTCGGAGACCTCGAGGCCGGACGCCTTGCGAAGGTCCTGGACATTGCGGATGACCTCGCGGACCAATCCCCGGCGCACCAGGTCCTCGTCGAGGGCCAGGTCGAGAGCGAGCACCTCGGCCGCGTCCCGCGACACGGCGAAGCCGGGCTGGGCCCGCACCCGGAGTTCCACCTCCTCGGGGGCAAGCTCGAGCGGGCCGTCGTCCAGCGGCACCACCACCGGCCGGCCGGCCGCCAGGTCGGCGGCGGCGGCCGCGGCGTCGACGGTGGCCATGGCTGCCCGCAGGGCCTGGACCCGCTTGCCGATGCGGGGACCGAGAAGCTTGAAGTTCGGAACCAGTTCGTAGGCGAGCACGTCCCCGAGCTCGTCGGTGACTTCGACCCGGTCCACGTTCAGCTCGTCCTCCACGATGCCGGGCGGCGGAACCGGGCTGCCCGGAGGCAGGAAGACGAGGGCGCGGGCCAGGGGTTGGCGCACCTTGACCCCGGCCTCGGCGCGCGCGGCGCGGCCGAGCGACGACAGTCGGCGGGCCAACGCCATCCCCTCCTCCAGATCCCGATCAACCAGGTCGGCCGTCGTCGTCGGCCAGTCGGCCAGGTGCACCGAGTCGGACTCGTCGGCCCCGGTCAGGTCGCGCCACATCCGGTCGGCCACGAACGGCGTCATCGGGGCCATGATCCGTGCCAGCGTGACCAGCACCTCGTAGAGGGTGGACTGTGCCCCCAGCGAGTCGGCGGGATCGGCATCGGGGTCGGTCCGCCAGAATCGCCGTCGGCTGCGCCGGACGTACCAGTTGGACGTGTCGCCGATCAGCTCGGCTATCGCGGTGGACGCCGGGAACGGCTCGTACCCGTCGAGGTACTCGGTCACCCGCGCGACGGTGGCGTGCAACCGCGACAGCATCCAGCGGTCGAGCATCGACCGCTCGGCCGGGCCGGGGATCGCCGGGTCGGCCGGGTCGAACCCGTTGAGCGTGGCATAGGTGGTGAAGAACGACCAGGTGTTCCACAGAGTCAGCAGGGCATCGCGCATCGAGGCGTCGATGACTTCGAAGCTCACCCGGGTCGGGGTCCACGGCGATCCCTGCGAAAACATCCACCAGCGCAGCGGGTCCGCTCCCCGGGTGGTGAGGATCTCCCACGGGTCGATCACATTGCCCACCGACTTCGACATCTTGCGGCCGTCGGCGTCGACGATGTGGCCGAGGCAGAGGACGTTGCGATAGGGGGTGGATCCCCGTACCAGGGTGTTGACGGCCAGCAGCGAGTAGAACCAGCCGCGCGTCTGGTCGATGGCCTCGCAGATGAAGTCGGCCGGGTACACGAACGACTCGGCCGACCCGGGCGCGCCGGGATAGCCCCACTGGGCGGTCGGCATCGAGCCCGAGTCGAACCATGCGTCGATCACGGGCTCCACCCGCCGCATCAACGGTGCGTCGGTCCCCTCGCCGCAGTCCGGGCAGGGGAACACGACGTCGTCGATGGTCGGACGGTGGGGATCGACGTCCGAGAGGTCGGCCCCACTGAGCTCGGACAACTCGGACCGCGAGCCGACGCAGCGCACGTGGCCCTCGTCGCACCGCCACACCGGCAGGGGCGTGCCCCAGTACCGGTCGCGGGACAGGGCCCAGTCGACGTTGTTGGCCAGCCACTCCCCCATCCGCCCGTCCCGGATGTGCTCGGGATGCCACCCGATTGTCTCGTTCTGGGCCACCAGGTCGGCCTTGCGGTCCGATGTCCGGATGTACCAACTGGGCTTGCCCCAGTAGATGAGGGGGGTGCTGCAACGCCAGCAGTGGGGGTAGGGGTGGAGGTAGGGATGGCGGCGGACCAGGAGCCCGGCCGCCTCCAGGCGATCGTTGACCTCTCCGTTGGTGTCGCGGACGGATCGACCCTCCATCCAGGGCACCTCGGCGGTGAACCGACCGTCGGGGCCCACCGGATTGAGCGTGGGCAGGTCGTTGTCACGGCCCACCTGACGGTCCACCTCGCCGAAGGCCGGGGCCAGGTGGACGATGCCGGTCCCCTCGTCGGCCTCGACGAAGTCGCCGGCCACCACGCGCCAACCCGCCCGCCCGGCGTCGGCCGGGCCCGGTTCGACATCGTCGAAGGGACGCCGGTAGCGCAGTCCCACCAGCGCCGAGCCGGGAACCACCGCATCCGGGCGGGCACCCTCGCCGAGGACCTGCTCCACCAACGACGCGGCCACCACCATGTCATCCACGACCGCATAGTCGAGGTCAGGGCCGACCGCCGCGCCGGTGTTGGACAGCAGGGTCCACGGTGTGGTCGTCCACACCGCGAGGGACAGGCCGTCGAGCGAGGTACGGCCGAGGACGGCGGCCAGAACGTGCGCGGCGTCGCCCTCGTCGGTCAGCGGGAAGCGCACGTAGGCCGACTCGTCGACCACCTCGCGGTACACGTCGGGCTGGCCGAGCTCGTGACTGCTGAGCGCGGTGCCGCACCGCGGGCAGTAGGGCACCACCTTGATGTCCTCGTAGAGCAGGCCCTGGTCCCACAGGCTCTTCAGGTTGGCCCACACCGATTCGACGTACTCCGGGCTGAAGGTCCAGTAGGCGTCGTCGATGTCGATCCAGTAGCCGATGCGCTCGGTGAGGGTCTTCCACTCCCCCACGTAGTTCCGCACCGACTCCTTGCACAGCCGGGTGAACTCGGCGATCCCGACCTCGTCCTCGATCTGGCGCTTGAGCGTGAGGCCCAGCTGCTTCTCGACCTCGACCTCGACCGGCAGTCCGTGGGTGTCCCACCCGGCCTTGCGGGGCACGGCGTAGCCGCGCATGGTCCGGTAGCGGCAGAACAGGTCCTTGTAGACCCGGGCCCACACGTGGTGGAGGCCAGGACGGCCGTTGGCCGTCGGTGGCCCTTCGTAGAACACCCAGGGCTCAGCGCCGACCCGTTGCTCGACCGATCGCTCGAAGATCCGGTGCGCGGTCCACCGGGCCAGCTCCTCATCCTCGAGAGCGGTGAAATCGGCTTCGGCGGGAACCGGGCGGAACACGGGGCGTTTCCTTCTGGGTTGGCGGGCTGGTCGGGAGGCACGGGTCGAGCCGGCAGGTCGTGACGTGCGGACCAGATACTACGGGTGGCGCGACCGGCCGCCGGACCCCGACGGCCGCCGTCGTCGCCCGGTCGCCGGTTCCACCAAACTGGGGGCATGCGCGAGCCATTCACCCTGGAGGGCATCCACGTCCGGCTGGAGCCGCTCCGCCCCGACCACGTCGACGACCTGCTCGAGGCGGCGGACAGCGACCGCTCGACCTTCGGCTACACCTGGGTACCCGGGGACGGGCCGGCCATGGTCGACTACGTCGAGCGGGCCATGGCCCACGCCGAGGCCGGTGACCAGGTCCCCTTCGCCACCCGTTCAGTGGCCCTCGACCGGATCGTCGGCAGCACCCGCTTCTACGAACTCGAGCGGTGGGACTGGTCGAAGGTCGACGCCATCCCGGCACCCCACGACGGTGAGCTCGACCTGGTGAGCATCGGCCACACCTGGCTCGGCTCGGCCGCCCAACGTACCCCGGTCAACTCCGAGGCCAAGTTGTTGATGCTGGACCATGCCTTCGAGCGGTGGGGCGTGCGCGCCGTCCGGCTCCAGACCGATGCCCGCAATGAACGCTCCCGGGCCGCCATCGCCCGGATCGGGTGCTCCCTCGACGGCGTGCTGAGGTCCGACCGCCCGGCCGCCGACGGTTCGGTCCGGGACTCGGCCGTCTTCTCGATGCTGGCCGCCGAGTGGCCCGCCGCCCGCCGGCGCCTGGTGGCACGGCTCGACCGCTGACCACATACGTGAACCGTCTCACGGCGGCGACCCCTGCGATCGACCCATGCCTGCGGACGTGACCCCCGCTGACGCGCCCGGCCCCGTGGCCACTGGGCGCCCCCGGTCGTCGGACACGGTCATCCTGGTCGTCGTCTGCCTGGCCCAGTTCATGGTGGTCCTCGACATCTCCATCGTGAACGTCGCCCTGCCCGCCATCCAGCACGACCTGCATTTCAGCGCAGTGGGCCTCCAGTGGGTGGTGACCGCCTACGCCTTGACCTTCGGGGGCCTACTCCTCCTCGGAGGACGCCTGGCCGACCTGTTCGGTCGGCGGCGGATCTTCCTGCTCGGCCTCGCCCTGTTCACCGCGGCCAGCCTCCTCGGCGGGTTCGCCAGCAACCAGGCCACCCTCATCGTCGCTCGGTCGTTGCAGGGGGTCGGTGCCGCCGTGCTCTCGCCGGCCACCCTCACGATCCTCACCGTGACCTTCCGGGAGCAACATGCCCGGGCCCGGGCCTTCGGTGTGTGGAGCGCGGTGGCGGCCGGAGGCGGAGCAGCCGGCGCACTGTTCGGCGGGATCCTGACCCAGTACTTGTCGTGGCGGTGGATCCTGTTCGTCAACGTACCCATCGGCATCACCCTGTTCGTGGTGGCCCGGGTCCGCCTGCACGAATCGCGGGCCGACGGGCCGCGCCAGCGCCTCGACCTGGCCGGCGCGGCGTCCGTCACCGGCGCCCTGTTCCTGCTGGTCTACGCCATTTCCCACACCGACGCAGTGCCGTGGACGGGAACCTCCACCCTGGTGGTGCTGGGCGCCTCGGTCGCACTGTTCGCCGTCTTCGTGTTCATCGAGGCGCGGGTGGCGTCCCACCCGTTGGTGCCCCTGCGCCTCTTCCGGATCCGGTCGGTCACCGGGGCCAACCTGGTCATGTTCAGCTTCGGCTGCGGCATGTTCGCCATGTGGTACTTCCTTTCTCTCTACCTCCAGCAGGTGCTGGGCTACAGCCCGGTGGTCACCGGCGTGACCTTCCTCCCCCAGACGGCGGCCATCGCCATCGGGGCCACCCTGAGCGGCCGGGTGGCCCCCCGGCTCGGTCCGCGCAACGTGCTCATGATGGGCGGCGGACTCGCCGCGGCCGGCCTGTTCTGGCTTTCGTTCATCCAGGCCGGCGACACCTATTGGACCGGGGCCTGCGGCGGCGGCATCCTGGCCACCTTCGGAATGGGCCTGGCCTTCACCCCGATCGCCCTCCTGGCCACCGGCGGCCTCCCCCACCAGGAAGCCGGCCTGGCCTCGGGCCTGGTCAACTGCAGCCGCCAGATCGGCGCGTCGGTGGGTCTGGCCGCACTGACCACCGTGGCCGCTTCGAGGACGGCAGCCCTCCTCGGCCACCCGGCGCACCTCGTGCACCAGTCGGGAAGCCAGGGCGCAGTGTCGGTGACCCTCACCGAGGGCTACGCCCGGGGCTTCCTCACCGCCTCCGTGGTGGTGCTGGCCGGCACGCTGCTCGGGCTCATCATCCCCCCGCCCCGCCCCGCGGATGACCATGTCGCCCGGGCGGCCGGTCAGTCGGCGGCGCCCGTCGCCGTCGAGGGCTGAGCGCCCCGCACGTCCCGGCCACGGCGGAACGACCGCGGCCACAGGCGACGCTGCACCACCACGTCGAGCTCGGCGGCGAACGCAGCCAGTAGCGTGCCGAGGCCGATCCACCACACCAGCACGATGAAACTGGCGAACGTCCCGTACAGGGTGCGGTAGTGCCGCAGCTCGTGGGTGAGGAGCTGAGTGCTGGCGAACTGGAGGACCGTCCACCCGATGCCCGCCAGCAGCGCGCCACGCCACAGGGTACGGCCGGGGTCGGGTACGGACACGAGGATGGCGAACCCGGCCCAGAACATGGCCACGTTGACGGCCAGTGACGCGGCAAAGCCGACCAGCGCCGAGACGGGGCCGAGCCCGCCGAAGCTGCCGATGCCCGACAGGGCGCCACCGACCACGAAACCGAGACCGAGGATGACGAGGAATCCGACCGCCCGGGGCAGCCACCGCAGATAAGGGGGCAGGTCGTCCCGGGGCACGGCCCACACCGCGGCCATGAGGATCTGTGCATTGCGGCTGAGTCGGAGGCACCCGTAGACCAGCCACACGATCACGACGACAAGGAACACGGTGTTCATTCCCGTGAGCCCGTTGACATGGGACTGCAGCTCGGACCCGATCTCGGGGAACTGCCGCAGGGCGGCATCGATAACTTCGCGTTGGACTGCCTTGTGGCCCACCAGCAGCACCTCGACCAATGTCAGCAGCACCAACAGCAGGGGAAAGACGGCGAGGAAGGCGGAGTAGGCCACCAGGTTGGCCAGCCGTCCCGCCGCGTCGTCATTCCACTTGGCGTAGGTGGCCGACGCCAGCGCGGTGACCCGATGGCGCTGGAGGAAAGTGTCGATGGTGTCGAGCCGGCCCGGTCGATCCGCATCGGCCGGGGGCGTCGCCGGGCTCAACCTCCCACCAGGCCCGAGCGTCCGTGGGTGTTCAGTTCGGCGAGGCGGGCGACCACGTCGTCCGGGGCCATCGGGTCGAAGACCGGGGCTGAACCGGCCGATTCCCACCGACGCCGGAACAGGGCGTCCTCACCACGCCACCAACCGTCACGCCGGAGCGACTCCTTGGTCACCTTGCCGCTCGCCGTCACGGGCAGCGCCGCCGTCACCCGCAGGAAGGCGGGCGTCCACTTGGTACCGAGGTCGCGCTGTTCGACGAGGAAGGCGCCGAATGCGTCAGGGTCGAAGACCCGCCCGGGCAGCAGCTCGAGGGCGGCCATCACCTCGTCTCCGGAGCGGGGGTCGGGCACCGGGTAGACGGCCACCGCGGCCACGTCGGCGAAGCGCACCAGGACCCGCTCGATCGGTCCGGCCGCCAGGTTCTCCGAGTCGACGCGGAGCCAGTCCCCACCGCGTCCGGCGAACCAGAACCAGCCGTCGGCGTCGCGGTAGGCGAGGTCGCCCGTCCAGTACCAGCCGTCGCGCAGGCGCTGGGCCGTCGCCTCGGGATCGGCGTAGTACCCCTCGAACCGCCCGGTGCCCGATCGGTTGACGATCTCGCCGACCGCCGCGCCGGCGTTGATCAGCGCGCCCGACCGGTCGAACTCGGCCGACGGACACTCGACTCCGGTCGACGGGTCCACCACCACCACGTCTTCGGAAGGCAGACCGAGGGAGCCCACCGGCGTGCCCGGCACCCGGTTGATGGCCACCCCGCCCTCGCTCGAGCCGTAGCCCTCAGTCAGGACGCAGCCGAACCGCTCCTGGAAAGCGGCGTGATCGGCCACCGACGCCTCGGTGCCGAAGCCCCGGCGCAGCGTGCAGGTGGCGTCGCCATCCGTAGGTTCGGTCGCCAAAACGTAGGCCAGTGCCTTACCCACGTAGGTAAAGGTGGTGGCCCGGTAACGCCGGATGTCGGGCAGGAAACCCGAGGCACTGAACTTCGCCGCCAGCGCCACCGTGGCCCCGACCGCCAACGTCGGCCCCCAGAGCACCATCAGGGCGTTGCCGTGGAAGAGGGGCATGGCGCAGTAGGCCACGTCGTCACGGGCGTAGCCGTAGGCCTCAGCCGACCGCAGCGCGATCGACGCCAGCCGTCCCTGCGTGCACCGGACCGCCTTCGGCGCCCCCGTCGTGCCCGAGGTGAAGAGGAGAAGGAAGAGGTCCGCCGGGCCGGCGCCCGACGTCGCCACCACGTCGGTGGCCCGGGTACCGGCATGGTCGGCCAGGCGCGCCGCATACCCGTCGTCGTCGACCCGCAACACCCGCTCGGTCGGCACGCCGGTGTCGAGGCCGTCGAGCAGGGCCGCTCCCTCGGCGTCGGTCACCAGCACCCGGCAATCGGTGCGACGGACGTCACCGGCGAGAGCCTCGCCGCGGCGGGTCGGGTTGATCCCCACGATCACCGAACCGGACAGGGCGGCCGCTCCCAGCCAGAACAGATATTCGGGGACGTTGCCGAGCAGCACCCCGACGTGGCGCGGCCCGAAGTGGCCCAATGAGGCCAGGAGCGCGCCGCGCGCGGCACTGGCCGACACCGACTCCGTCCAGGTCCACGACACGTCGCCGCAGACGACGGCCGGATGCTCGTCGTCGGCGCGGGCGACGAGCAGGTCGGCCACGCTCGGCGTCCCCTCGGGGTAGCCGTCGAAGATCATCGCTCCAGCTCGACGTAGAGGCTCTGCAGGGCCCGCCCTACGCGGCCCTCACCATCCCACAGGGCGGACTCGGCGAGGCCCGTGCCCGGTGGACCGAAGCGGGTCCGGGCGTCCAGGCAGATCCACTCGCCCACAGGAGGACGCAGCAGGTGGACCGACAGGTCGGGATTGATGAACGTGGCGGTGGCGAAGTCGAGCTCGGCACTGATCCCGTTACCGAAGTCGGACACGGCCACGGCGCGCTGCTCGGGGCTCGGCTGCTCACCGGCCACCACCGGGACGGCCAGCCGGAACCAGGCGGTGGCCGGCCCGGCCCGGTCGATGCGGCCCGAAAGGTAGCGGATCTCGACACCGGCGTTGTGGAAGCCCGGGTAGTCGCTCACCCGGAAGGGGACGGGCACGCCGGCCGAGGGCGGACCGGGCGCCGGATCCTCGAGCGTGTCCGGAACAGGGACGTGCAGTGTCAGGTCGACGCGCATCCGCACCGCCCGAGCCCACGCCACCTCGACGCCACCCTGTTCGACGACGGTGTCCACCACCTGGACCTTGCGGCCCGGGCGAACGACGGCCCCGGTGACCGTCAGCGGCGCGGTCCCGACAGGGCGCAGCAGCTCGAGGGTGATCCGGGTGGTCCGCAAGCCGTCGTCGGCCGGCACGCTCCGCTCTGTTTCCCGGACCACCGCGGCGGCCACCGGACCCCCGTGCAACGAGTCCGGCGACCACGGTCCCCGGGCATAGTCGGTGGGGACCAGCCGGACACCGTCGGGCACGAACAAGGCCTTCAGGTCGTCGGTGTCGCGGGTCGGTCCGGGCATCACCGTGACGCTAGTAGTGGAGCATCGATCAAAGCGCGCCTACCATCGGTCCGCCTCCGGTCCGCGGGCCGGATCCGCCACCCCGATCGTCCGACCGCGGACCACAATTGCAAGGAGCACCATGGCTGAGCGCACTGCAGAAATCGACGTCGACGGCACCCCGGAAGCCGTCTGGTCGCTGGTCGGCGACTTCGGCGGGATCGCCGGGTGGATGCCGGGCATGGAGTCGTGCCGGCTCGAGGGGGACAACCGAATCCTCGACACCATGGGCATGACCATCACCGAGAAGCTGGTGTTCCGTGACGACGCCACCAGGACCATCACCTACGCCATCGTCGACGGGGTACCCGTCGAGTCCCACGAGGCCACCATCTCGGTGACCGGCGCCGGCACGGGCAGCCACGTCACCTGGGTGGTCGACGCCGCACCTGACGAGATGGCCGATCTGATGCAGGGCGTCTATCAGTCATCGCTCGAGGCCCTGAAGGCCCACGTCGAGAGATGACGGTGCCGACCCCGCCGACCGGGTCGAGTTCCTACCGGGTGACTGCCACCACCCGGGCACCGGTCGACGTGGTGTGGCCTCTGGTCGCAGAGGCCCGCCGCTGGCGCGAGTGGTCCTTCCTCACCAGGACCGGGCTCGAGCGCGAAGCGAGCCCGGACCCCGACGGCGTGGGGGCCATCCGCAAGTTCACCCGCTTCGGGGTGGGCTCCCGTGAGGAAGTCGTGGCCTGGGAACCACCCGGCCACCTCGCGTACCGCATCCTGAGCGGCTTCCCGGTGCGCAACTATCTGGCCGACGTCACGCTGACCCCCGACGGCTCGGGCACGCACATCGAGTGGTCCGGCACGTACGACCCCAAGTGGCCGGGAACTGGGCACATCCTCGGGAAGGTCCTGACCGCCATGATGCAGCGCTTCGCCGACGGGCTGGCCAGGCACGCCGACGGACTGACCGCCGGGGCGGCCGGCTAAGCGACGGCCGCGGCCAGGCGGGCGGCCCGTCGACCGACTTCGTCCCGGGCCCGCTCGACATCGATCGTCCGGTGCCCCCGAGCCGTCACCACCTGTTCGCCGCCCACCCAGACATCGGTGACCAGCCGGCTCGACGCCGACCACACCAGGTGCTCGATGAGCATGCCGTCGTCGAGCAGCGGCACGAAGGCCGGGTCGTCAAGAGAGACGGCCATCATGTCGGCCTTGGCGCCGGGTGCCAGCACCCCGAGGTCGGGTCGGCCGAGCGCCCGTCCGGCTCCGCGGGTGGCCAGGTCGAGTGCCGCGGCGGCCGGCAGCGCTGCGGCGTCACCCTGCCGCAGTCGGGCGAGCATGGCGGCCAGGCGCATCTCCTCCCACAGGTCGAGGTCGTTGTTGGATGCCGGTCCGTCGGTGCCCAGTCCGACCCGCACGCCCCGGTCGAGCAGGTCCACCACCGGGGCGACGCCCGAAGCGAGCTTGGCGTTGGACTGCGGGCAGTGGGCGACGGCCACGTCGTGGTCGACCAGGACGTCGAGGTCGTTCGGGGACAGCCAGATGCAGTGGGCGGCGAGCACCCGGCCGTCGAGCACCCCACGCGATGCCAGTACCTCGGGCACCGACCCGCCGTGCTCGGCGGTGAACGCATCCCCCTCCCCCGCCGTCTCGGCCAGGTGGAGGTGGAACAGCGCGTCGCGCTCGCGGGCCGCGGCCGCCGTGGCCTCCAGCCCGGGAAGCGGCACGGTGTACGCCGCATGGGCGGCGAAGCCGATCTCGATGCGACCAGCCTCGCCGTCGCGTCGAGCGTGGAAGTCGGCGAACCGGTCGAGGCACGCCTCCCACCACGCACTGCCCCCGTCGGTGCCAGGCAGCTGCAGGACGCCCGGGGTGATGACGGCGCGCGACCCCGCGGCCACCACCGCATCGGCGGTGGCGTCCTCGTGGAAGTACATCTCACAGGTGGTGGTGACCCCAAAGGCCAGCAGCTCGACCGCGGCCAGGCTCATCCCCCAGTAGACGTCCTCCGCGTCGAGGTGCGCCTCACGCGGCCACAGCACCTCCTCCAGCCAGCGGAGCATGGGAAGGTTCTCCCCTGTGCCTCGGAACAGGGTCATGGGTGAGTGACAGTGGGTGTTCACCATGCCCGGCAGAAGGACCCCCTCCACCCGCACTTCGCGCACCCCGGCAGGAGAGCCGGACCGCAGATCCGCCGGCGTGCCCACGAGCACTACCGAGTCGCCCGCCACCTCGACCGCGCCAGGGCGGAGCACAGGGACCGTCCCGTCGCACGGCACGACCGCGTCGGCCACATAGCGGATCACCTCGGACCGGTCAGCCACGGTTCCGGCGGTCCGACCGGTGCCGTCGTCCATCCGACCACCCTAGGCTGCCGAAGCGGGCCGTTCCGGGCTCGAATTGCCCAGGTGAACCGCCTGCGTAGCGATTCAACCACGGAGCGTCGTCGCTGTTGTCAATACTTTGCGATTGACTTAAGTTGCAGGTGTCGCCAGAACGTGCGATCCAGAGGGGCACTTTGGGAACCGGGCAGGGGGCTCGGTGCCACAGGGAGGCATACCTGCTCTGGCGGGCAGAGAACGTGGGAGGACGGGCCATGACGAGGTCCACGGGTACGCGGGGTCAGCGGCTGAGGGGCCGCGCCGGCGCGTTGCCTTCGCCCCATCTGTGGTCCATGGCTTCGTCCAAAGACACCGATAGGCTCACGCCGGTGCGACGGCTGACATGACGAACTCGATGAAGCGCAACCCGCGAGGTGGAGGTGGCCCCCGGACCGTGCTCTACGCGCTCGGTATCCTCGTGGCGATCATGGCGGCCGTGCTGGTCAAGACGACGGTGATCAACAACACCGGCCTGACCAAGGTCAACCTCACGAGCTTCAATCCCCTCACGGTGGCACCCATCGCCAATCAGTCCGCCGACTCGGGTGTACCGGTGATCCCCATCTCCCCAACGGCCGCGGACTCCCAGACCTTGCCATTCCCGGTCATCACCTGGGCCGCCATCGGACTGCCCCCGGGCATCACCATCTCGCACTCGTCGGGCCTGATTACCGGGACTCCGAAACTGGCCGGCACCTATCAGGTCGCCATCTCGGCCAAGGACAACGCCCACCCGCCGACCTACGGCTCCACGTCCTTCATCTGGTACGTGGGCAACGCGGCGCCTCAGATCGATCAAGTCATCCCAACGATCAGTCAAGGGGCCGGCGGCATCAGAGTGATCATCACCGGCAGGAACTTCGTCAATGCCACGTCGGTCACGTTTGGCACCGTCCCGGCAGGCGGAATCACGGTGAATGGAAAGGGCACCAGGATCTCGACCTTCGCACCGCCGGAGTCGGCAGGCACGGTCGATATCCGGGTGACGGCCATAGGTGGCACCAGCTCGATCACCACGAGCGACCAGTTCACCTACCTGGCGCCCAGCATCTCCTTGGTGTCGAACTCCGTAGGACCGACCAGAGGAGGTACCCGGGTACGGCTGTCGGGGATCGCTCTTGCCGGAGCCACCTCGGTCACGTTCGGGGGGGTCCCCTCCACCGACTTCTCCGTCCGCCACAAGGGCACCCTGCTGGTGGCCGCGGCCCCGGCCGATTCCGTGGGCCCGGTGCAGATCGTGGTGGTCACTCCGGGAGGGACCACATCGACGGGGGGTAGCGCGTTCACCTACGTCATACCTCCGCCGCCGCCGCCCCGCCGTCACACCTAAGCCTCCGAGGCCAAGGCGCCGAGTTGGTCACAACGCCCGATCGGTTCGCCGGTCGGGCGTTCGGAATTCACGTGCGGATTTCAAAGGAGGCGAGGTCGGCGCCCGGCGTGGGCCACGTGCAGCGGGCCACCCGTTCCGGACGCACGGCACCGGTCTCCACGAACCACCGGGCGGCCCGCTCGAGAGCCTCGACCGCCGGTCGTGAGCGGTAGCCCAGCTCCTCGCGGGCCCGGCTGTCGTCGAAGGACATGTGGGTGGTCGACATCCGCGCCCCCTCCAGTGGCACCGACGGCTCGCGCCGGAGCAGCCGTCCCTCGACCACATCCGACACGTGGCCGGCGGCCAGAGCCAGGGCGGCCGGGAACCGGCGGGTCGGGGCCGGCAGGCCGGTGACCGCAGCCAGGGTGCCCAGCACGTCGCGCAGCTCGAGGTTCTGGCCGTCCAGGATGTAGCTGCGCCCGACTCGTCCGCCTGCGGCTGCCAGCAGGTGGCCGGCGGCCACGTCCTCGACGTCCACGATGTTGAGGGTGGTGTCGACGTATCCGGGAATGTGCCCCTGGAGGAACTCGAGCACGGTCCGACCCGTCGGCGTGGGTCCCCGGTCCCGGGGCCCCACCGGGGTGGTCGGCTGGACCAGGACGACCGGCAGTCCTTCGGCCGCCGCCCGCAGCACCTCGTGTTCGGCCACGTACTTCGACTGCTTGTAGAGCCCGAAGAGGTGGTCGATGTGTGCGAAGGACCGCTCGTCCACCGGGGCGTCGGTGGTGGCCCCGAAAAGTCCGAGCGTCCCGACGGTCGAGGTGTAGACGACCCGGTTGACGTTATGGGCGCGAGCGGTTTCGAGGACGTGGCGGGTGCCGGTCACATTGATGTCGTAGAAGGCCTCGGGGTCGGGGGCCCAGAACCGGTAGAGGGCGGCGACGTGGAACACGGTGCTGCAGCCGGCCACAGCGCGTCCTACGGCGTCCGCGTCGCGCAGGTCGCCCGACACCACGTCCACGTCGAGTCCGTCGAGGTTGGCCGAGTCGCCCCCGGGCTCGACCAGCGCCACCACTTCCGCACCCCGATCGAGCACGGCCCGCACGACCGAGGAGCCGACGAAGCCGGCACCTCCCGTGACCAGCACCCGGGTGCCGGGGTCGACGCCCGCTCCTCTGTCGGTCATGTGCGGCTGATAGCGGGCCGTCGGCCGGGGCGGAGCCGGTCGCGGCGCAAGGTGTTGCGGGCCATGGCCGTGCCCACCTCGAGCAGCAGCCCGGAATTGCGAGTGGCGTCGCCCAGGACGTCGTCGAGGGCGGCCACGAAGGCCTCGATCTCCTCGTCCCCGATGATGAGGGGTGGGAGCAACTTGATGATGTTCACGTTGTCCGCAGCCACCTGGGTCAGGATCCGGTGGCGGTGGAACAGCGGCATCACGATCAGCTGCGAGAAGAATCCCTTGCGGGCCAACTCCAACATCTTGAACCGGGCCCGTCCCGATCGGGACCCGGGTGGCCCGAACACCAAACCGATGATGAGGCCCATGCCGCGGACCTCGTGCAGCAGCTCGTACTTGTCGACCAGTGGCGCAAGTGCGGCCATCAGCTGGTCGCCCCGGGCACCTGCCCCGGCGACCAGGTCCTCGTCGTCGAGCACCTGAAGGGTGGCCAGTCCCGACACCATGGCCAGCTGATTGCGCGAAAACGTCGACGAGTGGACGACCGCCCGGTCCATCGAGCTGTAGACGGCGTCGAACACCGCCGAGGTGAGGAGCACGGCGCCCACCGGCACGTACCCCCCTGACAGGGCCTTCGACAGGGTGATGATGTCGGGCTCGAGTCCCCAGTACTGGTGGCAGAGGAAACGGCCGGTCCGACCCACGCCCGTCTGGACTTCGTCCATCACCAATAGGGTCCCGAACCGGCGGCACAGCGCCTGGGCCTTGCGCCAGTAGGCCTCGGATGCCATGTAGACGCCCTTGCCCTGGATGGGCTCGATGACCAGTGCGGCGACGCCCGCCTTGCCGAGCTGGGCCTCGAGCGCGGCGATGTCGCCGAACGGCACCGGGTCGCAGCCCGGCAGCAGCGGGCCGAATCCGGATCGGAACTCCTTGCCGCCGTTGAGCGACAGGGCCCCGTTGGTGAGTCCGTGGTAGGCGTGGTCGGCATACAGGATGCGGTCCCGGCCCGTCGCGCATCGGGCGAACTTGATCGCCACCTCCACCGACTCCGCCCCCGAATTGGTGAAGACGACCCGGCGGATGCCGGCGTGGGCCCGCTCGACCAGCGCCTGGCCGAGCAGCCCGGGAAGCAGGGCGCAGTCGAGCTGGGCCAGGTTCGGAAGATCGGCGTCGAGGGCCTGACGGAGGGCGTCCTTGACCACCGGGTGGCTGCGGCCGAGAGCGAACACCCCGAACCCGGACAGGAAGTCGAGCGTGCGGCCGCCCTCGTCGTCGATCAGATAGGAGCCTTCGCCCCGGACGTACGTGCGGTCGAACCCGAGTGTGGTGAGGACCTTGGCCAGCTGCGGGTTGAGGTACTCGTCGTGCAGGGCGTAGGCCTCTCCCCGGTGGGCTTTGAGTAGTGCGGCGAGGTCAAACGGCACAGTCACGCTCCGGTCAGGTGAGGTAGTTCCCAGCTCGGCCGGGCGGTCTGTCCGCCCCGGTGTGATCCCACAGTACCGGCGGCGGTCCACCCAGTACCGGTTCCGGTCGGTGATGTGGTCGTGGCGGCGGCCAGGAGTGGGCGGCGGTGAGCCGAAGCATCGCACCGGCGGGACCGGCGCAGGGCTTCGCTGTTACGGTCGGAAGGACACGCCGGTACGTCGTCACGACGACCTCGACGGGCCCGGCCCGATCCCACTCGGAGGTGGAACATGCCGCTCGGACCGGTCGAAGTCCTGGTGTTCAGTTTTCCCGGCAGCCAGTTCAACGGGAAGATCATCCCCGAGCTCGAGCGCCTGACGGCCAGCGGGATCATCACCGTCATCGACAGGGTCTTCGTCTCCCGCGACGAGGCCGGCGACATCACGTTCGAGGAGTTCGAGCAGCTCGGCGAGAACCACGACGCGGCCCGTTTGGCTGGCGTGCTGGACCAGATCGAATCCCTCATCTCCGACGAGGACGTCCTGGAGCTGGCCGAAGGACTGGCCCCCGGTGACTCCGAGGCCATCCTGGTGCTCGACCACACCTGGGCCAAGCCCTTCCGTGACGCCATCGTGGAGTCGGGGGGCATCCTCACCGGTGAGATGCGGCTGCCCGGGCCGGCCGTGGACGAGCTCCTCGACGAGCTCGCCGCCATCGACTGAGCCGTCCGACCTCGGACCCGAACATCCGCAGCAACGAACAACAGGAGGCAACAACGATGATGCGTCGCAGGGGACGTCCCGGACTGGTCGGCACGATGGCCCGCACGGCCGTGGTGGCCGGCACGGCCACCGCCGTGGTCGGCGGGGTCCGGAACCGCCAGGAACAGAAGGACGCGGCCCAGCAGGATGAGGCCGCCCCGCAGGCTCCCCCGCCGGAGCCGGCCGCGGCACCGGCCGCCACCCCGGGAGGTGACGTCGACATCATCGGCGAACTGACCAAGCTGGCCGAGTTGCACAGCAACGGCATCCTGACCGACGAAGAGTTCGCAGCGGCCAAGGCCAAGCTGCTCGGCTGAGCTACCCGACGCCCCCGGCGGAACGACGTCGACAGCGGTATCGCGACGACGCCCCGGGAAGCGCCCCGGGGCGTCGTGCTGCCGGTCGTCACGGCCCGAACGGGGGTTCGGTCAGACGTCGAAGGTGACGATCCCCCGGATGTTGGTGCCGGCCGCCAGGTCGTCGTAGCCGTCCTGGACCTGGTCGAGCGAGTACTCCTGGGTGATCAGGTCGTCGACCTCGAACATGCCGGCCTCATAGAGGCGGAGCAGGTTCGGAATCTGGACCCTCGGGCTGACCGACCCGAAGACGGTGCCCAGCAGCGCCTGGTTGTACATGGCGAAGTTGAACAGGTTGAGGTCGACCTGGTTCTGGTTGAAGGGGGCGATGGCCGTGGTGACCACCCGGCCGTCCTTCGACGCCAGCGCCATGGCCGGCGCGATCAGGTCGCCGGTCAACACGCCCGGGGTGAGGACGACCACGTCGGCCATCCGGCCCTCGGTCAGCTCAGGAAGCAGCAGGTTGGCCTCGAGCATGGAGTTGGCGGTGTGGGTGGCGCCGATCTTCTTGGCCTTCTCGAGCTTGAAGGGCACGGTGTCCACGGCCACGATCTGACGGGCCCCGGCCAGGCGGGCGCCCTGGAGGGCACCGGAGCCGACGCCGCCGCACCCTACGACCACGACCGTCTCGCCGGGCCGGACCTTGGCCCGGTCGACGGCCGATCCGAAGCCGGTCGAGAGCCCGCAGCTGATCAGGGCGGCGGCCTTGAGCGACGCGTTGGGGTCGATCTTCACCAGCGACGCCTCGTTGACCACCATGTACTCGGCGAACGTGCCGAGCTGGGTCATTCGGTTCACGTTGGTCTCGCCCAGGTGGTGGCGCCAGGTGAGGTCGCTCATCATCGGACCGGCCAGGGTGTACATGCCGAGGTCGCACAGGTGTTGGCGGCCCGACGCGCACCAGAAGCAGATCCCGCAGGCCGGCATGAAGGCGGCGGCCACATGGTCGCCCACGGCCACGGTCTCGACACCGTCGCCCACCTCCGTGACGACGCCCGCGCCCTCGTGGCCCCCGATGCACGGGAACAGCGAGTCGACGCCGAACACGGACAGGATCTCGGGCTCGACACTGATGTCGCCGCTGCGCAGGTGCTCGTCGGAGTGGCACATGCCGGCGTAGGCCATCTGCACCTTCACCTCATGGGCGTGCGGAGCGTCGATCTCGACCTCTTCGGTCTTCCACGGCTCGTGGAGCCCGGAACAGACTGCGGCACGGATCTTCATGTGGTCCTCCCCTTGGGACGGCGCCCCCGGCGCCGTGCGGTTCAGGGCCCAGCATCGCGCCACGAGACGGGTTCCGTCGACCTGCCAACCTGACGGCCGTCGACCGCGGTCAGGACCCGGGTCCGTCGCCCCGGAACCCCGTGGCCAGCAGGCGGAACGCCCGGTCCACCTCGCCGACCAGGTCGTCGCCTCCGTCCCGGGCCCAGCAGGCGAAGGCAGCCATGGCCGCACCGAGCGCCGCCCGGGCCACGGACTGGGGACCGAGATCGTCCGGCGACACTCCGAATCTCGACGCGGCGAAGGTAGCGACCACGTCGCACCACTCCTCGTAGCGGACAGCCGAGTGGGCCACCAGGGTGGGGACCGTGCCGATGAGGACCATCCGGATCCGCAGCTCGTCGAGCTCACCGGCACCGAAGCGGTTGGTGGCCATCACCGACCGCCGCAGCACGTCCATCATCGGCTCGGCGTCCGGGGCCTCGGCCAGCCGGTCGCGCAACCGCCCCAGCTCGACATCGAACTCGCCCCACACCACGTCGGGCTTGGACTCGAAGTAACGGAAGAACGTCCGGCGGGAGATCCCGACGGCGGCGGCGATCTCGTCGACGGTCGTTTCGTCATAGCCCTGGCGGCCGAAGAGGTCGAGGGCGGCCCGGGCCACATCCTGGCGCGACGTGCTCGCCGGCCGGCCCCGGGTCACCTCGTGTGATGCTTCCCCGCTGCTCGTCATCGGGCCCTTTCGGTCGTCAGGCTTCCATTTTGGCATCGAGTGCACTAAATTGCACCCACTGACCGTTCCCGGCTTCGAGCCGGCTGACCATCGGAGGATCCATGACCGTCACCACCACCGAGGAGACCATCACGGCCACCACCGGCGACCATGCCACCACGGCCACCGCACCGGCCGCCGCAGCCGCCCCGGAGACTCTGGTCGAGAGCGATCTGTTGGTCGAGGACGTGTCCATCGACGGGATGTGCGGCGTCTACTAGGCCGGCAGCGGACACCCCCGACGGACCCGGATCCCACACGATGCCCCCCATGGACCCACCCACCGGCGCGCCCTACGACGCCTCCCGGCCCTACGCACTCCACCCCCAGGTGGCGCTCCGACCCGAGTCGTTCGGCGCCCTGGCCTACCACTTCGGCACCCGCCGGCTGTCGTTCCTGAAGAGCAGGACTCTGCTGGCCGTGGTCGAGGCGCTGGCCGACCAACCCTCGGGCCTCGACGCCTGCCGGGCAGCCGGGGTCGCACCTGGGGAACTCGGCGCCTACGAGTGCGCCCTTGCCACCCTGGCCGACACCGGGATGATCTGCGAGCGGGTGGCATGACCGCCGTCGCTCCCGTCCCTGCTGCCGGCCTCCGGCTCGTCGACCACTTCGAGCACGGCCTCGACGCCCCCATCTGCCTGACGTGGGAGCTGACCTATGCCTGCAACCTGGCTTGCGTGCACTGCCTGTCGAGCTCCGGCCGGCGGGACCCGCGCGAGCTGTCCACCGCCGAGTGCATGGCGCTGATTGACGAGTTCGAGCGGATGCAGATCTTCTACGTCAACATCGGCGGGGGCGAGCCCACCATCCGCTCCGACTTCTGGGACCTCGTCGACTACGCCACCGAGCACCACGTCGGCGTGAAATTCTCCACCAACGGGTCGCGGATCAGCGAGGCGGTGGCCACCCGCCTCGCCGCCTCGGACTACGTCGACGTCCAGATCTCCCTTGACGGCGCCACCGCCGAGGTCAACGACGCCGTCCGGGGCACCGGTTCCTTCGCCACCGCAGTCACCGCCATGCAGCGGCTGGCCGCGGCCGGCTTCACCGGATTCAAACTCTCGGTGGTGGTGACCCGGCACAATGTGGGCCAGCTCGACGACTTCAAGGCCATCGCCGACCGCTACGGCGCCCAGCTCCGCCTCACCCGGCTCCGGCCGTCAGGGCGCGGCGCCGACGTGTGGGACGAGCTCCACCCGACCGCCGACCAACAGCGCCTGCTGTACGACTGGCTGGTGCTGCGGGGTGAGGAGGTGCTCACGGGCGACTCGTTCTTCCACCTGGCCGGCTACGGCGACGCCCTGCCCGGCCTCAACCTCTGCGGGGCCGGTCGGGTGGTCTGCCTGGTCGACCCGGTGGGCGACGTCTACGCCTGCCCGTTCGCCATCCACGACGAATTCCTGGCCGGCAACGTGCGCGGAAGCGGCGGGTTCACGTCGGTGTGGCGGGAGTCCACCCTCTTCCTCGAACTGCGCGAGCCGCAGAGCGCCGGGGCCTGCGGATCGTGCGGCCACTACGACGCCTGCCGGGGTGGCTGCATGGCGGCCAAGTTCTTCACCGGACTGCCCCTCGACGGCCCCGACCCCGAGTGCGTGCTCGGCCATGGCGAGCATGCACTCGACGCTCGGGGCGACGTGGCGACGCCGCGGCCGTCCCCGGACCACTCGTCGGTCCCGCGCCGGGTCGCCATCGTCCTGACACCGAGAACTGTTGCGGCGTCCGGGGCCCCGCCCATGGTCGCCACCCCGGCGCGCCGTCCTGACCGCAGCTGCGACGAGCATCCCCTGGCCGGCTTCGTGGCCGGCCCCGGCCCGACACGTTCGTGACGGCCCTCGCCGGGCCGATCGGACTCGTGGTTTGCACCGCGCCGTCCCGGGTGGTGTTCGGCCCCCACGAGACCAACCTCGGGACGGGACGCGCCCTGAGCGACCGCCATACCGCCTACTACGCGGCCCGCGCCGTCGGCGGGGCCGGTGTCATCGTCACCGAGACGGCCTCGGTGCACCCGTCGGACTGGCCCTACGAGCGGGCCCCACTGGCGTCGGACTGTGCTCCGGGGTGGCAGTCCGTGGCCGATGTCTGCCGCCCCTACGGCACGGTGGTGCTGGCTGGGCTCGGCCACGCCGGCGGCCAAGGGTCGAGCGCCTTCTCGCAGTCGGTGCTGTGGGCCCCGTCGCCGGTGGCCGACGTGGTCAGCCGCGAGATGCCGATGGCCATGGGCGCCGCAGAGATCGAGGCACTCGTCGACGGCTTCGCGGCGGCAGCCCGCACGGCCGTCGGGGCCGGTCTCGACGGGGTGGAGATCGACGCCGGCCCCCTGTCGATCCTGCGCCAGTTCCACTCCGGACTTACCAACCAACGCGACGACGCCTACGGCCACGACCGCCTGGCACTGACCCGCGCCGTCCTCGACGCGGTCCGGGCAGCCACAGGGCCAGACCGGATCGTCGGGCTGCGCCTGTCGTGCGACGAACTGGCGCCTTGGGCGGGGGTCACCCCTGAGCACGCCGCCGACCAGGTCGACGCGCTGGCGGGACGGATCGACCTCCTGGTAGTTGTCCGGGGAGGCCCCTACTCCTCCACCGCCTACCGTCCCGACGCCCACACCCCGGCCGGGGTGAACCTCGAGCTGTGCGCGGCGATGCGCCGCGCGGCCGCCGGCCGGGTCCCCGTGGTGCTGCAGGGGAGCGTGGTCGACGTCGCCATGGCCGAACGCGCTCTCGTCGACGGGTCGGCAGACCTGGTCGAGATGACCCGGGCCCAGATCGCCGATCCCTGGCTGGTGACCAAGGCCCGCGACGGCCGTGTCGCCGAGGTCCGGCCGTGCATCTTGTGCAACCAGGCCTGCCGGGTCCGCGACAACCGCAATCCGCTGGTCAGCTGCATCGGCGAGCCCCGGTCCGGCCACGAGACGGTCGACGACGACCCCGAGGCCGCGCCTCCCTCCGCCGGGTGGGCGCCCGGCGACGCCCTGGTGGTGGGGGCGGGCGTGGCCGGCCTGGAATGCGCACGGGTGCTGGCTCTGCGGGGCCAGCGGGTTCGGGTGATCGAGCGGGGCGACCGAACCGGCGGAGCGCTGCGGTCAGCCGCCGTCGGCCCCGGTCGCGAGCGGTTGGCCGGCCTCGCCGACTGGCTGGCCTCGGAGTGCGCCCGGCTCGGCGTCACGGTCGAGACCGACCGGGACGCCACGGCTGCCGCCCGCGACGAGATGGCGGTG